>Ga0307510_10001537_pt1 | contig 25468 bp, 15 predicted proteins | sample 12_EM_MG_FD_207224 | JGI IMG/M metagenome (GOLD analysis project Ga0307510, IMG submission 207224) | Populus trichocarpa ectomycorrhiza microbial communities from riparian zone in the Pacific Northwest, United States - 12_EM | ecosystem: Host-associated > Plants > Roots > Unclassified | place... | reverse complement strand
CAAGGCCCCTATTGTATGTATTATAGCTCAACTCTAACCATAACTCATCACCCATTCCCCCCTCCGACACCCACCCGCCTGCCCGGACACTGAAGTCCCATCCATACTCACAATCATCGACCTTGAAAGGAAAAAAAAATAAAAAATAAAAACCCATAGACTTCCTTACACACATTTCCCCTGAACCAACCCCCACATTACCAGCAGCCAGTGCGTGTCGCCGCTTCATAAACCGTCACTCGCAGTCACCCCTCCTGCCACCTCCTCCCACCTCAGAAGCAATCAACCTGCAATCCGAATTCCATCGCTGACTGAGAAATTGAGCTGCAAGTGGAATTCTAAGAAATTCGTTCTTCACCTTAAGCTAGTATTACCCCAGATCCAAGGATGGAGGGGAATGGATATGTTGGTGGAGTTTATGTATCGCGCTCCAGTGCCTCGCCGGTATTGCTAACACTGTAGTCTGGGGATTGCGAATTTATAGCGCTTAAGCTAGTCTGCCAGGATTTCGTACGCAGCTTTTTTTTTTTTTGCCAGATATTTGGAGCTTGGCGGGCCTGCGTTCGGTCTGTCTGAGTAGGCATTTTTCTTCTTCTTTTCCTTTCAGGAGATTACCGAGATCCACAATTGTCAGGACCAGTTCTTTCTCTCTCCCCTCTCCTTGTACGTGCCGACAGTGGTACTTGAAGCGGTGATAGTAGAGGGAGCGAAATTTCGGCGCGCTCCCAAATCAGGACTCCACGGGTCTTTGCGGTAGTCTCCCCATAATAATCAACATTAGAGTAAGATAGTTCCTGCAGGTAAGGACCTCCTCGCATGACTTCCACCCACCCTAACTTAACTTGGGTTATGAACAAGCGAAATCTCATCTCCCTTCGCAACACAATTAAATTCGCCCCCCCTCCTATTTCTCCCTTCCCCACAATATATCCCGATGATACCCCAGACCCGGACTTTGTGTCTCCAGTTTAACCTACTGATCTTTACTCCACAACAACCCCTCAACTTCATCAGGAACCGGGAATTCAATCCCTCGCCAATGCACGGTTAAATTTAGAATGGGTACTCGTGCCAAGGTTGTGGTGGACCACAACCCACGATTGCTCGCTTGCTCGCAACCGTGGGCACTCTAAAGAGTGCCTGACAGCTCAACGGTGATTTACAGCTCAACGGTAATTTGTGGCTCACCATAGTAACTTTGTGGCTCAAAACCGCTTTGTGGCTCAATTTCACATTGTGGCTCAGTGGTGGATGGTGCAAGAACAGAAGAGCGTCAACCATGTTGTGCTCACTGGCGCAACAAATAGCATTCCTCTAGCTTCTGGCCACAAATCAAACAAATCATACTTTTTTTCAGTCTTATTTTCCATACATTTCTATGATTTTTCTATATGATTTGGTTCAGTATTGGGAAAGCTATGCTATGTTGTGAACTGCAAAGTAAAATTCAGCCAGACAGTGGTTGAGCCACAATGTTACTATGGTAAGCCACAAATTACCGTTGAGCTGTAAATTACCGTTGAGCTGTCAGGCACTCTTTAGAGTGCCCACGGTTGCGAGCAAGCGAGCAATCGTGGGTTGTGGTCCACCACAACCTTGGCACGAGTAGAATAGTGAAGAGGAATTAAAAAATAAAGTGAAAAAGGATCACTAAATGCAGTCAATGCCATATATTTATTTTTCCACTCTCAGTATGGCTTCCTGTGTGCTGGTCTACTCTCTTGAGAGTGGTGGGTTCAGAGTGGTTTTTTATGCCAAGAATCCCTAGAAAATTACTAAATTGTAGGAAAATTGTATGAAAACACCAGCAGGGTTAGAGTAATTCATCATTCTTTCTGTAACTTTTTTCAATTTCCTTGCATTGTTTGAGGGATAAGAAGATATGCCAAGGTGTATAAATATTTTGTTCGTGGTAATGTCGGTTTCCTCCGTCACGGTTTCGCTTTTTCGATGGTAAGTTTCTCGGTCGATGGCTGATGTCCAACCGCCAAGCGCATAGTACAGTACAACACTTTTTGGGCATATCCGGAATGTCGCTAAGGGGTTGAGAACATCCAGTCTGCTGTCGAAGCATGTACTTGTAGCCAAACTCGCCTACTTCACCTTTCTACTCTAGGTCCCCCTAGCGGCGTTCCGGATATGCCCAAAAAATGCGGTATTCTAAAGGTTTGCTCAGAAAATAATGATAATCGGAAAACAGGGGTTAGAAAGATAGGTTGGCTCGAACACTCCAATCAGAACTCCAGAATCCCTCACCACGGCCTCCAGCTCTTGAACACCCGACACGGAAGCCCAAACAGCCGGCGGCATAAAAACGGCTCTGGGGATCATAGCAAAAGCACCATAGGCCATGATCATACAGTCCCTCGACAAAAGCCCTCGTGAGACTGTCTGAGATCCGTCATCCAGCCTCGCTAAAGTGAAATTACCAACTGAGGCGATCATCTCAACTTTTACTATCAGCTTTTTTTGATCATGTTCTAGTTTTCCAGTGCCTTAATTGCCTGTCCTACCTTCTATTTTTATTGCCTGCGCTACCAGTAAAAAGTACCACTACCAGCTAACAATATTGATACTATAGAACACCCCCATATTCACCAGATTTGAATCATATTGAGTATGTATGGCTAGAACTCAAAAAGCTTCTGCATCAGCAATATCCTAGGATATCTGATCCCCCACTGAGAGGAGGAAAGGGCACTATCAAGATGAAGTTGGCTGAGGTTTAGTATACAATTCCTTCTGAATTTCTTGGGATATTGTGGAAATCTATGCTGGAGAGAGTGGCAACTGTTCTAGAAGCAAGAGGAGGACATGCAAAGTATTAATTTAGTTAATAGATAGCAATCATTTAATTTTTTAAATTTTGTTTCCACCCAATTGTTGATGCCTGATTAGGGACGATCATGGTTGCACTGTTGGGGGGCAAGAACCCACCTGTGTTGCTTGGACATCGGTGGCGCAATCTGCGACATGTCTTGAACCACGAACACTTTTGCCGAGGGACCGTACTAGGGTATGGACGTGGGTGATCGGGCAGCCAGGGATTAGAGGTGTCAAAGCTTCTTGCTCGTTTGAGCAATTTCGATGCCAAATTCATTCTTTTATTTCCTACGAGGGCAGTAAGTTCAGGCCTCTGGAATCCCTGGCTGTCCGATCACCCACGTCCATACCCGAGTACTAGGGTGCACACGTGTATCAAAAAGTCGGGACCGGTGACACACGCACTTTCGCTGCGTTTTTCGAGCAATACCGTATTATCTTGAATAAGAGGGAGTTGTCTCAGGACGTATTTTTGTGGGGACGGGATAGAACACCAGCAAAATAAAACGACGCGTTACTTAGAGAGGAAACTCAGACGTCCTGAGACAATTCTCTCTTATTCAAGATAATACGGTACGGTACGCTGCGCTTGTGTGTTTGTGTCACCGTGCCCGAAATACCCTTACACCCGAGTACTAGTACAAGCCTCTCACAAGTTAAGTTACCCACATGGGAATGTTTTTCCTAGCATATTTTATAGGAACTACATTACCACTACCAATATTTATGAATACAATCCCTCGGGCAGTACAGTACTAGTACATGTGACAATTCCGGCCATATCTAGGGACCCACTCTCCAATACCTAGAGGTCTTATCCAATACCAAATTAACTACACATCTGCATGGGCTATCAGTCTAATTAGCTGCTTTCGCGACTCCCCATATACCATACCACCCCGGCCTAACACTATCTTAGTGCGTATAGAACTCCATAAGATTTGCTCAAGGTGTTTGCTTTCCTAGCATGATAGCGAGCAATCATCACGTCCACCTCTAGACACCCAAGTTGATAGGGTAAAGGGTAATGATTCAAAGGTGCTCAATCTAATAAATTTATATCATACGGTTAAGTCTCCAATTCCACGGCATTTCATATTTTATTCCTCCAATTCCACAACATCCCATATGATTGAAAGATGATCTGATAACCCAATAAACCTTTTTTATTTTATTTTCAAGATCTATGATAGTGGAAAGTAAGAATAGAGAAAAGGAACTTTGGTGCTAGGAGTGGATTTGACGGCAGGTACCCCTTTACCCCGATCGCAAGAAATCCCTGATCGGAAATCGTGTGGAACCTCTACTTGTCCATCTAGAGGACGCCCAGGCAAAGCAAGAACCCGGGTTGGTGAGGTAAGGCAACGGCAAATTTTGGCAAACCAAATTAGTACCCTTCCCGATTATTCAGCTCGTTCCCAGCCTCGCGATTAAACATTCCGGGGGATTGGCCACAGCTAAGCTACGTGCTATCAGCCTCGCTCCTGGCAGCAAAGTTTCTTTACACTCCTGTATTCCAGGTCTAGCACTATGGAAAAAAATGAGAAAAAAAAGTTTATGTAGCCATCAGACTATCGTTCGATCTTACAAGATGTTGTGGCATTGAAGGGACGCTGTGGCATTGGAGGGATAAAACATGAAAAACCTCTGCGTTGGAGACCTTAACCGAAATTTATATCATACTAGCTATACCAACCTGCCTTCCACTACTGATACCATAGTCAAAACAAGCCACTACCACCAGGCCCATATGCTCGTGTACAAGGGTAAGTATGGCGTGGTGCCACGAAATGTCTAGGTTTATTTCCTATTCTGGGGGTGCGCCCGACTTTTGCTGCCATCAAAAAGAATGCCACAAAACGCGTTTATATGGTGGAAAACCCTATTATCGTATATGGGGTGCGCATGAATTTTGCATACCCCCTAGTACCTACCTACAACCCAACAAAACAAATCTACTACGGAAGAAAAAACCCCAATCTAATTACAGCCACCTTTGTCATGATTGACCACTCGGTCCTAGTTTTTGTCACGTTTGATCACTCGGTCCTCGTGTAGCAGGTAGACAAGAACTGTGAAGAATGGAACGATGACCACCGTTGAAAAGCCCTCAGGTCAATAGCATCTCGCACTTTGGACTCGAACTAACAACACTAGCTTTTCCCCGTAGCACTAGTCTCTGTCTCCGGTCCATAGATTCCATTAGACCAGCGGCGAAATCAAGTTATGAACCTGTCGTGGGAAAAAGTGGAACCCAAGTTTATAGCTTAGCACACAACGAAGTATAGTAACACCCCCGCTCTCCCAACCCATGCTCCGTAGCGACAAAATGCCTTGCTCTCATAATGGCAGAAGGCGGGGGTTCACTCCGGAGAGTATGTAAACATGTATTGTAACAAGTTTCATAGGTATAGGCGCAGTCATTCTCCCTTAAAAAGCAAAAGTTGGTCGGTGGCTGTGGTTGCCGAACGGAAAGTGTGAACCTCATTTTTCGCACAATTGGAACCGAGGAGCCTCACCACGTGATGCGGTGAACCCATTCAAACCATGGTACGCACCCGGATCTGAACCGGTGGGTGAATCCTTACGGTAGTACTTGGAACACACCAATGGGAGTGTAGTCGCAGCTTCGAATTCAATGGGCTCTTATCCAATACGGTAGACGCAGCCAATAACACACTATCTGGCGAACTCGCTTCCACCCTAAGAAGTAAAGGAAAGGTTTACTCAACAGGTGGGCTCTTTTAAAAATGGTATGTCACGGGAAGATGAAACTCTCTACGACACGAAATACTTGTCAACTGTACTGTACTGGCTCTAAGCTACATAGCAAGCTGTCTCCTTGGCAATTGTTCATCAAGAACAGCCACATCTTGAACAGCCCTAGAACGAATTGCACCAGGCTATACGGTATATACAAGTTCCAAGCATAAAGAACCCGAACATTTTGACTGCATTTAGTATGGGAGCTTAGATACTCACGGATAAGTTGTCATACAAATTTTTGATGTCTGTGTTCCGATCCTTTGTGACTGGAACTTGTGTTCACACCACCGGTGACTGGGCTTTTGCCGCGTTTTCCCCCGAGATACGGGGGGCTGCCCTTCGGAACATTGGCTCCTGATGCCCGAAGAAAGTCATCCCATCCGGAGCTCTCCGTGCTCAGCAAGCCTTCCGGGGAGGTGCGGGTACCAATACTCGAGTACTCGAGCACCAGTATCACAGCACATGACGCAAATGTGCGCGGTTGCATCATAGTCGCGCTTTCCCCTCCCTGTTGAAACTAACTTACCGAGTATTTCTATTTTTTCCCCGAACTTGGGACTCCGGAACGGTCTTTATTCGATGGTGCCTGATATTGCGCAACAAGTAAAGTATAGTGCCGGTATTGGATTTGCGCGGTTGCGAGCCGCAGCCCACTAAACAATGTTCTAAGTGCGTTCTGTAGACTATGGGTAGTCTGAGGTTTCCTTCGTTGGAAAAGGGAGGAAAAAGGTGGTTCAACCCTTCTGAGGGGCAAAAAAAGGTAAAGAGATATCAGACCTTACCAGGGGGGCTCGAACGACATAGCACACGATTTCAATCATTTGAATTCGAGATTCCAGGGTATTACCGGATGCCAGGGATCGGAGCACTCGTTTATTTTCCTCCCACTCTAGTAATCCTGGGCTCGCTTCTCTACTAGTACCCGGTTACGGGATAGACCGGTATCGGCGAGGCTTGGCGTGGCTTAATACCAAATTCCGGTATGATATGATACGCATCAAACCAAACTGCTATCATACTATAACAAATCTCGCCAAGCCCCGCCGCGGGTGTCGCCTCGTAGAACGCTCACCTGGTCTACTACGGGCGCGGCCGATAGATGTAGTAGTCGCGTGCCATATCCAAGCGCACTGCAGCCAGAAGGTTCACCAAATTTTTGTTATCAGACCTACATGAGTGTTATATATGTATCTATCGGCCTCACTCCTACTGGTAGGAGAGCTGTTTGTCAGACATGGCATCCCTTGGGGAGTTCTACGGCCAACTGGCACTGGGAAAAAAAAATAATGATCAGAAATGGGGGGCTTGAAGCACGAAAATAGGCCGGCGCGAAAGCTCCAACAAGAGCTCTAGGATCTCTGCCCTCTCAGCTACCATCCATGCGATATTACGTGAGTAATTGACTTACGAGTACAGTCTTTCATCATGTCTTGACGAATATCAGCGGGTGATGAACAGGGATTAGCAGACATTTTTTGTTACCCTACTCGATTTTTTACTGGCCGAATACACCTGTTCGTCATCCCCTGATATTCGTCAAGACCTGATGAACGATTGTAACTTGACAACGGTGAGATCACTACATAGTATTTTGTTTTCCCCGAGTCGTCTTTTCGCACCGCCACCCAGAACCGTGGGTAAATTTATCAGCCAGCTGACTCTTGGACACCGGATGCCAGCTTTCTGGCTGGCGGTGCAAAAAAAAACGATTCAAGGAAAACAAAATACTATGCAGTGATCGTACAATTGCCAGCCAACAAGTCAAGTCAGTAATTACTCACGTGATATCGCATGGACGGTACAGTATGATCTGGCAAAAGTGGGATTGTAGCCAAAACGAAACTAAGATAGCCGAGCCCACAGGGGGGTGGGAACAAGGCGAATTCGCCACGGTTTAGAACTAGTTTGGGGTCAACGGCTCCTTTCCGTTGGGCGACCGTTTCTGCTGTGAAAATGACTTTCTCTTCGTTTTGAAACGGAAGGAAGGGAGTCATTCGTATAGGAGAAAGGAAACGGAACCGCTGTAGCCAAACAGGCTCTTAAACATATAGGCTGAGATGAGCTGACAGTTTCAAGAAAATCCCCACTAGTGCCAATCTGACTTTTGCCAGATTATACGGTAATCCCCAGGGTACAAGTGCATGTGGGGCACCCCTCAATGCCCAAGAGTCTTATCCAATACTGGGTCAATCGGAAACACTGAACCTAAGGCCATTGTCGACAAAGAACCCAAACTGTGCCTGCCCGCAGCCTGACGAAGCAAATCCACCACAAGAAAGGCAAATAATTATCTAACATCCCCCTTCGTCACAGATGGTCACTCGACCCCATTGCGGACCAGAACCATGAAGAAATAAACTATCATCAGCGTCGAATGTCGCCCAAGTAAATGGCGTCTCGCGCTTTGGAGCTGCAGCAAATGACACCAGCTTTTCCTTCTTATCACTAGTCTCTAGTCTATGGATTCCATCACACCACCGGCAAAATTAGGTTGTAGACCAAGAAGCCCCACCACATGCTGCATGGACCCGCTCGAACCGTGGTACTGTACATGTCCAGATCTGAGCCGGTGGATGGGAATCTCTAATAACACAATAATGAGAATACAGTCACATTTGTTCATCCAACAAGCCCTTATTCGATATGAGTGGTCAGTGGCGCTCTGGGGTCGGATGAAAGTTCGACTCAGCAGGTGAGCTCGTTCAAGTACTGTAAGAGCTCTAATAATCGAACCTCGCGCTAAGACGTCGAAAATTCCTTCCTCCGGATAAGGGAGCGAACGTCCGTCGAAAATTGACCCCGTCAGGCCGAGCCGAAGACAGAAAAATAGAAAAGAGCCAGGCCTTACCAGCAAAGGCAATCCAACGCCGTAGCGCGAGGCTTACAGTAACGTATGCCATGGGGAGCAGGAACACGCCACGACACGAGATATGTGGCAACTGTACTGGCTTTAAGTTATGTAGCACGCGACAATTGTTTACTAAGAACGGCTGCTCTTTGTGCCCGGGGCGTTTGTTTTCGGGTAATCACAGTGAGCAAGGTCTTGTTAATTTTTCGCCGAAATGCGGGAGGCCGAGGTTCGGAAAATTCCTCCCTCGCGCGCGAAGGAAGTTATCCAATATGGAGACTTGAGGCCCTAGATGCTCAATACCCTTCGGCCAAAAGACACTCTGGGTGTCAGGATTAGTCCGCTAACACCGGGGTTTATTCTCTGCATGAGGTAAAGTGGCAAATATCGAATAGAAACCATGAATAGATAGTTAAACCGATAGTAAGGCAGAAATCGTTCGAGGAATTTTGCGGGTTTTCAGCATACCTCCATTACCGCATACTCTATTCCCAATAATATCGTCTTAGCTTCGTCATTCCTGCTGTTCCTTGTCTAGCCCTGGTACTGAAAACCTAGATGGGTTATGTATGTTGTTGAATGAAAAAGATTGAAATCCTGGTATCCGAGTACCCTAATGTACTAGCACTGCACAGTACATGACAAGACTGGGCGCAGAGGAATCATACAACTGTCTCGTTTCCCGCTCTCTGCTGAAACTAACTTCCGCCTCACTTATTTCACAATTTCGGGTACGATCCAATGAAGCCGGTCTCGAAGTCGTTAGCAGTAAACACATGTTTTTACAAGACCGCCGAAGAATAAGTCAATGGACAGGAAGGTCGAAGCGGTGACGCCCAAAGCGATACCAACGCACCCCGAGGTGCTCGAGGCAAGATCAAGTCCTGAGACAAAGGGCACGACTACAATTCCCCACTTCGGTCAACCGTTGCGGTGCCATGACGACTCAAGTTGATGCCACTGGCAAAACTAAAGGCCCTATTACCACATCCTATCCTACGCTCCTAAAGGGAGGGAGGGGCAAAAATATGCAGCCCTTAGTACAAATAGCCATTGTAGGAGCTCTCGTGATTGTAATCGCCATGGTGGTTGTCATGTAAGTTTCGCGGGAGATCGGCATTGCACCCGTTAGCAATGCGTTAGCTAAAGTCTTAATCTCACGGCCGGTATGCCGTGTATTCAGTTTGAAGTGTCCCCAAACGGGATTAAGAGAGACCAGCTATTCAGAGGGAAATACTTTGCCAAATTACTAGTATCACAAGAAATTTGTATCAGTAAAATTCTCGTAACGCCTGAGGCATACTACTGTACTCGAGGAGAACCTCTAATATCACATTAATTGGCGAGCACCGGCAGACACTTTTACATTGAAATAAGAAGCGGGCAAGGCGAAACATACAAGTGTGTGAAGGCCTCGGTCCTGGCTATAACGACAGCCTATGACGTGTTTCGCGGTTCCGAGGCAGCGGAAGTCTTCCAGGCTCGAATAATATCACCGTGTGCTATGTCGTTGGGGCTTCTCCTCCCAGTAAGGTAGGGGGATCTTCGCTTTTTTCTGTCTAGGAAGGGGGAATGAGCTGTGCTTTTTCGGTGCTTTTTGCCCCTTCCCAGAGAAGCGAATTTTAGCCTTCATAACGTGCCAGCGCCTGACTGCTCTCGCTGTTTGATGTGGCAATCGAAACGTCCCAAGTTATGTGACCAACAACTTTACTATGATACTGCTAGAGGTACTAGTGCAGGCCCGGATAGGAAGTCCCTCTTAGCTTTCGTAACTAGGTTAAAATTATTCAATCAATCAACACCCTTTTCTTTCTATCTCAATTGGTTCCAGTGCTCCCTCTTTTCTCTCTTCCCTGTTCATCTAATTGAGCAATCTATTGTCAGGTCAGTTCTTCGATTTATTGTCCGGTTTATCAGAAGGCCACAGCTACACCACAGGGGTTAGAATAGTGCACATGGGACACACCATCCACACAGGGCCAGCTACGAAAAGGATCCCACACCGGTGCTGCGACGCTGACACATATATAAGTGCCATGGGGGTTTTTGCACAAGATAGGGGTGGTTAACCAGCAAAATGATCCCTGTCTTGTAACAAAACTTCTCCCAAGGCACTTATACCCCAGGTTCTGCCAGTGGGTAAACTCGGCCTGCTGCTATTACCTGTATGACAGTCACTATCTCCCGGAAAGGCAAATTCGCTACGGGGGTTAGTCCCTAAGAGGAATAGTGGCTACCGTAAGGAGCATGGTCGGGTCGAGTTTGCTCAGAGATTACGAGACCTAGAGTTAAAGGAACTTTGCGACCATGAGTGGGCAACAATTGTGAGAAGAATGTTAATAATTATAAGTCCTGGAATACGGAATACCAGGTGCTTGGATTGAGTGCCCCACGCTCCATGAGCTTCGATAGGTCCGACTTAGGACAGGGCGCGCTATGAATGTGGAAGATACCTCAGCACAGGACACTATATCAACACTGCTATGCAAAATTTATGATAATGAAGCAATTACACCTCCCTTGACTCGTAATAGGGTGGCGTTTGCGACCACAACTACTATCGCATAATTCCAAGATCGGGCGGCAAGGATAGTACATGCAATCGCGCTGTCGTGGCAGAAAATATCAACCTATTTCGAGAGAGAGGACAATGAAGAGGAAGCATACAGCGAACAGCCCCACAAAATCCCATACCTGCCCCAAGTCTTTTCACGTATTATTAGCTGTCTCCCTCTACCCACCGTCTTCTTCACTATATGAAATCGGTCAATGTGGTGCGGTATAAATCTTTGAGCTGTCGGAGGACCTTGCCCAACTAGCAATATAAGCTAACTTGCATCCTTTCCTCCACCACCACCCGCGACTCCTCTCTTGATTCACAAACATTCGCTTCTAGCTTCCCACAAGTTGCGCCCGTTTTCACTTCCCCAGAGAATTCAGAGCACTATTAGGACTCAAAGAGCCTCAAGTTTGAGAAATGATCACTGCTCAATCGGATTTAGTTGAGTGGTATAAGCTCGAAACAAAATTCTTTCAGGATCATTTTAGACATACAAGATATGTGGAGAAAGGGGGGAATAAGTATAAGAAAGTGAAGGAGGATTGGAGCAACTGTGGGGAGCTTGGAGCGGGAGGTTTTGGTGTCGTCTATAAGCAGGTTCGGGGAACTACAGCCCATTATCGTGCGGTGAAGACGATTGATAAGAGGAGGCCACCCAACGGCGTTGACTACTATAGGGAGCTCCTTATAATGGCCATATTGGCAAAGGTTTGTGTCCTTCTTCCCGGGGGATTTTAGGCCAGTTTATCACTTGTCCGGGATTGCTTTGTTGTGGTCTAACGGTTGGTTGCTTTAGCATCCCCTATTGTTTGTGAAGTTCTTGGGATGGTTCGAAAGTCCCGAGACTCTCTATATCGCAATGGAATACCTCCCAGAAGGCGATCTCACCAAGCACCTCGGCTCGCCGCTACAACAAAAGACCGTTCAAACTATTTCAAAGCAGATACTCGAAGGTCTCAAAGTAATGCATCAAAAAGGGATGGCTCACCGGGATATAAAACCTGCAGTATGATTCCTAGCATTAAACTTTCCTCTTGATTATGTCGACCGGAAAAATGCTAACAAATGTGTAGAACATCTTTGTAGTTTCGATGTCTCCTGCCAGGATCAAACTTGGGGATTTCGGAATATCAAAGTGGATCCGGCCTGAAGCTACCACAACCCTTAAGACCCAGATGCTAACTCAAATTTACGGTGCTCCCGAGGTCCTGGGGGTAGACTCTAATAGTGAAACCTCGGTCTACACCAATTCCGTTGACATCTGGTCACTCGGATGTGTGATATATGAGTTACTTTCAGGGACACAGTTATTCGCCTCAGAAATTCAAGTATCTCATTACTTCTTCGGAAAACGGCCCTTTCCAGAAGATAAGCTAAAAGCGTTACCAACCCCAACAGACGATGCCGGAATTTCATTACTAAAGTCCATGCTCTCGATTCAACCCGAGGATCGCCCTACTGCGGCAGATGCATTGGGCAATGCATGGTTGGTGGACCTTAAGAGCGAAGACGAAGATAGTGGAGACGATCGATATGAAACAGCCCAAAGTGGGGAGGAGAGTAGTTGGAGCAGGAAGAGTGAAGGCAAACTAACTACTTATGGGGAACTGAAGAAAAGAAGAGGACGAAGGAATCTGATTACCCAGGACGACTCAGAGTTCGCCCCAGGAGATCTAGCGGGGTTGCAATTGGATCGCGCCCCTACCACCCCGAAATCTACAATTGACACAACTATAATGACACCAACTGATGTCGCCTCTACTGAGAGCTCATTGATTCAGAAATGGTCCATGAAATTGCCATTGACGGCAGATGTCTCACAGTTACGAGGAAACTTATTCCAAATGCCTCAAGATGCTGAGGAAAAGACGGTTCCACAATGTTCCACAAACATGTCTCCAAAGTAGCACCCCAAATATCAATTTCAACCTATCCATAAAACATGTTGCTAATGAGAACTGGTTGCCGAGCCCTAGACCTCCCACAAGCAGTCCACCAACCCCAGACCCTCACCACGGAAATAGCCTTCAATTGGCTTTGAGAACAAATGACCGGATAAGGCGCGCCCCAAAGCGCGAAGCCCCCGCCCCCATTCCGGATGCGCCCAGGAAAAGGATTGCGTACTGTGGGGTATGGAGATGGATTGCTTGCTGTTTCGTTGTTTACATTACTTTATATGTCTTTACTTGAGCCCACAGAGGGGGTATATGGGCATATGGGCATAGCTAGAGGGGATAGCGGCGGTTGTCATGGGAGCTATGGGTTGGATACGGGTATATAAGACCTGTAGATAGATCGCTAGGTAGAGACGACGACGACGACGATGACTTCTGATACAACCTCAACGAGTGAGGATTTCTGGTATCGCAAACCTTGTGTTTTCTTTTCTTTCTTTAGTGACTTCATCGATTTTATCTACAGATTTAAGGTTCCATGTAGCGTGAGCGGTGTTTGCCCGTACCGGCTATCTTTTTTCTTCCCCGTTCTTCGACCATTCCCGGACCCGATCACTACTCTCACTAGAGAGGATTTTCTGCTTTCGCTAGGAACCTTTCCTCGACCAACCTTCCTCCCGTTCAGCACCCACAAAACTATCCCGCCGACCGGCCGGGCAGGGGCATTCTATAAAAGGATCTTCTCAATTTTTCGGAGATCCCCTCAAGCTTTACATCGCGAGACATACAGGAACCGCGAAACAACGAGTGCTTGTACAGTACCTGAGCGTGGCGCAGAATGATATGCAGAGAAGATCGAGTGAGAATTCGTGCGTTAGGGCTTGGCGTGTAATTACCCTGGTGCTATGCCGTGGGGGAGCTAGATATAGTCGTGTCAGAAGTGAAGGATAGATAGTAAGCAGTAGAGCTAGTTTACATTATAGTTACCAGACCATGCGCCGAGAGCATCGAGAGGGTGAAGTCTTGCAGAATTCTAGGCATAACACCCGTAGAAGGGGATGTGGCCGGGATTGGGGTAGCACAGCTATCTGTCCCATGGGAAGTTCTAACACCTGGCAAAACCCGAATTCAGGACAGGCCCCTAGCGGTGGACAGAATCCTAACAATGGTCCGAATTTTAACCAAAATCTTAGAGTTGGCCCGGATCCTAACTGGAGCCCCAGTGCTGGCTCGAACCCTAAGCAAAATAAAGCTGGTTCGAACAAAAACAGAATCCTAATACTGGCTCGAATCCTAACTGGAATCCTAATGTTAACTCGAATCCCAATCGGAATCCTAACCCCATCCCGAATCGTGGCCGGAATTCCAACACTGGCCCGAACCCTAATCAGAATACTAATGTTGGATGGAAACCAGGGCAAGAGGAAATCCTAATACCGTAAAAACTTGAATAATTGGACGGTCTGCTATGAAGTCCGGAATTCCCTTCCCTGGAAAGGGGGCAAAAAACACAGCAAAAACACGGCCCCCTCCCCCTCCCGAGACAGAAAAAAAAAATTCTTGACCTTACTAGGAGAGGAAAGTCCAACGGCATAGCACACCGTCCAATTATTCAAGTTTTTACGGTATTAGGTTCAGCCCTTACCTCGGAGGAAATTGAAAACTCAGCTAGGATCCAAGAATACTAATAGCTAAAGACAGTCCAGGATAAGGAAACGACACCAAAGACGGGAGTCGAGGGATTATAGGAAACTAGGGAGGTAGATCGCCCACCAGGGAGGGCGGGGCCATGAAATGGTATAAAAATTTGGGCCAGGTTTCAGGAAGATCAACTACGATTTCACTGTTGCTGTACTTGTATCTATGGCGTTAGGTTCGGTATTATGAAGTTAAAAAGGAACTCACTCTATCGAGAGATTTCTGAATATTGGTTGGGATTCGCTGAACTTATGGCATGTCTAAAACGGATTTTCTAGATTTTGGCTAAGGTAGCTACCTCCCCTAGCCAGCGGACTGGAGTTGGATGGTTCGAGGATAAATACTGGCTAGGTGTATTGGAATTCTGTTGGTAAAATTTATGTGATGGCTTTAGCCCCAGTAAACAGGATAGTTTTGCTGGTCTGCCTTCCACTATTCCATTCGAAATTTAATAAAAAGTATTACACTCCCCCGTCTCACCACTTGCGATATCTGGGCGGATGGATCATAATTGTAGAGAATCAACTATAGTATCAGATTTGTACAGTTGCAAACCGCGGAGTATTGAACAATGCGCTAGATACAGTTCTAATAGTCCAGCATCTCCTTCGCCGGAAAAGGGAGTAAAAACAGAGTTCAGCCTTTCTAAAAGACAAAAAAAAAGCTAGATGCTGGGCCTTAGCAGACGAGGCAACCCGAGCAGCACTGCGCACGATTCAATCATTTGAGACTCTATGATATTACTGGATTTTCAGGTCAAATGAGGAATGGAACATCTGTTCATTTTATTCCCACTCTAATAATCGTAGGCTAGCTGCTCTGCGAACTCTCGGTTATGCTCTCCTACTGGGAGTACCGTTCGCAAGCACAGCAGCTTATCAGACATAATATTCCCTGGAGAGTCCTGCAGCCCACTTTAGAAAAATAATAATAATCGGAAAAGAGGAGGCCAAAAACACTAATGTGGACTGGCTCGAATACTCGAATCGGGGATCCTGAATTCCTCACCACGTTTTCTAACTCTCAAACAGCCGACACGAGAGCCCAAATAGCCGGTGGAGTAAAAAACGACTCTGAGGATAGTAGCAAAAGCACTATAGGCCGTGATTATACTGCCATTCGCAAGTTAAGTCACATGCTTGGGAATGTTTCCTTCGCATATTATATTTCATTGGGGTTATCATACATTACCACTACTAATATTTTTGAATACGTAAAATTATTTGAACAGTATGGAAAAGATGACAATTCCCGCCGTATCTGGGGACCAACTTCTCAATACCCGGAGGTCTTATCCAATACCAAATCACAAATCAATCACAAATACTGCACCTACGGGCGCTATCAACGGAGAGGGATAACTTAGAGATTGGATCCCCAAGGGGGATTTATTCCACCGCCACACCACAGCTCGCTCTTTACTAATGATACATCACTTTTATTGCGTGCGTAGAAAGGTTGGGAAAATTGATGTTAATCGTTACAGACACTTGTACCGATGGGAATTCCTACACATTTGCAGAGGTTATTAGTTTGATTGGCTGTTTTTACTACGGCTAATGCCATACTGCCCAGGCCCAACATGATTTAAGTGCATGTAGAACTTCGTAAGATTGGTTCAAGGTGTTCGCTTTCCTAGTAGCGAGCAATTATCATACGCAACACCGGGCAAGCAACCTGGTGGGACAAATTGTCGCGATTCAAAGGTACTCAATCTCATAAACTTATACCAGTTATCCTAACCTGTCTTACGCTAGTCAAGACAAACCACATCCTGGTCAATGTGTATATCTGCGCACAGCCCAACAAAACAAATCCACCACAAAAGAAAGATAAATACCAATCCAACAACCCCGATAATCACAGGTCGTCACTCGGCCCCACTGAAGATTGGAACAATGAAGAAAGGAACAATAACAGGTATTGAAAGCCCCCCAGGTCAATAGCGCCCCGCTCTTTGGAGCTACAGCAAACGACATCAGCTTCTCTTTCGTACCGCGAGTCTCGAGCCTATGGATTCCATCACACCTCCGGCAAAATTAGACCCTGGACCAAGAAGTCTCACCATACTATACGAACCCATTCGGACAGTGGTACATGCCCGGATCTGAGCTGGTGGGTGAGAATTGCTATTATTACAACAATGAGGGCGTGGTCACGCTTGTGAGCCCTTGTTCAACATGCGCAGTCAATAATACTATAAAATCGAACAAGAGTTCCACCTAGCAAATGAGCTCGTTTGAGTAGCGTATATCACGGACACCCGAAACACGCCACTACAGGAAATAAATGGCAACTACACTGGCTTTAAGTTACATAGCATGCTGTCTCTTTGTCAATTGTTCACTAAGAACGGCTACTTTGCGAAAAATCCTGAGCAACACTTTATTTTGGCCACTTCGCATGAGAACGAATTTCACTAGGCTATACGGTATATACAAGTTCCAGGCATAAAGAGCACGAGCCTTGGAGACTGGATTTAGTATGGGTAGAGAATTTATCGTACAAATTTTTGATGCTTGTCTCGGGGGGGGTTCTTTGTGCCTAGAACTTGTGCTCAGATAATCATAGTGAGCAAACTTTTGGTAATTTTCTGCCTAGATACGGGTGGCTGAGGTCTGGAAAATTCGTCCCCGATGCCCGAAGGAAGTTGTCTTATTGGGAGACTGGAAGCCCTCGGTACTCAATATCCTCCGGAAAAAAGGTACTATACTAGCACAGCACAGAACATGGCAAGACTGGGCGCAGAGGAATCATACAACCGTCTCGTTTCCTGCTCTCTGCTGAAACTACCTTCCGCTTTACTTATTGCACAATGTCAGGTACGATCGAATGAAGCCTGTCTCGGGGTAGCTAGTGGCAAGCCCATGTCTTTACAAGGCTGCGGAAGAACAAGTCAATGGGCAGGTAGGTTGGAGCGTGGAGCTCAAAGTGATACCAATATATTTCAGAGGTGCCCGCGGCTAGATCAACTCCCAAGACAAAGGGCCCAACCACAATTCCCCACTACAATCAACCATTGCAATGCCACAACCACTCAAGTTGATGCCACTGTCAAAACTAAAGGTCCTATTACCACATACTAGGCGCTTAGATAGAGGGAGGGACACAAATATATAGACAGCCCCCAGCACAAATAGCCATTGTAGGTGCGGTCGTGACCGTAATCTCTATTGTGGTTATCATGACGGCTGAGCTCTGGGGTAGATCGTGGTTGCTCCCATTGTCTAAGCGTTGGCTCAGGACTTAATCTCGCCGCGGGTATGCCTCGTATTTAGTTTGAAGCTTCCTAAATACGATATTAAGTGATAGCAGTAGTTTAGAAAAAAATACTTTGCGAAACTACTGGTATCACAAGACACGCGTGTCGGCAAAGTCCTCGTAAGGCTTGAGGTAAACAGTAGGAAACTCGAATAATGGAACCATGTACAGTACAGTACAGCCCCATCCTATCCAAGGGTTACCCACTTTACCAGCAGAAAAAAAGGTCCCCAGCGCCGTAAGAGAAAAAAAATCGCCCGACCTTACCAGAAGAGGCAACTCCCACGACAAACGAATGGTTCGATTGTTCGAGTTTGTCCCGGATGCCAGTATACTAGCAATGCCCCGGATGTGTCGCCTGTTCTAGGATCGCGAGGTTCTGACACTGCAAGTACAAGTAGAGAGGAAAGGCATCATCTAGACCAACAAGACAGTAAGAAACTTGCCAACCCCTCCCCGACCCAGGGCAGTACAAGTGCCATGGGAGATGTTTCCGTAGGAGGTGGAAAGGTAGAGGAAGTTGGGGGGTGGAGGAGAGGAAGGGGAGTGTATTGATGCAGAGGGGGGAGTAAAGGGTGAGGAGGTTAAGTGTGAGGAGGAAGAGGGCAAAAGTAAGGTCCGGGAGGGGTATGGCACCCCTTGCAATTGTCACACAGTACCTTTGTCCAAACTGGTAATGCAAGAGAGTAGAGGGAGAATGAGTTCGCAACAGGAAGAGTAGTAGCTCTATTGGTGGGCAGAGCGAAACGCTGGAATGGAGTGGGCTCATGATTTTGATATTTGGGGAGTTTTTGGCAAGGTCGAAAAAGGGCTTCAGAGCCGCCGGGAATGGAAGGCGACAGCAGATACTCTAGTGTAGTACAAAGAATAAATTCATTTCTAAAAAAACAAAATTTTGTGCAAAATGATCCCTGTCCAGTGCGAAAACTGAAGAAAAAGAAAAATATGAAAAAAGCTCCTGCTGAAGGCAAGCGACAAGGCCACAAAATGTGGACCCTAAGATAAAAGAAACTACCGTCGCACTGTTACCGGTTATCGAGAGAGAGTTGGGTCGGTATGGAAAAAAACAATGTTTGCATCCGTCCCCTTTTTGTGACAAGTCCCAAATTTTCGATTGAAGGAGTAATCTGTACGAGTAAAGGTCGGCACCATGAATTAGGCCTGCTTCCATTAGTGGATGGCACAACTCTGGGGACACCTAACCCTTGTGTAGCCTCTTCGACCCCTCAGTAAGACTAGGAGGTCAACTACTGTACCACGGGAGTCAACTACTGTACCACGGGAGGTTAGCAAAAAACATGCCAAGCAAAATCACTGTTGGCCAATGCACTTTTAGTGTATCATTCGTTGAGCCCCCACTCTTAATCTGCATTACTCGTAAACGTTAACCCCCCTCTAGGGTAGTCTATGTGGCTGTACCTTGGCTGCAACCGTGGGCCGGTCCCGGTGACAGCAGATGAGATACACCTTCGCTCCCACAACCTACCACAGCATACCACAGGTTCTGGGCAAACCCGACCTACTTCTATTACCTGTATGGCAGTTCCTATCTGGGCGAATTCGCTACGTGGTTAGTCCCTAAGAGGAATAGTGGCTACCGTGCGAAGCATGGCAGGGCTCGAGTTCACCCAGAATTTAAGGTACCTAGGGTTAAAGGAACTTTCCGGCCATGAGCGGGCAACGGTCAAGAAACTCAAGTTAACATCCCATAAGCTCCGATAGACATAACACATCGGCACTTAAAGTGAGTAGCTCACGCTTCATGGATCAGCAGGTCCGATTTAAGAAAGTGTGCGGTACGGATGTGGAAGTCATCTCAGACCCCAGACCAGGAAAGACCTATGATAATAAACCAATCACCCCATGACGCCCCTCTGGCGGTATTCATAATGGGGCGTCATCTATGGCGACAACCGTTCCTCCTATTCCAATCAGATCTAGGCCAAAAGGCCAGCCTATGAGATCCCGGTCCAATTCGCAGAGCGCAGCCCCCGACCGGGGGGGCTAGTTGTAGCGATACAGTGGACTGCCCCGAAACATTTAGCACCGTTAGGGGAATTCCGCAGTGGGCGGTATAAGCTAACCTGTGTTTGCCCCAAAATCCTCGACAACCCACCCTTCTCGATTCACAAATATCCCCTTCCACACCCTTCACTACTCTTTGGTTGACAAATACTCCCTTCCAGCTCCTCGACAACAGCGGCCATTCTGCCCTCCCATCCCCACTTTTTAGTTAATTCAGCGCGAGTTCGGCACTCAAAAAGCCTCAAATTCGAGAAATGAACACTGCTCAATCGGACTTGGTTGAGTGGTATAAACTCGAAACAAAATTCTTTCAGGATCATGTTAGACATACAAGATATGTCGAGAAAGGGGGGAATAAGTATAAGAAAGTGAAGGAGGATTGGAGCAACTGTAGGGAGCTCGGAACGGGAGGTTTCGGTGTCGTCTATAAGCAGGTTAGCGGAACTACGGCCCATTATCGTGCGGTAAAGACGATTGAGAAGAGGAGGCTACCCCCCAACCTTGACTACTCTAGGGAGCTCCTTATAATGGCCATATTGGCAAAGGTTTGTGTCCTCGTTCCCGAGGGATTTCACCCCAGTTTATCACATGTCCGGGATTTCCTTGTTGTGGTCTAACGATTAGCTGTTTCAGCGTCCGGAATTGTTCGTGAGGTTTCTGGGATGGTTCGAAAAACCAGAAACTCTCTATATTACAATGGAATATCTCCCGGAAGGCGATCTCACCAAGCATCTCGGCTCGCCGCTACCCCAAGAGACCGTTCAAACCATTTCAAAGCAGGTACTCGAAGGCCTCAAAGTAATGCATCAAAAGGGGATGGCTCACCGGGATCTAAAGCCTGCGGTATGATTCCTGGCAGTAGCCTTTCCTCTTGATTATGTTGATCGGAAAAATTCTGACAAATGCGTAGAACATCTTTGTAGTTTCGATGTCTCCCGTCCGAGTCAAACTAGGCGATTTCGGAATATCAAAACGGATCCGACCCCAAGCTATCACAGCCTTCAAGACCCAGGTGTCAACTCAAATCTACGGCGCTCCCGAAGTTCTGGGGTTAGACTCTAATAGTGAAACTTCGGTCTACACCAATTCTGTTGACATTTGGTCACTCGGATGTGTGATATATGAGTTACTCGCAGGGACACGGTTATTCGCCTCAGAGACTCAAATATCCCGTTACTCCTTGGGGATATGGCCCTTTCCAGAAGATAAACTAAAAGCGTTACCAGCCCCAACAGACGATGCCGGAATTTCATTACTAAACTCTATGCTCTCAATTCAACCCGAGGATCGCCCCACTGCGGAGGATGCATTGGGCAATGCATGGTTGGTGGGCCTTGAGAGTGACGACGAAGATAGTGGAGACGATCAAGCTGAAACAGCACAAAATACGGATGAGAGTAGTTGGAGCAGGAAGAGTGAAGGCAAACTAACTACTCATGACGAACGGAAGAGCAGAAGATGGCAAAGGAATCCGATCACCCAGGACGACTCAGAGTTCGTCCCAGGAGATGCAGCATTAAGGGCCAACGCGGGGTTGCAATTGGATAGTGACCCTACCGCCTCGAAATCTACAATTAACACAACTATAATGACACTAGCTGATGTCGCCTCTACTGGGAGTTCACTGATCCAGAAGGGGTCCATAAAATTTGGATTGATGGCAGATGTCTCTCGATTACCAGGCGACTCATTCCGGGGGCCTCGAGATGCTGAGGAGAAGACAGATCCACAGTGTTCTACCAACATGTCCCCAAAGTAGCACCCCAAATACCAAATTCAACCTATCCATAAAAAGTGATGCTAATGAGAATTGGTTGCTGAATCCTAGACCTCCCACAATCAGCCCCCCAAGACTAGACCCTCACCACGGAAATGATCTTCAATTGGACCCGCGAACAAATTACCGGGAAGGAAGCATCCTAAAGCGCGAAGCCTCCGCCCCTATTCCGGATGTGCCCAGGAAAAGAATTGCGCCCTCACAAATCCACCCTTCCGGAAGAGCCAGTTCAGATCACAGTCACCAGACCGGTTGGAAGCATTGGGGGGTGAAGTTTTGTAGAATTCTGGGCATAACACCCGTGGGAGTGGGTGCGGCGGGGATTGCGGTAGCAGAACTATCTATCCCATGGGAAATCCTCACATCTGACAGGACCCGAATTCCGGACAGAATCCTGACGGTGCACGGAATCCTAACAATGATCCGAATCTTAACGAGAATCTTAGTGCTGGCCCGGATCCTAACTGGAACTCCAATTCCAGCTCGAACCCTAACCAGAATAAAGCTGATTCGAATCCTAACCAGAATCCTGGTGTCGACTCGAATCTCAACCAGAATCCTAACACCGTCCAGAATCATCACCGGAATTCCAATACTAGCCAGAGCCCTGATCAGAATCCTAGTGTTGGATGGAAATTTAGAACCGGAGGAAATCCTAATACTGGGTTCAACTCTAGTGTCAGTGCCGGAGGAAATCGAAACCTCAGCCAGGATCCAAGCATGCTAGTAGGCAAAGACAGTTCAGATTAAGGAAACGACACCGGGGACGGAGGTGGAAGGATTATAGGAAACTGGGGAGGTGGATCGCACGTCAGAGAGGGTGCGATCATGAAGTGGAATGAAAATTTGTGCTAGGTTTCAGAAAGATCAATCATGATTTCACTGTTATCGTACTTGTATCTATGGCGTTAGGTTCAGGATTATGAAGTTAAAAAGGAACTCACTCTGTTGAGAGATTTGGGAATCTTGGTTGGGATTTTCTGGGAACATGGCATGTTTAAAATGGATTTTCTAGATTTTGGCTGTGGAGGCTATATTTCTTTACAGGGGGACTGGAGTGGGGTGGTTTGCGGATAAATACTGGCTAAGCGTATTGGAAGTCTCTTAGTAAAATTTATGCGATGGCTTTAGCCCCAGTAAACAGGATGGTTTTGTTTGTCTGCCTCACACTATCCCATCCGAAATTTAATAGAAAGTATTATACGGCCCCCTCCCACCACTTGAGGAATTTGGGCGGATGGATCGTAATTGTAGAGTACTAACTACAGTACTAGATTCGCACAGCTGCGAACCGTGTATTGAACGATGCCCAATACATAGCACTAGTAGACTAGCATCTACTTGGCTGGAAAGAGGAGGGAAAATATAGTTCATCAGCCCTTCTAAAAGGCGGAAAAAACAAGAGAGAAGATGCTGGGCCTTACTAGAGGAGACAACCCGAGCCGCACTACACACGATTCAAGCGTTGGAGCTTCTGTGATATTACCGGATGCTCAGGTCAAATCAAGAATGCAACATTTTGTTCATTTTATTCCCACTCTAATAATCCTGGGCTAGATACGCTACGAAGACATGGTTATGTCCTACTATGAGTGGTACTGTGCTCAAGAACAACAGCTTATCAGACATGACATTGCCAGGGGAGTCTTGCAGCCTACTGTAGAGAAATAATAATAACCGGAAAACAAAAGGCTAGAAACAAGGACATAAATTGGCTCTGGCACTCCAACCAGAACTCTAGAATCCCTGACCATGTTTTCCGACTCTCGAACGCCAGACACGGGAGCCCAAACAGCCGGCTGCGTAAAAGGGGACTCTGGGGATAGTAGCAAAAGCACTATAGGACATGATCATACTCCCGTTTTTTATAGGACCTGCATCACTACTACCAATATTAAATTTTATGAATACAATCGCTCGGATAGTACGGCTCAGGTGAGAATTTCCAAGGTATCATACCTGGGGACCCACTTCCCGATAGCCAGAGGCCCCATCCAATACCAAATCAATCACAAATACCGCACATAAGGGCACTTCCAACAAAGAACCCTAACTTAGCCGTTTGATCTCCTAAGGGAATTTATTCCATTACCACACCCGAGCTTGCTCTTTACCGATGATACGTTACTTTTATTACGTGCGCGGAAAGGTGAGCTAATGGATGTTGATCATTACAGACACCTGTACTGATAGGAACTCCTATACATTTGCAGGGGCTATTAGTCTAACTACCTGTTTTACAACACTCCATAATACCATACTTCCCCGGCACAACATGATCTCGGCGCGTATAGAACTCCCTAAGCTCCCTTCCAGGTGTTTGCTTTCCCTGAAACTAGCAATAGCATATGCAACCCTCGGCAAGCAAACTGGCAGGGTGAAGTGTAACTACTCAAAGGTGCTCAATCTCACAAATTTATACCAGCTACGCTAACCTCCCCTCTGCTAGTCAAAAAAACAACCACCACCCGACCATGTATCATATCTGTCCACGGTCCAACAGAAAAAATCCACTACAAAAAGGAAAACGAACACCAACCTAGCGACCGCCGGCGCCATGTGTGATCACTCGGCCCCAGTGCAGACCGGAACCATGAAGAAAGGATCACCAGTGTTGAAAAACCCCCAAGTTAATAGCGCCTCGCACTTTGTAACTCCAACCAACGACACCAGCTTTTCTTTCGTAGCACTAGCCCCTAGTCTATAGATTCCATTGGTCCAGCGGCGAAATCAGAGTGTGAACCAAGATGTCTCATCAGGTACTAAGATGAACCCGTTGGAACCTTGGTACGTTGCTTATCCGGATCCGAACCGGTGGGTGGGGACCCCTAATAACACACCAATGAGAGTGTAGCCACACTTGTGAATTCAATGGACCCTCATTCAACATGCTTGCTTAGTCTATAACTCGCAATCCAGTGAAACTCGTTTCCACACTAAGGGATCAAAAATCAGTTTGTCTTAGCTCGTGAGCTCGTTCGAGTATTGTCACACGCTTAGATAGCTTGCGTTTAGTTTTAGTATTATCGTGGAGTGGGTAGCTAGCTACGTAGTCATGAGAATGAGCAATCGCGGTGGATAAGGGTTTGTTTCTTAGTTAGTGGGGAAACCTCCATGGAGGGACAGAGGTCGACGGGCGTTTTTCCTTTGTCGTTGGGAATTGTTTGTCTTTGATCATCATCGTCACTTTTCTGGAAGCCAACTATTGGGGTTTATCGCAACCGCCAGTATTCGTCTTCCATTTTTAATTTATCAGTTTCCGTTTCTCATCTTTTTCTTGCTAGTTATCTTCACCAGAATTGTTAATTGTCAAGATTGCAAATACCCACAAAAGAACGCCTCCGGTGGAAGACCGACATCAGTAGGATACTAGCGCGCCTGATAGATATATTAGCCACGTGGCCCTGACAAGAAAAATTTGGTCATCATTCTGCCTGCTATGCGCCTTGATAAGACACGTGACTAATATATCTATCGGCCACGCTCGTACTTGTGCCGGTAATGTATGTAATGGGGAGCCGGAAAACTCTTCAACACGAAATACAGCGTAAGTAGTGTATATCACGAGCGGACTCGAGTCGAGCCGGACCATGGGCTCGATCCGGCTCGGCTGATGAGCAAAGAGACTGGAGCTGCTCTAGCCTGAATTTGTTAATCGATACAAGATATCACCTGCTCAAAGGCAGAACAGCTGGAAGTCGGAAGGATTCTCATGAATCGAGATTCCATTGGTATTGAAATCCATGTTCTCAAGAGGTCCGAAGCTTGGTTGGGATTAATCTGACTCGGGTCGGCACAATTCATTTCTTGGAACT
>Ga0307510_10001536_pt1 | contig 25470 bp, 29 predicted proteins | sample 12_EM_MG_FD_207224 | JGI IMG/M metagenome (GOLD analysis project Ga0307510, IMG submission 207224) | Populus trichocarpa ectomycorrhiza microbial communities from riparian zone in the Pacific Northwest, United States - 12_EM | ecosystem: Host-associated > Plants > Roots > Unclassified | place... | reverse complement strand
ATATAGCAAAAGCTCACTAATAAATCCACCGTGACATCTCGCCTCGCCTCCCCTGAGGGTTCGGCACAAACCGCTGAGTGACTAGCTATGATCCTCGTCAACCGACTCCCCGTGATTCCTCAATCCACTCAAGATGCGGTGTTCCGCCAACTCCAACTCTCTCCCAACTAAATACATCCCCCTGCTCCTCCTTCATAGACCTCTACTCGTACTCCAGTAAATCAACCAGGGTTACACCCTCTTCCTCCTCTTCCTTCTGCTTCACATACACCTTAAGGTCGTTCAAGTGAACGCCATCATGTAGAGCCCGTTTCTTGACTCGCACAACCTCTCCCGTATTTAGATCCCGTAACCTCCTACTTTTTCCGTGCCATGCCAGATCCGACAAAATGTACGGGCCCTCCCATCTCGCTTCCAGTTTGTTCCCTCTGCGTTGATTGAGTATAAACCTCCTCAACAACACTAGGTCACCATCCTTCGGTGGTGCGTGATGTGGTGGGCGTTGTGTTGCTTCTTGCCTTTCCGCTAGTTCGGGGATCTTAGTTGCGTCCTCCGTTCGAATATGGTCTAGGCGTACAAGCCGTTCCAGCTGTTGTTCGGCGAGCTTCTCCTCCTCGTCCCATAGATCCTTCCCTTGCTCTACCCCCATTGATAGCGCTACCACAGCCTCCTCAGTGTCTGGTCCTGCTTCACCAGCGGTTCTCTGCGGGTTATATCCTAGCAACAGCTCCGCTTGGCTGAACCTGTGTACGCTAAGGACTCGTGTGTTGACAGCGTAAACGACGGGGTCGACAACAAGATCCCACTCTTCTTGCGGTAGCTTCCCTCCCATGATTGTGACTTTCAATCCGTCGACCAGGAGCTTCACATAGCCTTCGGCTAGCCCTACAGACTGTGGGTGCCACTTGGGAGCTGGCATGTTCCTGAAAGAGAGCATACTCAGCACTTTCGCAAGCTGTCCGGAGACGAAATGAGCGCCGTTATGGGTGTAGACGGATCGCGGCCAGCCAAATTGCTTAACTATCTCCTTTAGCAGTGACATGGCAGACTTTCCTTGGCAATCCGGAACGGCTTTCGCGAAGAGGGACCGAGTGAAGTAATCGACGCCGATAATGATGTACTTGTTACGGCGCGCAGTAACTGGAAATCGCCCGACGAAGTCGAAGCCCATCATATCCAGTGGTTCCAGGTGTACCATCCTCAACTGGCTCACCGACGGCTTCAATGGTCCCACCATCTGACAACTTGAACATGTTGCGCAATAGATATTCACGTCTTTGGCTTGTGTCGGCCAATAGTAGTGTCCTACTATTGTCCTCAATAAAACCTTGGCAGCAAAGGGCCCGTGACAATCATGCTTTTGGTACAAAATCGAGTCCACTTCGTCCGCCAGGACACAGAAAGATTCCTTCCCGTTCCGTTCCACAAACACGAGTCTACCATCTGGTTTTGTAGTGTAATGGCTAGCACCCGTGTCCGCGGTTCTGATTTCTGTAATGGTTGCGTGGTCAGCCAGTGGAGTAGAGAGAAGGCGATAAGGTTTAGACTTGAGCCGTATAAGACGTCTTCGATGCTGGGTCAATAGTTCGCCATCGGCGTCTTGGTAGTCTCCCAGGTCTCCGAAAGGTTTGTAGTGAACGATCTCGCTGTACCACTCATCATCGAGCAATCTCCTCCACATTCCGGTCACTTCTTCTTTTTCGGTGACGAGCACCTCCCGGATGCCCTCCGTAATCCTTCTCTCAACCGCTTCCTTAACATGCCGCATTCGACTCATCCCATCCGCTAAAACGTTCTCTTTTCCGGGGATATGGATATATTCAACGTCGTACTCCGCTAAATGAACCTCCCAGCGGACAATACGCCCGTGTGCATCATCCTTCTGTAGTAACCACAACAATGCCTGATGATCGGTATATACTTTCGTGGAAAACATCGATCCCAATACAAGCCACCGTACTTCTTCGAGACATCGCAGGATGGCTAGCGCTTCACGCTCTGTTGTAGAGTAACGGGTTTCGGCGGGTAGGCAACGCTTTGAAATGAACATTACGATCTTCATCTTACTCCTCATCGACGTTGTGAAAGTAGTTCCTGGAGGGAGTCCTGGTAGCTGGAACAGCACGCCTCGCATGGCATTCTTTGAAGTGTCTGTCATGAGATGATATCGGTGGGCGTCGTCTCCTCCGTAGACCACATTATCTATAACTGATGTCTTCAACGCCTCAAATGACGTCGCCTGTTCTTGTCCCCATTTTATTCCTATAGCCACCTTAACCGGCTTGCCTCTCCGGCCTGCTGGCTTCTACTTAGTCTTTGCATCTCCTGTCATTGCCATGTATATAATAGCTTCTTTGACAATCCGTACGTGCTAGACGCGGCCGGGGATAAATTCACATGAATATAGAGTCAGGTATATGAACGCATCGATTGCCTTCGCTGTCGTAGGCCGGGAGTAGTCGTATATTGCTCCAGATTTGTCTAACGACGGCCGTAGTCCTATTCCACCACTCGCATACCCCAGAGGGCTGATTTTGTCCCGGAAAAAGCCACACTTGCGTCCCTGTAGAGTGAGCCTATCCCAGGCGAGTCATGGGAAGTAGTGGTTATGTAGGAAGTCATGCTGGGATTGAAAGGTCGGAAAACCGCCGCAGTCGTCATCCACAAAGTACTAGAAAGCCCCGTCAGTACACCTCTTCAGACACGGCTCTTAGTGTGGTTCTGGAATCTCCCCTCCAAAGATGTCTTTCAAACTTGCGTAGGTTTGTGCTGCGCCGGCGAGACCCTGTCCCATTCTCAGATATTGCCACTGGCCGTTATGCGTTGAAAACGCTGTTGGATATGCGTGAGGTGGGTACATGGCAACTGCCCAATATCCGTTCCCCGCGTCAGCTTGAAAATAACTGGTAAACCGTGACTGCATCAAGTTGTTCACAACAGGCTCAATCCGCTTCATCGGATAGCCAGACAACATCATCGGACCATTGATAGGACAAAACACATGAACCATCCGTAATCCGCTGTCCTTCTTCCTCACAAATTTCGTTCGGTGAGCGCAAGGTGATTCTGATCACCCAATAATACCCGCCTTCAATATTTCCGAAAGGTGTTCCTCAACCCAGTCTGATTCCTCCTTTGTATAAAGCTTGTCCTTTGCGCGCATAGGCTGCGAGTCGGGGTGTACGGGGATGCTATGCTCCACTAAATCTGTCACCAGCCTATCTTCTAATCTGAGTACAAACAGATCGTTCCAGGTGTATAATAGGAGTTGAGCCTGCTGCCTCTCGCTCGTCTTAAGCTTTCTCACGATTTAATCCCCGACACTTCAAACCAGGTGGGAATCCCGGTTGCTGAACTCATTAGTTGACGTCGATAGGTGGTAGGACAATGCTGAGTAAGAAACTCCAAGATGTGACCGAAATCAGTTTGCTCCGCCGTTTCCTCGTTCGAAAAAGTAACCTTCGTCTCCCCCTCTATTTTGTTTCGTTGATCGTAGTCGTTGGGATCTCCGGGTGTATCCTTCTCTTCTCCGATCCGACCATGACAATGGCACTCCGCCTCTCCGTCATGCTTCTTCTCCACCGTCATTCCTCCTCTTATCAACTCCTGGGCGTTCACCATCTGTGAATCCCATCCGCTGTCCACCCAGCAGCCAACCTCTCCACAAACACCCATGTCCTCTTCACCATATACCTCAATCCCATTCTCTATCATACATGCACTACCATCAACATCGTCGCTTTCCGTAACAGAGCTATGATCCAAACAATCAGTAGATATCGTAACACTATAATCTCTCTCTCTCTCTCTCTCTCTCTCTTCATTCAAGTCTCTCAAATCCGACAAACATAAAGTACTCGCAACATCTATCGTATCCATGACACCAGACAACCGACTTGGAACATTACCTGGTGACTCTAGTTTTCCGACTCATCGGACAACTCTCTATCCTGCTCCTCATCCATGCCTTCAATCTCCTCTATTGCCTCTCTCACAACTGCCCTAATCACATCCAGAAAGGCGCTGGGGCAAAGTCTGTCCTGAACTTCCAACTCCTCCTCAATCTCAGCTGAAAGGCCCTGCGTGCCCGCGTCTCTGTCTCTCATAACCACCGGAACACGGGGGCGGTGTCTCTGAGGGCTTATTTATGTGCTGTTATCGCGAGGAATTCTGACCTGGGTCCCATGCTGATGCATGATATAATACCTACCACTTGGGTAATCCCCTTTTGCCTTGACAGCCTGCAACCGGCGTCGGCTAAGTAGGAAGGGCCGGGGTACGTAGGTTTGTACTCCTCCGGGAGAGCATAGACACGTAGGTCGCACGATACACCCGCGATAGTAATGCGTACATCCACACAGTAGGAGATCTTTGCCAGCGCATGCGTTGCTGTCCGAATGACCATGCCTCCCGCCTTCCATACTTTCGCACCGATGAACCGTAATAGGTGAATAGGCATGAGGTTTACCACAGATCCTGCATCGACGAGAATTCTTGAAATGCGATACTTCCCCTGTTCCGTACGGACGACTCCCTTTGTGAAGAAGTTGGCTACGTCTCCCAGGTCTGGATCAGTATCCACGGCTGACACCTCCTGCTCATCTTGCACTTCCTCAATTGTAACCTTTTTCCCTTTCCCTTTCCCCTTCCTTTTCCTGCTGGTGCGTTCCTGAACAAGATGGCGACAGATGTCTCGTTTGACAGAGGGGGTGAGGTCGAAGAAGGAACCCCAATTGAGACCGGTCACAGGAGAGTCCCTGAAGGCGCCGACAAAGGCAAACTACTCTCTTCATGCCATCAACCCAATCGGCTTGCGAGGAGCACGAGGGAGAGGCGTCTTTGTGTTTCTATTCCCAGTTGTAGCTTCCTCTGCCTCGTCATCTGCACCATACGTAGTCCTTTGACGTCTGCTCGCAGGACCTGCCTCTCCATCCAACTCTCGTGGTAGATCACTGAATCAGCGCGCTCGCTCTCCTGCCATGACTGGCACGGCATACTCTTCATCATCCTCCTCTTCAGATCAGTCAGACGCAAAGCGATCATCAATATCAGCCTCCCTAATCTGGTGAACAAACATTCTCAAATGCTCTGAGTCCTCCACGGCTGTGGCTCTTACCTCACGCTCTTTCATTCCCTGAAGTGCCAATGGCTGAGAGACAATCTCGATAACGCAGACTGGCTTGTCTTGAGTCTGCGCCGGTTGTTCTGCTCTTTGAGTTGGGGTATCGGGATGCTCTGGTCCTAAGTTGTCTCCTTTGAGCATTACCGGTGGCTGATACAGACGTGGATATTGATAACGGAAATGTCCTTCCTCTTGACAGTGAAAGCATATGCGTGGATGAGGCGGATAATACGGAACTCCAGACGGGGCGACAGCAGGTTGCGCTTCCTGTGTATTCTCGTAGGAACGGAGTTGCTTGTATCTGCGCCCGGGTTGACCTGATGCTTGAGTGAAACGTGAAGTATCTGTCGGACGTCGTGAGAAATCCTTGATGTAAGAACGAGTACGGAAACGCATTCGTTCCATTTCCTGAGGGCCGTTGTCGTACGCAGACTAATAACCCCCTCTACAGTCCTGCCGATATGAGCGAGGCTGCAAAGGCTCATTACGACGATTCAGATAGTTCTCAGAACTACGAGTGGTAGGGTGGCTAATGTTTGGCTGCCCGTAAGGGTACCTTCCGTAACCTCCTCCAACCGCAAAGGTATCAAGTGCAATGACATCTTCTTCGGACCTTCCCGCGCCTTCCTTTTTGCCTCCAGCAGTTGCCTTCTGCATCAGCATCAAGTCGTGCATCATCTCCCGTAGTTCTGCCAGTTCCACTTGGCCCGCGGCTTCTTCCCCACTGCTCTTCCCCGTCTTCCTCTCCTTACTGGTAGCTCTCGTGCCCTTCCTCTTTTCCTCCTCTACCCTTTGCTCCCTCTCTCTTCCTTCTGGCCTTCCGGCCGTGACTATAATAGTCGTGGTCGTTATCATCATCATCATCATCACTGCTGGGAACTTCATCAGAGTCGAAGGCGTCGTCGTGATCTTCCTCTCCCTCGTCGTCGTCATAGTACCTGCTCCCCTGCTTGCGGTACCCTCTCACCTTCAATTGGGTAGCCAAGTGCATGACGCCCTTGACAGCCTCCATAGGTGACGCGCTCGAGTAGCGCCGAGGAAAAGTAGAAATGGCCAGCTCACGTAGGCGTGCGCTCGAGAATCTGTCGAGGTAGTTGCTGATGAACATACGATTGAACCGATCCAAACCACGGGCCGTCGGTTAAAGGTACCTTATCACACGGCACGAGTAGTGAAAAACATCGCGATCGCCTTGCCAGTAGGAACTCATGGTTGCCAACATCTCCTCCTCTGCATGTGTCTCTTCTTCGATATCGTGAAACTCGTTGAGCAACGCTGTTCTCCGTAGCTCCTCCTCTCCACGGGTCGCCTTGTCCAACGTCATGACAAACATATACGTGGCGGAATAAAATGGCAAGGGGAGGTGAATCTGGGCAGCGCGCGCTTGCCCTGACCGAGTAGCTGTTCCACGTAAGTCTTCACCTTGAGTAGCAAACCATTGGCCCATCCGATCCAAGAACTCCTTCCCCTTCACCCCTCCTTCCCCGGTGAACTTTATCCTACTAGCATGTGCTTGATTCATTGTTTTTCACCACAGGATGCCTTGTCCGGCTATCAATCAACAGGCGATAGTTGGGTTATCAGAGCTATTGTCGCTGATCTCAATCTATCGCAAATCTTGGGCCTTAACTGAATACCAATACCCACTCTTTTTGAAGAAAAAGGTAGTCTCGCTGTCGTCCTCTTCCCTTCCCCAACTCAAGAGCGTCGGGGTACCAACAGACTCGGAGGCTGGCTCGCCTTCTACCTCCTCCTCAGTCTTGATCTTTTCTTAGGCACACAACCGACAGGTTTCACACTTCAACAACTAATTGCAGGAGCGGGACACCGTCGCGAGGTTGAACACCAATCCGTTTCAGAGCACCAGTTGTCGGGCTCTCTCACTTCTGCCCTTGTGTGGATGGTGTGTCAGGCAAGCTGTATTCCACTTCTGTCGTCTGCGGCAGGACGTTCTTCTAAACCGTAGGATAAATGGGTAGGGGGTTGACTCGATGCTGACCCGCTTAATTCACCTGATAGAGGATAGTAGGAGAGAAGTGCTTGATCCAACCAAAGTAGAAAAAGGAAACGTTGACAATGGTAGGCTTGCCTTGTGTGTTGTGCCCACTTGTCTAGTTACAGAAGGTTGAAGAGGCTATATACAGAAAATTCTGCAGGCCAAGCTATCTACTAAGTGGGTGAGTCACGATAGGACTCAACACGAAGTGTGACCGTCTAACTACCTCATGATATGACCCTACCCCACACCGGGTATGATATCATACTGGTAATAAGTAATACACTAGTAATAGTGGTACGGTTTATCTATGACGACCTGGCATATTTAGCCAAAGGGGCAAAGTTTAGGGAGTAGCTTGGTGCAATAGCCCCTTGCTCAACAAGAATCTCTCAAGCTAATGTAATTTATAGTAATTTGCGTTGCAGTCTATACCACGTAAGGTACTGTAATGTGGCATATTGTTGCAATATTAGTTAGTTGGCCCTAACACAACCAAAATAGTTACGAAAATCTTAATAACATATAGTGTATTTAGTAGAGTTTTACGATAATTATCAAGTTCTTTATTTAGGATACCTTAACTTTACATATTGACTCTGGTTATCAGCCCCGGGGCATGTACTGTATTTCTCCGACAGAGGCCCTCAGCCTTATTCCAGTTAGCTTTTGGGTTTGAATCCTGTACTTGTATTCTCATCGCATATTCGGAATCTGGTTTCTACAAAAGTGTCTCAAAGTGTTAAAATTGGCACGTGGGCAGGGATGAAAAAAATCAGAAAACAGGGAACAGATAAAAAACTATCAGGTTGTGAAACATCTTAAACCCAGGCTGTTGCAACAAGCAGTTGGATATGCCCATTCAGAACTCACCTAAGCTAGTTTTACAGACAATCGTCAAGTTTAGACTACGGTATAGTGGACTACCGGTATTTCCTTCCTCAAATCATCATCCTGCTTTCTAGTGTCTCCTAAGCTATCATGAGATTGGCTTCAAGGACCGTGGTTGGTGGAATGTTCCCAAAGTGACACATCACAAGAGGTGTGTGGCATCCACCTTGAGACACTTCTGTGAGAACCTGATTCCGAATACACGATGAAAATACAAGTACGTAAGCTGTGATATGACAACTGTCCTGCACCGTACGCAGTACTGAGTCTAGAGGTCAATTCTGGTTTAATATATTATTTTGCATTAGAGTAGAACTATCCTCCATTATTCCGGGGAGGCAATTCCAATATGGGAGGTCCATTTCTTGGTGTAGCAATACACGTGACGTACGATGATTCAACTAGATAATCCATCCACGTCATAATCATTACTATAGTAGAGCAATCTGAGCGTATAGCTTATGTATCTATAAGGTGTTATCGCCTTCCCTCTTTCTCTGGTTCTTCCCCTGACCTTTTCTTTCTCTCTTCCCAACTTCTCCCTCCCGGTTAGCAAGTCCCTTACTATACCAACCGTATTCTTTACCCCTTTCTTTTTCTCCTCTTTTGGGTCTGATTCCTCTCTTCATCCTAATTTGACATCAGAGCCTTTAACGTACCTATTGTGACTATGTGGAGTGGTGGTTTTAGCATAGGCCGGCAGGCATTAGGAGGTATTATGGTTAGGGAGAATAGGGGGGGTTTCGACTTCTCCTGACCTGGGAGAATTCATCATAACCATTATGAATCTAGAGCTATTAATAACAGGTGAGCGCCGTGGAAATCCACCCGGAAGAGAGCTGCTTCTGCAGCCTACCCACCCTGCCCTCTTCCAGTTATCTGTCACAAATCGTGACTAAGAAATGCAGATTTCATGTGATTAATACTTATTAGACATAAGATATGTTGGTTTGACGCTATGATGTCATTTGAATCATAGTATCTCATATGACTGGACACTTGAGAGTCATGGTTATATTATGATTGGTTGATTGTTTCATGACTCAGGAGGATTGTGAGGTCATATGATGAAATGACTCTCTCATATGACTAGGATTATGAGTTGTGGGTTTTCGTGCATGTGACTTGATTGAGCACATGACTCATTTTAAGAGTCGTGATTGGTTAAACGATGTTGCAGAGTTGACTCAGATGAGTCTGAGTCACTGAGTCAGCTGATAGATTTCATGGTATGACTTGCTCTGAGTCATAGAGGTTGCATGACGCCAGTTGATGAGTTACCAGAGTTAGGGTTGTGGGAAGATGCCTATATAAGGAGCTTGGTTTTGACCAAGAGATAGGATCTTCACGCAACAATCTAAGTACTTTTCTATACTTATGTTGCAATACAATTACACATTCCTTGTTTTTCCTACACTCCTGCTCTATGAGAGTCTATGCTCAAAGGACCCACAGACTATTGTGATAGTCTTAGGGACAAGTTTCCCAACATAGCACTATTGGGATAGTTTTACAAGCACGACAATTTGCCCTTCTTACCAGTTGACCAGATAGTATCCTTCAAGACGAGCAATCCAGTTCGGTACTATCTGAAGAGATAGAACCTTCGTACTCCTTGGTACAAGAAATGGAGACTTGTTTACACAGGAGACGACTGTCATTGTCTGTTGGATTTAGGATCACCTATAGGATTGTTACACTATTTCAAAACTTTCCACACAACTGAACTATGCCCGAATACCGGCCATAATGCCCTAGCCTATTCTACTGCACAACGGACTTCCTCAATTGTTCCAGCAACATCCACACAGTGTGCTAGTCGCAAAGCTGACAGATGGATCAAAAAGCCTTAGCCAGAGCAGATATTCAGACTTGATGCAATCCATGAAGGGCAGCTGTAAGTGGATGGTGTATCCCCAGAAGGAATAGAAAGGTGGAAGAGCAAGTACCCTGGAGTTATCGAAAACGACCATATCTATCAAGAATACAATTTCCTTAATGGCTAAGTCTTTGGTTAGGGTTGTCGACGGAATGAGTATGCAATCTTCTAGCTCTTTGTGATTTATCAAATGGTGATTAGCTTTTCAAAGTTTCAAATGAGACTTGTGTGGGAAATCCAAAAAGATTCTGGATGCCTATGATATGCTGCCTGGTGGATATTTCCCCACTGTGGTATGTGAAGCTGGATTGAGTGAGAAACATCCGGAATTAATGGATGATGGGAGGCTGTGGCAACTAGATACCGAGAGCAAAACAAAGATTGTAATTGTGATTGCATTTACAGAGAGTTGTAATGGGCCGAGGGTGGGAAATTGTAAGTTAGAAGAGGATGCCCGGGGCAACTTGAGTACAAGGGAAGAAAAGATGGTGTTGGATAGTATTGATAGTACCACGGGATTTCATGATTTGTCTGCCAAGTTAGTGGACTTGAATCGCTGAAGGAAGCTGAATCAACAATTATTGGGCACGAAAGGGGCAACGGTGCATATTTATAAGGCAAGCAGGGACGGAAAAGATATTGCGGAATCGTTTAAGGCCACTCTGCTCCCACAACCAATGAACGAGGAGGAGGAGGAGGAGGAGGAGGAGAAGGAAGGACCTCAGTCAAAAGGATTTTTAGTGACAAACGGGGATCTCTTGGGAGGCAGTGTTCCAGAAGGTCATAATGTTAAGGATGAGATCAAGTTCAGTTTGGAGGGGCTGGCAGAATTTGTGGACACTTGAATACGGCAAACAGTGAGGTACAGAGCCGAATCTTATGCAGTTAAGGTTTTGAGTGAAGCAGGGGAATGGGAGGAGAGAGAAACATATGCGCAAGGCACAAGAAAAAAACTGAATTAAGAACTAGTTTATAGGAGGATATGGACAAGGCCGGCATGCAGTGAGCATAAAACTGCTGCTCCGTTTATTTTTTCTTTGTCTTTAACTTATTTATTATTGTTGGGCTAAGGATTCATCCTCTCTCTCCAATGACCAGGGGCGATGCATGCGGCAACCAGATCTCACTTGTGAGTCCAAAAACACCGAATATCATTTTACTGGACCAACACTCCTCGCCTCCTAAATTGGAAAATGTAAAACATATTTGCTAGTACCGTCCACCACCGCCCATTTCCGTACGGGAAACCAACACAGAAAAATAGAAAGAAAGGGAAACTAACATAGAAAACAAGAAAAATCATGCTGATAGCTCCCCCTGACTGCTTGGAGAAATACGCCCCCTTTTGGTTATCCTCCTTACTACCACGCAAAGCAAAACCTGGCAGAACTGTAACAACCCTACAGATAGGTAGCTACAGTGGACTAGACTCAAGCTCATATGGTATACCAAGAGGTAACCAGAGTGAGACTAGACAAGTATACTTAGTATATTACCGGTAGGCATGAGTTGGTACAAGTGCATACAAAGTGAGTTGGTGACAAAGGGTTGGACAGGGCAACCTTTGAAGAGCATGTTTGTGTAAAGTTAAGAAAATATAGTAAACATTGAATGAGTTTCTGGGGCAACATTCAACTTATATGTGGTCGCACGGACTCCTGAGGACAATAAAGGCATGAAAGAATGAAGTTAGCCTACCGTGAAAACACCATTACCCAACCTTGGGGACCCAGTTACCCATCAGCAAAAGCAGATCCTGCGTCTGATCTCCCGGTGTTGCGTCCTGATCCACGCGACGTATTTTCTGTATCCCATGCATCCTGTGCGTCCTTACTGGCGTTGCCACTCCCAGCAAACATTCCATGCCTCATGCATTGGCCCACAACGTTCCATCCGTCTGGACTCAACCTCGTCTCCTCCAGCCGTCTAGACTACCCTAGACTCCTGTTCTCGTCACTTCTTTCTCCTGATGGTGCTAGCCCCTCGTTGCCTGTTCTCTATTTCCTGACACATCCCTCATCCCCAGAATGTCAATTAATCCGCTGCTTCCTCAGACCTCAACTGGCGTCTGGGGCAGCAGCACTCTTTTTGTGATCACATCTGAGTCTCACGTCTCAGGCCTCAGGCCTCACCAGTGTGGCGATGTAATAATCTGGGTTTCAAGAAAGACGCTTCTATATCTTCTATATACAGTATCAATGTGTAGGATTCTCACATATAGCTGAGTCCTGATTCTCTCATACGGATTCCTTAATAAACCTTGTTAAATGTTCTCAAATCAATCTGGCTATTCACAAGCCACTGCCGGTCTTCCTTCGGGATCAAATGTGCAAGACCAAGGATTGTTCCTATATCTACTATTGTAAACCCTTGTGCGTCCTCCCTCATGTGCACTGTAACAAGGCCAGGTTGATCCAATAGACGCCCCGAGTTGACTGGGGTCAGCATCTGAACACCGGCGAGCTGATGCACAGTATCTGTTTTGTTGCATCTGTAGTCACAGATTTTCAGGAGGGCAACTAGCTTTGCAGATAGACAACCCCTCAGCGCACCATACATTTCTTCCATATGGATCTCGTAAGCATCAGCTTCTTGGAATGCAAGAACGGGAATTTCAAAGTGCATGCCTACGTCAATGGGCAGTGATCGAAGTATCGCATGGTTTTTCGGAAGATGGTGGTTTATCGGTAGGGTATGCCTGCTATATTGTATCAATTCACGATATCTAATATCCAGTGAGACTGCAAGATCCTGCTATAATGATAGACCTTGGACGTGTTGTCCCGACGTCCCTTCAGACTCCTTCGACGGATGACTGGCTGCGATACTGTGCTGGTTGTCCTATCTAAATGATTCCGGAAGTTGGTGGAGAGACTCACCATCAGCAAAAGGCCCCATTTCCGCCCTATACCTTATGAGGCATATGAGCGATGAGCGGCCAAATTATAAAACTCCAGTTGATGTACGGGGCATCCACACCCCCATAACCCCTGATCAAAACCTGGGATACCGGGTCAACCTTTTTTTCTTCGTAACTTCGTTACCATGCGTATTCTTCAGGACACACTTCGTCCTTTTTGCGCCTTTACAGGGTGCTTGCGAACTTTGACCATACCTCTCGAGTTTATCCAGCCTTAGCACCAACCCCCGAAATTGTTCCGTTATGGACTTTTGCCCCAAAACTCATTCATGCTTGACCACGGCCCAACTGAGCCACCAACCCTACCATCCACACCACCATTTCTCCACCCCACACCACGGCCCATTTACTCACATTCACACACTCTTCGTGCCTTCCCTTGTCCCAAAAGCGCTTTCCCCCGTCCGGTTCCTAGTTTTATTCAGCCTCGCTTATTTCTCCACTTCCATCTCGGCATCACCACCTGAATTATTTTTACCCAACACCTTTCTTCTTGTATCCATTTTCATATAAACAATATTCATCTCTTTCGCGCTTTGGATGATTTACTTTTGAATGATTCCTGGAATTCTTCCCTTTCCCCTACTTGTATACTCTCCTTAATAGCTCAGTCAAATCACGGTTCTTTAGTAACATTATTCGGCCTTGAAATCACTTCCTCGTGTCCATGCCGTTGCGCAGAGATCCTTCTTTGCTCTTCCACATCACCCCTGCTTTCTTCCACTCTCTCCTGAGCTTTTACTCCGCTCACTATGACCTTCTGCCGCATATTTTATTCACCACCTAGATTAAAGTCGAACTCAAAATAGCATATTTTATTTACAATTAATTAATGCTCGCCAATTATTTTATCCCTATTTTGTTTAAATAATACATCCGTTTCAAATGGGACGTCATTCGTCTTGATCCCACCCCTCTTTGAGTCCCTCTACCACTTCACCTACTTCAGGATCTGAATTATTGTCTTCCACCTTGCTCTCCACATCCCCTGAGACCGCCAAATCCAGATATCCTGCCTCTTCTTTATCCTCCAGTGCAGAGCGAGACTCGTGATCTTGAATAAATCCACTCTTCCGCAGCATTCGTTTAACGCATTCTTTTGTGTCCTCAATCCGTTTATTTCTCACCTCTGGAGGTAACCCTTGTCAAGTTGCATGCTGTTGAAGAGAAACATCTAAATTGGCTGTTTGTACGCTTCTCTTTAGCACGGCGCATTTGGGACTCTAAGGATTGGTTACCAACTTTGGGCAGTTAGAACAGAGAAATCTCGAGGTTGAATAAATGATTTTGAACTCCAAGCCTGCAATGAATGATACATACAGGCTGTGGTAAGGCATATTAGGAAGTCATTTGTACGATTCAGGAACGATTTATCTGTCCTTCCCCTTATTTTCCCACCCCTAAACTACACATAGAACAAGAGTTTTGCTATCTCTGGGGCAGCAAATCAGAAGCCATATTCCTTGCAGAATAAGCCTTTTGTGGTCTTAAAGGGGACGATATGAGAAAAGAACTAAGCTCTTGTTTACTTGGATGGCATGTAAACCGATGATTTTCCAGCAAATATGTAATTTTTGCCTTTATATCGGTTGTGGGTTTATGTGATAAGGCGTAAAGATCCTGAATCATGTTTCTGGTTTTGGAAACTAGATGTAACCTGGAACTGGATTGCCTGGATTTCAACTGAATGAATTTAATTAGCTGTGCTAAGTCTCAGATGGGACGTATTTCGTCACCTAAAAGACTTAGAAAGGTCATTGACGGCCTTCTCATGTCCATATTGCTCCAACCTAGCTTGGTAGCTGCCTGTGCCCAATAGCGTTCAAAACAAGTATCATTTTCAGCGGGGTTTACAAAGGGATTAACAAACCATGTGTGATACTGGACCATATCTGCAGCGTTCTCAAAAACTATCCTCACATCACCATTTAAGGAATTGCTTTTTGTTGACGGTGAGGTGATTCGGATCACAATATCAGACGCCGGAAAGTCCACATTAACTGTACTCCGTCCCGAATGGGAAGGGAAGGTTTGTTCCTCTTGAGTAGCATAGAGCAAAATGTGTGATGAATGGGCTCTGAGATGGCCTGAATGTAATTGTGCTGGCAGCTCTTGAGATGCAAGTACCAGGGAAGGGCCATTCGGAGCCAGGGATGGGGAGTTCTCCGTACTCTTTCTTATCAGTATCATATTTCAAAATTCAAAGTTTCACTCACAAAGCAGAACGGCCACCTTACTCTCTGTGGATGTTGCTGCAGAGGAGGTTCTGCGGGACATTTTTCGGCTCTTTGGGGACGTCTAGGAATATCATCATCATCCTCAATATCCATTTGATTCTCCTCCTCCTCAGCAAATAAATTAACTTGTCGTTGTGATTCTACAGCTTGTGATCCAACCTCTAGGAAGGATACTGAAGATCTCAAGGTTGATGACGGAGCTTGGGGGACTGGTGCTACGGTGGTCAAGAATGTTGGATTTAAGACGCCAGGGAGTTAGACTTGGCTTTCTGGAGGCTTGACTGACCTCTGCTTGTATTTCCAGTCATGGTTGCGGGTTTATATGAAATATTGAGACGGGGATGACTAATTGTTTGCGTACGTAAGGCTCTCCAAGAGGACTTTTAAACTCACAACGTCCCATTGGGGACGAATGAGCTTTGTGTTAGAACTCAGATTCTTGCAAGCATCCAAGGTCCGTGCAATCATGGGTATGTACTTGAACCATGCTATCCCCTTTTTTGGACTCCAAATGACTCTAAGACGACGTGCAAGGTTTACTATAGCTTGGGTAGAAATTGTCTATTTAGGATTGGGAGGACAGAACTTTGCTCGTTGGAACACGGGTCTGAATAAAGATAAGTGATTGTTTCCAGAGTATCAGATCAGGAAGAATCGAGCAAGCTGAAAGATCAAAGTGATGCATGGTGTCTCAAAGAGGCTTTCTGTTTCACCCACCTAATTCTAAAAAAGGGTACTAAAAACGTTGAAATCTAGGACTATGGGATAAGATAGAAGAAAGCTGTATAAGCGCGCAGACACAATTAAGAAAGGTATTAGGAGATAGATAGAAATGAGAGCAAAACAATGAAAAAAAACAATGAAAAAAAAGAACAGCTATCTAAGGCCCCAAATAAGACACAGTTCTGCACAAATGCTTCTTAGGAACACCGAAAATAGATAGAAAGGAGAGCAAAAACCAAGCCTTAAGACACCCATGAAACAAAAGAAAAATCCTCCGCAAGCCCAAAGAAGACTCTGCTCGACACAATCAAGTCCCAGAAAAACCTCCCTTCCCCGAATCCACCAACCAATAGATACAAATGAAAACAAAACCCAAGAAAACTATAAGACAAAAGAAAAAAGCACCTGAAAGCCCAAAGTCGACCCAGCTTGTCCCAAACAAGTCCTAGAAGCCCTCCCAACTCCATCTCGATCTACAGTGCCTCATACCCAGGAGGTAGGATACTCGGCGGAAGAGGCACCTTTTGGACATCGTGTTCTATGTAATGGCTCATATAGGCTACTTCCTGCCTAATGTGAGCGCGGGAAATCAGCTCGCAGGAATGATTCTGACATCTAGTCATCTTGCGATCATTGCTCTGAATGCTCCTCTGCCAGCCCGCATTAGACGTGGGAATGGTCCTCCTGCTCTCTGCCTGGTGCCCGGCATCCTCCATCCCATCAGAGTGAGAATCTGGCTAAGTGTAGCACTCTGCAACATCGAATTGTCTGGGGTCGAAATAGCGTCGATTGTGCAACGCGAGAGGGGTATTGGGACGAACAAGGTCTCACCCATCTGGAGGGCCAACAGCTGCTCGGTGGAGGAAGGAAGCAACCGTAAGGGTAGTGCACACAGAGAGAGGAAGTCAAGCATTGACTTGATCGTCATCGATCCGTTCGATCTGGTCGGCAGTATCGGGAGTGACATTCATAGCCTGAATGTCACGAACAATACGGATGACCTGCTGGGGATGGCCACCGTCCTCAATGTACCGACAAGCAGCTTCGCCGAGCTCCTGCAAAGTGTAGTGCTGGAGCATCGCCAGCCAACTCTTGTTTTGTGTTGCATGCGCACGCATCAACTATGGGAGGTGGCAAGCCAGCTTCGCATGGGCAGCGGTCTCTCATTGTGAAGGGTCGGTTGGGCATGAGCACCTGCCCTTTTACCCTGCAATCTGGATCCTGACCCACTGCCGGCCCCCACAGCTTTCTCCTCTTGCTCATTATCCGAATTTAATCGGGCATTCCGACGACCCTCGGCGGCCTTCTTCAGCACGGTAATGATAAGGAAATCCAGAGTGAGGTGGCATGCCTGATATGGGCCGTTTTGGTGTGAGTCGAATTTGGCTTGGAACCCTTAGAGAGTAGTGTATCCGATGGCCTCCGGCCTGACTTGACCCCACAAAGTGTCACCGGCCTGCCTACGAGAGAGGATGTTCCTCTCCTGACACTTCTGGAGAATGAATTGGTGAAAGGTGCAGTATCTCCTTCCAGCCACAGAGCCTCCAGTACGGTTAAGGCTGAGCTTGGTATGGAACTCAGCAGTTGTAGAACGCAACATGCTAATTGCTAATTAGGTTCTATTTGACAAAAGAGAAAATAAGATGAACAGGATTCTAACCTGAATTAAGAGAGAAGAAGCTTGGAGTGCAGATCAAGACGGGAAATCCCCGAAGATCTGGAGAATAGGGATCAGTAATCATTTGAGATTAGGAAAGGCGCAAATGAGACCTGCAGGAGACTCACTACAGGGGAAATGGCAGCCGAAAACGGGGGAGCCACTAGTATATCTAAAGATTAGAGGTTAGGTATAGTTTCACATTGAGAAAAGGCTTGAAAGAGCTCATACGAGCTGCGTGGAAGTTCATTGAAGAACTTATAGAGTACTTCACCACCTCAGAAAGCTGTGAGGAAGAATAGGCTTCAAACCTTTTTTTTTGTCTAGCAGGATAAGGAAATGGTGTGCTGAGTGACAAAGTTACCTTTGAGGAGTGAGAAACGATGGAAGGTTGATTTCAATTTTATCGTAAGTTATTCTATAGACAGCAATCAGTATAGCAGATGAAAGGCCTAAGAACTGTCCAATTAGCGCATTACAAGTCGCAAATGGGACTTACTGGTAGAGTTGGTTTGAAATATGAATGAGACTGTATGATCACACGAGGGAATTGACGGCTGGATATGAATGTATCGTGGTTAAGAGAAAACGCACCATTTGACGTACAAGAAGAACGATCAGAGGCTGTAGAATGATTAGAAAGTGGAGAAAGAAGGGCAGGAAGGAAAGCAAAAGATTGGGTAGAGAGGGGTCTATATAAGAAGGAAGAACGTACTAATCAAGGTGTTTGTCATGGTTCGAGATTTCTAACAATTCCGACAATTTGAAAAGAGACTGTTAAACGTCCCAAGTTGAACGTTGAGTGTTTTTTAGTTTCTGTACAAAACAGTACAGGAGTACTGGTACCATGAGGCGTTTCTAGCAGACATATTTGCCTTGTACTCTTGAGAAGGTAAGTCAAATAAACATGAACAAGCTTTTCAAGAGATCGTTAAGGTACGGCGATGTCATAGGTAGGGTGCGTCCGACCCAGGCTTTTTTTAGCACGCATGCGGAAAAGGATCATCAGCAAAAACGGATCCTGCATCTGATCCGTCGGCGTTGCGTCCTGACGCAAGCGATGTATTTTCTGCGTCCCCTGCGTCCGGTGCGTCCTGACTTGCGTTCCAACGTTCCTTGCGTCCTGACGCAACGTCACATCCTCCCGACCTCTTGACTGCCCCAGACTCGCGATCTCGTCCTCCTCGCCTCTTCTCCAGGTCCTGATCTATCCCACCCCTCATCCCCGCTATTACAACTTCAACTAATTCGCTGCTTCCTCAGACCTCGGCCGGCGTGTGGGGCAGCAGCACCTTTCTTTTTCACATCTCACCTTTCACGTCTGACATCTCACGCCTCATTGGTCTGGTGAACTAATGATCTGGGTTTCAAGAAAGTCGCTTCTATATCTTCTAGTATATACAGTATCAAGATGTAGGATTCTCACACATAGCGGAGGCTTGATTCGCTCATCGGGACTCTTTAATTAACCTCGTTAAATGTTCTCAGATCAATCCGGCTATTTACAAGCCACCGCCGTTCCTCCTCCGGGATCAGACGCGCCAAACCGAGAATTGTCCCTATATCAACTATGGTAAACCCTCGCGTATCCTCCCTCATCTGCACTGTAACAAGGCCATCTAGATCCAATGGACGCCCCGAGTTGACTGGGGTCAGCATCTGAACAGCGGCGACACGACAAACTGTATCATCGGATCTGTCGTTCCGGATTTTCAAGAGAGCAACTAGCTTTACCGGTAGACGACCCTGAAGCGCACCGTACATTTCTTCCGTAGCCGCGTATACCCAAACCCAATCATTGCGACTGCCCTGGTTTCTAAAGTGTAGGGCGCCGGTGGATCGCCAATGGTGGATCTCGTAAACATCGGCTTCTTGGAACGCAAGAACTAGTATTTCGAGTTGTGTCAGTAGCTCAACAGGGAGTGATCGAAGCATCGCATGCTCCGCAGGAACACGGTGCGCTGCGGGCAGGTTATGTCGGCTATATCAGATCAACTCACGATATATAATCTCGAGTGAGACTCCCGAGATCCGGCCAAAATCCACGACATTGGACACATCCTCCGGACGTCCATACAGGATCATTCTCCGGATGACCGGCTGTCATACCGTGCTGGTTGTCCAATCTAAATGCTGTAGCATGCCTGCCGAGATATCCGCTCCGCGATCTTGCAGAGATTCCAAGTTCAATAGTCTCATCTGGATTGCATGTTGACGACTGTAGCTGTGCATGATCTGGCGCGCGGCATCATTTTTATCCGATTGTCGCCATCCGTCCTTGATTTGCATCTTGTGAGCTAGCTCTCCGATCTCCGTGGAATACATGGGAATATTGCCAAACTGGGGTATCTGGTCACAAAAGTAGCTTAGTAGATGCATCTTGATGAAGTTGAAATGTGTTTCGCCATCAATGATGTCCATACGCAGTTCGTTTTCTTCGTCACGATCGTCGTCACAGATCAGGCGCTGTTGGGATGGGGCCACTGGCTCCCTTATCAGGGCTCCCTGACGTCGGATCTCCTTTCGTTTCTTGTCAACTCTGGCCTGTGTGCGTTTTGTTCCTCGAAACTCCATTAAGATATCTTTCATCCTATGAAAGTGGTCCAGATAATCTTCCATGTAGGCTCTGGTGTCTGGGGTGTGGCTTCGGTATTGTGCCATCATATTGCAGTGGACGAGTGCCCTGAAGCATCCGAGAGCACGTTTGAAAGGAATTGCTTGTGCCCCTCCTGGTTGGCGAAGAGCCACGGCGAGGACTCCCAAAATACAGCGCCCCAGATTCCTCCCCTCTTTCCCTTGCCACTGTGTAACCTCGCGGTAGGCCTTTTTGGGGACCAAGAATCCCGCGTATGGCGATAAAGCCTTCCAAACATCGTCGAACGCCTGCAGTCGCCAGTGTTTCTTCAGAAAGCCTTCAATCCAGTCAATCATGTGCTTAAATGGCCCTAGATAAATGGTATGGAGCATGTCTGGTTTGTAGAGATCAGATGCCGAAACCCTGTCAAGTCTGTGAAATATATTTTGGCCGATACGAAGATTGTCACACATGACGTTGTCGTCGTCAGATTCCAAGCCTGCGTTCTGAATTTCAGGTTTGTTGCGCTGGTATCTGGCGTAATCTCTGGTTCGATAGTTTTTGGCATTGGTTCCTAATTCGTGGGTAGGCACCTCGCATTCAGGACAGGCATTGGATTTTAACCAGTGTAGTGCCACATTTTCCATATGGTCCGCGATCCATGCGGAGAGGATTGGGAAGCAGTGTCGAACCTTGCTGTTGGCACAGTCAATGGGGACGCCGGAATGTGCCACGCCCTGTAGGGGCGCAAAGATGAGTTCGAATACATCTTGTAGAGTGTCAGCGTTGATTATCCGCTCGCGTTGATCCGCTTTGGAGGACTTTGAGAGTTTGGGTGGAATAGGCAATAAGGCAAGAAGCAGAACAGCTATTGATTCTGGGCTGTGGCGGCGGGGCGATGGAAGATTTCTGATCGTAAGATAGACAGGCCACACTTTCTTGTCACCCGAGAAGTTGGTGAGGTTCGTCTGATCCGACATCCCAATTATTGGAACAACAGTAGTACCAGGTGGAAGCGTCTCCTATAATCAGTCAGCGACCGTCCCCGTATAAGCGGATGGGTTGCTATACCTGGACGTCCCACCACCAATCCGCCGTATGCATTTCTGCATATATTCTGTGCCCGGTAGGATCATATTGACACCGTGGCGCGTAGACCAAATTGTCGCGGTATGCGATCTGGCGAAGGAGATATCTAACAAACCCTAGAACGTCGCCGTAGAAAAATGGCAAAGTTCTCTGGCCATCCTCAACCTGTCCTTGGAACCACTACAGATATTGACTGTACGGATCCAGCAACCGGAGGTGGTTTTCCAGCGTGTGCATAGATCTATACCCGCATGATTCAGCATTTCCTAGGCCACTCGAGAAGTGTTCGTTGATTCGGGATTTGGATACTTTTCCATCAATGAACCAGGATGCTAGTTTGAAACGTTGCGCACTATTAAATGGTGCCTATGGGTCCTCGCACAGGTTGCTGTGTTTGTCCTCAAACCTGTGGACGTCTCAGATTACTTCTCTGGCGCCTTCATAACGAATCTGTTTTCTGGCAGAGGCTGACGTAGCGTCGTCGAGTACTTCAGTATCAGACTTGTATGAAATGTCTCGACAAAATTCGTCAGACTCCAGTCCAGCAGGGCCCGGATCGGATTCATAGTCGGAATCCTGGTGCCCACTAGCGTCGGGGTTGTGCAATACGCCGGGTTCAATGTTGATATATTGTATGGTGGACGCGAGGACAATGTCCAGACCTGCGTGGGCAGTTCGCAGGTGCTTCTCATATGCACCAGGCATGGTGTATTTTCGGCGGCAGAATGGACATTTGCTAGGCATGGATGCACTTTGCTCAGTTGATCCCGTGGGCTCCATGTAGATTCGAGGGTACGGCTAGGTCGAGTGTTGACCACAACGCGTGTGGATCGCATGTAGGGTGGATCATGATCTAGTCATTGATAGAGTTTAGCATTGGCGTCACGTGCCATCAGCTATGGTTTCTTTGAACTGAGACGGCAAAGATTATGTTCCTGCCCGAATGTGTTTATCATGTTTCATTTATTCAAGTTGAATCTGACAATGGCAGAGTCCTGTCACAGAGTGTCAGATTTGCGTGTTCTTAACGAATCATGAAATGAATTCATGATTCTTTCAAAACACCTAGAGGAACAGGGAGTTTTATATATAAAGTGAATAGATCACGATACTAGAAGGGCTTCATACCAAGATCTTGCTCACACTCAGAACCTCGACAACAGCCACCGTTATCACATCACAAGTATCCTAAATATTGCGATGTATATACACCAAGAATCCACCGATATGGCGCAGAATAACAACATTGTAGTGTACGCCCTCATGCCGGCCGGAGGTGCGCAGCAGGCGCTGCCCGCGGGTCAGACCAATCACCTTCGGCCTTTTGCTCTCGTGGGGTAGTTTTCTCATCGACGCCCTAATTGTCGAAATATTAACGATCATAAGTTGACCATGGGCGTCCCCCATCACCCCAAAAACCAGCCCCCCCCCGAATACGTTTGTTGGCGGGATGCTGTGAAAGATCAGATGTTAGCCAGGTGCTATATATCAGATAATGCTCACTTCCCGGACGCAGAATTCCAGCAAATTGTCGCAGGCAGGAGGAGATTGAAACCTGCGTGTGATGAACTCGCCACTGCGTCAGCAGCCAATAACATGGCTTGTATGCAGGCGATTGACGAGCCAGTTCTTAAATTGGTTAAGGACTGTGGGAAGAAGTTGACCAAGACCATTAGGACCAGAAACGAGGTGCCTCCACCCGGCCCGGGCGTCCCCCCTGCGCAAGTCATTGTGAACCCGATATTACTACCTCTCAACGCACTACCTCAGTGCCACTCGAGTATTGCAACCGCTGTGCCGCACGCTGGCCCAGTTGGCCAAAATGCTCCGCAGGCCAATGCTCCGCAGGCCAATGCTCCGCCTGCCAGCCAAAAACGTACCTGCTCCCCCGGCGAATCCCCAAGCGCAGAACAATCCTCGAACCCCAGGCCCGGCGAATCCCCAACCTCAGAACAATCCTCCACCCCCAGGCCTGGCGAATCCCCAGAACAATCCTCCACCCCCGGCCCCGGCAAATGCCCAACCTAGGATTTTCCTGCGCTTGGGGACTCTCCACAAGCAGAGAATCCTCAACCTCCGGCGAATGTCCCAGATCAGAACAATCCTCCAGGCGCGGCGAATCTCCCAGGTCTGGACAACCCGCCTGGCGCGGCGAATCTTCCAGGTCAGAACAATCCTCCCGGCACGGCGAATCTCCCAAGTCAGGACAACCCCCCCGGCGCAGCGAATCTTCCAGGTCAGAACAATCCTCCCTGCGCGGCGAATCTCCCAGGTCAGGACAACCCTCCCGGGGCGGCGAATCTTCCAGGTTAGTACAATCCTCCCGGTGCGGCGAATCTCCCAGGTCAGGACAATCCTCCCGGCGCGGCGAATCTTCCCGGTCAGGACAATCCTCCCGGCGCGGCGAATCTTCCAGGTCAGAACAATCCTCCCGGCGCGGCAAATCTCCCAGGTCCGATCAATCCTCCAGGCCCGGTAAAGATTCCTGCGCAAAACCAAGCGGCTCACCCAATGGGCATTCTCGGTACGCCACTGGGGATCCAACATGCTCCGGCGAATCTCCACGGTCCGATCAATCCTCCCAGCCCGGTAAATATTCCTGCACAAGACGTAGCGGCTCCCCCAATGGGCATTATTGGTACGCTACTAGGGATGCAACATGCTCCTCCGGCGGATATCCAGGGAGCTGCGGCACAGATCGCCGAGGATCCGGGGTTTGAATACCTTGGCATGGCACGATGGGTACATCGCGCAGTGTATGATCTGTCCCAAATTAGTCAGTTTTTTCGCAACATGCCATATGTCTTTTTTTTTACTTACTGACTTAGGAGATATCGATTGGAGTGCTATGCTTGGACATCCACGTGCTGTCCATATTGTTTGGGTCTGTAATCCTGCAAGTGGTGGCGCACAACGACCCAATTATCGCCTTTTTCATTGGCGTCCCCACAATATCCATGGGGTAGGTTTTGCCGCGTTAAATTCCTATGATATACACGAACTGTCAGCAATTATAGCGAGAACTGTGCCAGACAACGCAGTTCGCTACATACTTGGCGCGACAGGTGATGGCCGACAACAGCTGCGTATGCATCCTGGCTTCCAGTTGTCCTATATAGATTACGTCTTCATCGAGAGGGATCAAGACGTAAGAGCATGCCTGATGTCGAATCCGGTTCTCGAGGATCCGTTGGATCTCATGGTCTATTGTCATCGCCCAGCGACTCGGGAGAGGGCGGCCACTGCGCTCTTGAGGGGGCACAACTATCTTCCCGAAAATTCCATCGCCAATTGGGCTTGGCAAGCAGGGGCACGTACTGGCATTCAAGCCCCACAAAGGGACGTCAGACCAGACCCCGGCCCAGCCAATGCTGGAGGTAACCAGGGCAATGACTCTCCCCTTTTTCTCCCGGTACCCAGCAGTTTATCGTCTGATGTCTCCGACGCCGGCGAGGGATGCGAAGCGATCATCGGAACATCACCATCCACCGTTGCAGATCCGGCGAAATCCCTTCACTGTCATATACCCCTGGCTATTCATACGCCATCCCAAATGAATACCAACGTGGGGTTGGAACCAAGAGGCCGCGGGGGTCCCACTCCGGAAGTCAAGGCACGGAAGCGTTGAGCTTCATCTGATTCGGAAGATTTGGAGCATTTGAATAAGAGACTGCGTCACACTTCAAATTGTTGAAAGCAGAGGAGGACTAGAAGCGTCTGGCACAATTCGATGAAGAAAAAGGTCACGAGGATGCCAGTTTTGTTAAGAGAATGGGTCTGAGTATGTCCGGGGAGTTTGGTCGATCTGACGGCGACTCGATCGTGCCCTGAGTCTCCAGAGATATGTTAGTAATTCAGCGTTTGTGTTTAATAGATATCATAGTTTTAGAATAGATTTCTTACTACCTGCAGATCCTGAATTCATGAGTTCTTTCATGGGATCGCTCACACATCGTGTAGCTTGTGGTGTTTCGTTCAAGCTCCGTCATGAGAGCTAATCTCTTGGCCTGAGGATGAAGCTGACGCCAAGAGATGGCAGAGTACACGCTGTCTCTTGGCGCATGCTTACTTGTGAGGCTTAAAACAATACTTCAGGGGTGCGCAAATATCACCCATTACGATCAAGACTTAGTACTTTTCACGATCTTTGAACACTCTTTGTTCTATCCAAGTGCTATTGCTTTGTCTGCCGTCATTGGCGAAGCACCTTTGTTATCTATCCCACGATACAGTATCTGAGCCTCACAGATCCACATCACGACATCGCGGTACACCCTAAGTCGCATTCCCTGCTTGTAAGTCCCCTACAGCTCACAGCCGGCGAAATGTAGGGCATCCACGCTGCCTATATAAGGACCCCTCTGACCCCTCCATCTCCCCA
>Ga0307510_10001535_pt1 | contig 25473 bp, 34 predicted proteins | sample 12_EM_MG_FD_207224 | JGI IMG/M metagenome (GOLD analysis project Ga0307510, IMG submission 207224) | Populus trichocarpa ectomycorrhiza microbial communities from riparian zone in the Pacific Northwest, United States - 12_EM | ecosystem: Host-associated > Plants > Roots > Unclassified | place... | reverse complement strand
CTGGAATCCTCTGAAGCATCGTCAAAGACATCTGGAAGATGAACAACAGGAGGGGAGGGTTCCAAGAGAGATTCAGGACAAGGGGGTGGAATTTGAGGTGTAGAATGCCTCTGATTGATGAAAAAGCATTCATCAAAGTCTGCCCTTTCTGAAATGATCACCTTCTTGCTCTCTGGACAGTAGAATTTCCAAGCCTTGTAACCCTGAGGATATCCAATGAAGACACACTTCTCCATGTGCGATCCAAGGCTGCCAAGAGGTCTCTTGTCCTTTTGAACCAGAACATAGCCAGTACAACCCCAAACGCGCAGCATGGAGAGATCAGGTTTGCTCCCAAGGAAAAGCCTCATAAGGTGTGCTGTCTACCAAAGCAGAAGTGATGACCCTGTTGTGAACATGGACAAATGATGCCAGAGCTTCTCCCCAGAATGACGGAGGCATCCTAGACTCATGCAGCATGGAGATCACACCTTCCTCTAGTGTCCTATTGGCCCTTTCTGCAATGCCATTCTGCTGAGGGCGATTCCAAGCACTGTGCTGTCTCTGGATCCCCTGATCAATGCAAAAGGCTTCAAACTCCCTAGACATGTATTCCCCACCCTTATCATCGCGCAAAGTGCCCAGTTTTTGCCCAGTGATGTTCTCAGCCCAAGACTTGAACTGCTTGAAAGCATCAAAGGTCTCAGATTTCCGCTTTAGCAGATAAACAGCTTTGAAGCGAGAGAAGTCATCGATGAATGACACCCAATAGCGATATCCCTGATGAGTAGGGACCTTAATGGGGCCATGAACATCACTGTGGACAAGTTGGAGGGGTCTGGACGCTCTGGAGTGCGAGATAGTAAAGGGATTGGCATGCATCTTGCCAGCTTTACAGGCTTCACATACTGGATCAGGATCAGCTTGAGAATCAAGCCTAAAACCCGTCACCAGGTTACCTGAAAGTAGCTTCTTCACCCCTGCCAAGTGGTGATGGCAGAGGCGACGATGCCAAAGACATAAGTCCATGGGGAGGGGTGAAGATGTTGTGTTTATTTTGTTTATTTTCTGATGCTGAGGCATTGCCTTAGCCCTAATTTTGTGGCAGAACGACGCGCCGGAATGCCTTTCCTTATTTAGCGAAGTTATGGCTTAGTCAGGTTGATATTTGCTGCAGTGGAGTGACTTTTTACCTTAGTCTTAATTGCTCCATTGCAGGTGTGTAGCTTATTGTCTCTTCTAATGAAAACAGTCTTAATTGCTCCATTGCAGTCCCCTTGGTCCTCTGTGACTCAAGGGCCCTTCTATATATCGGGTTATTACACCTTATCTAGGGAGAGGGGGGACTCTACTACCATAATGTCCTAGCTTGGATTCCAACTACATGGCCATCCCATAAAATGCAGTCACCTCCACTGCTTGCACCCAGTATCACATACAAGATGCAAATGCAATGGGAGGCAGGGGCAGACCCAGGTAAAGTAGAGGGAGGGGAAGCAGGGCACAGTGGTATCTCTTGTTGGTATTTGTGAGGTCCATACCCTTGTTGAATGACAGATGACTTACCTGTAATAACCTGATATATAGAAGGGCCCTTGAGTCACAGAGGACCAAGGGGACTGCAATGGAGCAATTAAGACTGTTTTTTTTTTTTTTTTAAGTTCACGTTTATTGTCCTTAGTGTGAGCTACCAGACAAAATTGTATGCTACTGACTAATCCTACTCTGTGCGTGCCCACTGTGCCGTAATGTCCTAACTCAGCTGCACTACCTCAACGCACACGCGCCATCTTGATGTGTCCTACTGAGGCGGACGTTGCCACCGCCGCTTGCACCCATATTATGCACAAGGTGTGGATAACGGGAGGCGGTGTGCAGACCCGGGCAAGGGAGGGAGGGGGAGTGGGGGCCAGTGTTACATACTCGAAGGGACTTACACAGCTCATGCCAGCAGCCTGTGTAAAAGGAGGGTGGGGAGGGGGGAAAATGCTAGAGCACCTGATTAGGGGTTGGTGGATGAAGGGGGTATGCGGTAAGGGGGAGGAGAGGAGGGGTGTAGAGAGGAGGGCAGCCTGTCGGGCTATAATGCATCTGGCGATCATGTAATCTTGTGGGCCTTGAGCCGAATACAGAAGCACAGGGTGCTCCGCAGGGCTGGGGCAGCCTAGACTGAGGTCCAGGGCTTATGCAGCGACTCCTTGGAGGGAAGAAGCGAAGGGGCTTACACAGCTCATGCCAGCAGCCCATAAGAGGGGTACCACAAGGTTGAGTCATGGGTTTGAGGGAGGGGGGTGTGACCACAGCTTACACGGCTCTCACCAGCGGCCAGGGCAGGAGGGGGGCCATGCAGCTAAGGCGTGGAAAAGAGGGGACAGTCGTGCCAGACCCAGGGCAGAGGGTGGGCCATACCAGAGAGGAAGGGGGGAGGGGAAGGGGGAGAGGGGAGGGGGAAGTGTTGTGTTTATTTACTTAGTTTCATGTGGTGAGGCGTTGCCTTAGCCCTAGTTTTGTGGCAGAACGATGCGCCACAACCCCTTTCCTTATTTAGCAAAGTTGTGGCTTAGTCAGGTTGATATTTGCTGCAGTGGAGCAAATTTTTCCCTTAGTCTTAATCCCTCCATTGCAGGTATGTGTACATTGTTTCTCTATAATAAAATATAGTCTTAATCCCTCCATTGCAGTCCCCTTGGTCCTCTGTTGTTGGATAGGCAATCTGTCATATTGCTGAATCCACTTCCTGTACCCAAGGCTAGGTAGCTCAGTTGGTAGAGCACCTGGTATATAACCAGTAGGTCCTGGGTTCAATCCCCAGTCTGGCCATATTCTTTATATGCCCCCACATGTAGTCCCTCCAAGGAGGCCCCTTCATATGTGGTATCCCTCTAATGAGGTCCCTCTGGGGTGCATTTCCAACACTGGACGCTCTGGAGTGCGAAATGGGGAATGGATCAGCATGCATCTTGCCAGCTTTACAGGCTTCACATACTGGATCAGGATCAGCTTGAGAATCAAGCCTGAAACCCGTCACCAGGTTACCTGAAAGCAGCTTCTTCACCCCTGCCAAGTGGTGGTGGCAGAGGCTGTTGTGTTTATTTACTTAGTTTCATGTGGTGAGGCGTCGCCTTAGCCCTAATTTTGTGGCAGAACGACGCGCCACAACCCCTTTCCTTATTTAGCGAAGTTGTGGCTTAGTCAGGTTGATATTTGCTGCAGTGGAGCGGATTTTTCCCTTAGTCTTAATCCCTCCATTGCAGGTATGTGTACATTGTTTCTCTATAATCAAATATAGTCTTAATCCCTCCATTGCAGTCCCCTTGGTCCTCTGTGACTCAAGGGCCCTTTACAGGTCGGATTTAAACAGGTTATGGGCCCTGGCCCGCGCTCTCTCTAAGCCCTACGCGTCATCACATTCCCTCCAACGCTTTCCTTCATTTGCGCGCGCCCTCCTTCACTCCTTCCTCCAAAATCCTTCATTCTTCTTCCAACTCACTCTCTCTTGCTCTTTTCACCTCTATCTTTCGCCATGGCCTCATCCAAGGACCCCGCCTCCATTTCCTCCATCTCGCCGCTCACCAGCGCGAATTACCGCCTCTGGGCCGATGATATGAAGTCCTGGCTTCAACTCAATGGCCTATGGCGCCTTGTTTCAGGCCAGGAGAAGAAACCAGCTGCCAAACCCGAAATCAAGGACTCCAAGGGTGCTGTGGTGTCTAAGGCGGTCGCATTGGATGAGGATAAGCTAGAGAAGTGGGAGATTAAGGCTGAACGAGCTGCTGGGGCATTAAAGACTGGTATGTCTCATGATGTCAAAGTTCTCATCAGGGATTGTGAAGACAACCCTATTCTCATCTGGGAGACCCTCAAGACATCGTTCATTCAGCAGCGGACTGCCCCTCGCTTCAATGCCTATCATTCCCTGCTCTCTGTCGAAAGATCGGACTCAGAACCCCTGGATTCACTCATTAACAGAGTGGATAAGCAGATTAGGGTCATCAAGTCGCTTTCTCCCTCTTCCTTCACTCTGGATCAGCTCTATGATGAACTGGCTGTTATGGCTATCATTAGGGCACTTCCCCACTCCTTTGACGACGTTGTGAGGACCATCTCAGTCCTGGACAAGTTCAACAAGCCTTCTGTGGTCCAATCCCTTCGTAACATGGACCACACACGCGCCAACCTCTCTTCTACCACCTCCGCTTTCGCTGCGTCCTCTAGTGCGCCCAGGCGCTCGCAAAACGCGTCCACAGTCCCTGCATCCTCTTCCTCTCCTTCCTATTCCCAGAACTCGCAAAATAGGGCCTCTAATCACCCCAAATGCGACTTCTGCTCGTGCCTTGGCCATATTGAAGCGAAATGCTTCCTCAAGGAGAAGTTAATGTGCCAGATGTCCCTCCCTTCGTCCAGTACAGCTGCCCCTGCCTCTACAACTCCCCAGCCCGCTCCACAGGCCATCCCTGATGCTCCCCAGTCCGCCAGTGACCCAACAATGGAGATATAGGGGTACTGGCGCATTTCTAAGGCTTCTGCTTCAGTCTGGGGGCACATGGAGGTGGAAAGATGACATCCAGGATTAAGAGGAGTGGATACAGGCTTGCAATCCTGTAAACCATGCTCCTGGAGAAGGTTGGTGATGAATTGACTCTGAGAGAGGGAAAGGGTGCGATTGGGACAATCTCTGTGAATCTCCATAGTTGAGTGGTAGGCCCAAGATCATGAAGTTTGAAGTAGGAAGAAAGCTCCTGAATAATGGAGTTGAGTTTGGCACCCTTCTTGCCAGCCAGAGTGATGTCATCCACAAAGACAGGCATGAAAATGCAAATATCATCCTTTGAAAAGATGTAGAGACCATGATCTGACTGGATCCTCTGGAATCCCATAGATAGAAGCACAGAATGAAGCTTCCTGTTCCAGACCTGTCCAGCTTGCTTGAGGCCATAGAGAGACTTCCTCAGCTTGCAGACATAATCTGGTCTACCAACCTCAAATCCTTCTGACTGCTGCATGTAGATCTCCTCCTCCAGTTCACCATTGAGATAGGCATGAGATATATCCACATAGCGAAGTTCAAGGTCCTCCAGAGCAGCAATGGCAAGAATAATGCAAATGGTGGAATACCTGACTGTTGGAGTGAAGGTCTCCTTGAAATCAAAGCCAGGGCGCTGGGAATAGCCTTTGGCAACCAATCTCGCCTTGTAGCGATCCAGAGAACCATCAGCATTGTGCTTGACCTTCATGAACCATCTGGAGCCAATGGCACGCTTCCCAGGAGGCAATTTGACGATCTCCCAGGTGCCATTAAGTCCATGAGCCTCCATTTCCTCCTGACAAGCTTTGTGCCACAACTCTTTGTCAGAGCATTGCTGGGACTGTTTGTAGGATGTAGGCTCAATGGCAGAGGCAGAGTGTGCATGGAGGAAGTCCAGTGGGTCATCAGAGTCATGTTCCTCATCAGAAGAAGGAACTGCTGGAGGGGGATGTCTGTGCTGCCTGTAGTGCTGTGGAACTGCATGTTGCTCTGAATACCACTCTTCTCTGGGACATCTATGGCGCTGAGGGCGAGGAGGAGCAGGTGGAGCAAGAGGAGCAGGTTCATGAGGTGGATCTGGTCGAGCTGATGAAGAGCTGGAAGATGAGGATGAAGACATTGGAGCAGTGTGGAAGATAATAGGTGATGGAGGTGTCAGAGAGCAAGCAGGAGGCTGTTTAGCAACCACAGGACCGTCCCCCCCATGAATAGGCTGCTGTGAGCAAGTAGAATCCTCAGGATTATCCTCAAAGATGTCTGGGAGATGTACAACAGGAGGGGAGGGTTCCAAGAGAGATTCTGGACAAGGGGGTGGCATTTGAGGTGTGGGCCTGGTTTGAGACTTGCAGCCCCCTGCTCTTGTCCTATCTTTGCCAGCTCCATTGCTGCAGGCTGCCCCTGCAATGGCCATGGATTCCCTATCGCCTCCCCCCTCCAATCGTTCCCCCCTTTCACACATGCCCATGCCTTGTGCCTTGGAGTTTAATGTGACTGCTGCAGAACCCCCTCCACCCCTGAACCCTCATGCTCTTCATCTCTGTCTCCCTCGGGTCACTCTGGGGGCACAGGTGCCACTCCCCAGGTCAAGCTGGGACGCAGTCGCCATGGCGAGCCTGGGACTGGGCACCACACAAAGCACCTCAGGGCCCCCTTTTCCCCCATGTCTGTGCAGGACTGCGCCTCTCTCCTGGTCCCCTCAGGCCGGCCTGGACAACGATACACCCTCGATTCGCTCGTCGCCTACAAGGCAGCCCTCTGCAACCTTCCGGTTTATGCTAGGATTTTGATCAAGGAGGAGGAGCACACTTTTGCCAAGACAGCTTCCCTGACGTCTGCCCCCCTGTCTCTCTGTCCCCTCCCCCCTCCACCCCTGACTTTCGCTGGCCCACAGTGCCTTCTGGTGCTAGTGTCCCCTTGTGGTGCCGATCCGCAGTTCCCCCAGCCCGCAATGCAAATTCCCCTAGCGGGCATCACTCCCCCCACTCGGCCCTGTGGCCCCCATCTGGACTGTAACAGGCATAGTCGGAGTTGCCCTGTGCTATGCATGATGGGTACAGAGTGCCCATGTTACTGCCACAAAGTGAGGGCAACACTGATTCAGTGTTGGGTTAGGTAATCTGTCCTAACTTGGCGGTATATCGTGTGGATAGCTTGTTGCCAAGTTGTTGTCAATATAGGAGAAGTGGTTCCTGCACTAGAGTAACGTCCTAGTGGCCACTTATAGTAGAATGTAAGAGATGAGAAGGGAGTTGAATTGACAGGAGATTCAACTTGCCGTCTTAGGGACAGCAATAAGCCTCTTTTATACTAAAGGTACATGACAACAAATCGATACATAGTAAGCCAGATACATACTATGACTAAGGTACTACTAGGATCAGTTAAGCAACTCCAACTAGATCAATAAGCACATTACATAGCATCAGTCATCCAATCACTAATCACCAGGGCTGGTTCCCACAACTTACAAAGGCTGTACCATATGAGTAATAATGATCACCTAAGGCCAGTCACATTACCTCCTGCTCTAGCTAGCACAACCACGCACGGATTTCTTCCATCCCCCATGAGTGGCAAGTTGCTCATTCCTCTGCCAAATGAACAGCATTGCCAGGCACTCCATGTGCGCCAGTTGCTTGGGGGCACAAGCCAGCTCCAGTCAACCTTCACATATAGTTTTTGCAATCCTGATTGCCCCTGCTTCAGCCTTGAGTTGCTTGAGTTCCGCATTGATACAGGACAAATCGTTGTCCTGTTTGCAGTAGTGTGTGATATCCGCAGCAACGCCCCAGTCATCAAGTTGGTGGGCCACTTTGGCGAAGTTAGCATGAATGGCAGGGGTGCCAACAAGGAGTTGATGGAACCAGGCAGGTAGGGGTTCAATAGGTTCAGACAAGTAGACTGCTCAGGTGTAGATGGGGAGTGAGCAGACAACCCTTCTTCTTCCACTACCACCACCATTGGGCCTGGGGTTTTTACACTATGTCCACTTGTTCTGAATCTCCTCCTCCAAATGGCCGCTGGCTGGGTCCTGAGGGTCAAACCTTGGGTTCTGGTCCTCGCGCCACAAGAAAACGATTTGTGAAGTCGTCAGGCTTCGCACCTTCTAAGATTACTTGGGAGCCTTTTCAGGAAGGCAGCAGTGATGGCTACCCCTTCACCAACCCACTTATTCCCCCCTCTCCTACTCCTGACCCCGTCCCTCCTCTCATCTCTGCACATGGCATCAATGAAGGCGACGTCAACGTGCTTTTGGGCTCTGTTTCTGAGCTCCCCTTCCCCACTGCCTTCAAGACGCTCCTCACGTCCTCCATGGCCCTTTGGGCGGCATTGGCCCCTAATGTCGACACCGTCAAATCCTTTGGCCTTGACCAGGTCATCGACGGCTTCCTGGAATTCATCGCTCCTGAACCCCTCCATCCCACTGCAGTCAGCCCTGCTCAATTTCCCATTGATATCCCTCCTACCCCCTGTTTCTCTGACCCACTCCTCCCCTCCCCCCTTCCTCGCGATGAAGATGCTGTTATGGCATCTGGTGACTCTCCGGACACGTCTTCCTCTCACCTTTGCACTCCGATGCCACGCCCCTTGGAAAAGGGCAAGATGCGAGCCCACGAGCCTTCCAAGGTTCCTGGAGATCTGATGCCGACCCCTGTTGCCCCCTCCCCACTCCCTGCCCCCTCCTCTGCCCCCATCAACCTCGTCTCCCCTGCTGTAATAGCGGAGGTGGCGGGCAAGAAAAAGGGTAAGAAATGGGTGTCCTTTGCTGAAGTCGCCGCGAAAGCAAAGACCGCTCCAGGCCCCCCTAACCCACCCCTCGGCCCTAAGGCCCTTGCGGCTCAGTCCCGTGCTGCCAACCCCCCTCCCCCTCCTAGGCCTAGCCTCGTGCTTAGCCTCACTCATCACATGCTCATCCAGACCCTCCGCGCTAAAGCAGCCACTGTGCCCCCTGCTCTGGTCAACGTTTGCAACTCCGCTCTCTCTGCCGATCCGATCCACGCCAATGTTCAGGTGTCCACTGCCAAGTGGACGCCCAAGGGGAACTTGGTTGTTTTTGCAGGTCCAGGCATCAGCCGCGAAGCACTTTTCGCCACCTCCCCCCTCCTTACCGCTGCCGTATCCAGGGCTTTGCCAGACGAGCCCACGATCTCCTCCCACCAGAATGTCAAGTGGGGCAAAGTCATGGTTAGTTCCGTGCCTACTGGCGTTGTTGAAGGACACCCCCACGCACATTCCCCCGCTGCCTGTTGGCAGACGCTTATCGACAACAACCCCTCCTTATGTCACCTTAAGGTGTGTCAGCTGCCCTCTTGGGTGCGCTGACCCTCCCTCTATCACCCCGGCTTGCAGTCGTCCCTAGTCTTTGCTTTCAAAGACCCGGATGGGACTCTTGCCCCTTCCCTCATCTGTGCATGCAACGTGTACGCCTTCGGTTCCCAGTGCCGCGTCGTGCGCTGGTGCAACCCCCCCCCCTCCCCTGCTAAACGAGAGGCGTTGGACATGGCTCAGAAGGCCTGGTCGGCCCGGTCTGCAGCAGAATCTGTCGCCGGATCTTGCCAGTTGCAAGCCCCCTTGCCTGTGTCTGTCATGCAACTCGCTGCTCTCACGCGTGAAACCATGAAGGACGGCACTCTCTTGGCGATCCCGGAAATCGCCGCCGCTTTGGCGTCTTCGTTGAAGTGGGCCCCTACCTCCTCACCCCCATCTGCTCAGTCCTCAAAGAGGAAGGCGCGCGCCCTCCAGCACGCTGCTGACGCCGCCGCGGCGGTTCCATGAGCAAGATCAAGATCCAGAGATTAGCATATGTGCCGGATGCACTATAGCCCAACTGATCGCCCTCCCCTCTACACCCCTCCCCTCTTTCCCCTTACCGTGTACCCCAAACCAAAGAACAACCCCTAAACAGGCACTCAAGCATTTTCCCCTCTCACCCCTATCCTTCCCAAGTATGTATCACTGCCCCCCACTTCCCCTCCTCTACTTTACCTGGGTCTGCCCCCACCTCCCGTCGCGTTCGCACCTTGTGCGTGATAATGGGTGCAAGCGGTGGTGGCAATCAAGTGTTATGGCTGCACGATAAAGCTTGCGAGTCTGAGGACATTTACGGTAGTAGAGTACACGCACAGAGTAGGCCTCTGTAGTAGTGTACAAACTGTCCAGTAGCTAATGTTAATGACAATAAATCTGAACCAAAAAAAAAAAAAAAAAAAAAGATGGGGAGTGAGTAGGGGGTGTCCAACGGTCCTTGCTCTTGTCCATATGCCTGGACATAGCCATCATGAGTGGGGGTGACCCAGTAGGCCTCTGCATAGGCTCCTTTGCCCAAAGGGATCTTGAGGTCGGGGTACATGGTATTACACACATATCCATCTGGGGCTTGTTCATATGTTTTGGCATACCCTTCAATGGTTGACTCCAGCCATTTGATCTGATTGTCAAATGCAATGACCGCAAAATAGTGGATCTCTTCGCGGTTCTTGACGGTCTGGACCAGACTGGTAGCAATGTTGCAGAGGGTACTGGAGTTGATGTTGGCGTTGGTAGCAAATATAGTTTCCACAGTATGGGGTGAGTAGCATGATGGGGGTGAAGCAGGGCGGCTTCCTGCAGGGGATTCAGCGGAAGCATTGATGGAGTAGTCTGACATGTTAGTGGTGGGGTAGTGCAACCATTACGGTTACGCTCATTTCAAACTCAACCCCGACAATCCGACCAATTCCCGACCAACGCCACACGCAAGGACCCAGGTCACCACACCATGATTATTGTCTGTATATTACATAATGTAAATGACTTTCGGTTGGGTATGATACTATGGTGGACAGCACGATCGATAGCTACTTATGTCCTTAGCAATAAGAAGGGGATCCATCTGAAACCGAGAAAACGAGCACGCGGCGATGACCAGGCGCGTCCTGATGCAATGACAGTCGCAACCCCTTGTAGTTCCTGCATGAGTTCGAATAGCGCAGGTTCAAAGAAATAAAAACATAAGGCACAAACCTAAGCGAGGTAAAAGATCTTGGAGGTGTTTGTTATTCGTCGAATTGAAGGTAGCGGATGTCACGGTATTGTACAAGGGCGCGACTGCAGCGCAGCGTTGTGGGAGTGGGGGAAGTCGGTCACTATTGTCGGTGTTGTCGCCGTCGTTTTTGCTATGAGGTGTTGTTGTCATTTTCTAGAGGATGAGAAGAAAGAAAAAGCCGATGCACCAGGGCTGGAAGGACGGGCGCACGGGTACTTATACGTTTGGGCAAAGTAAAAGGAATCGGTCTTGCCGCCGACAGACCCACACGGCGACGTTCGATATCCAAGGGGCGACGGCGGGCACAAGGTCGAGAAAGCGAGCGGATGTTCTGATAAGAAGCAAGCGGACATTCTGATAAGAAGGAAGCGAGCGGACGTTCTGATAAGAAAAACAAGCGATAAACGTACAAAGGGCCTAATTCACCGTCCTCAAGGCAGCGCGCGACTGTTGTGCTGGCGGTTCTGGGCGATCCACGCATTGTCGGTATTGAGATTCGAGGCGAGACTGAGTCGGACAATGGAAAGGACAATGATATGACATTGTTTCACTGTCCGGGGCGAACACAACAAGCTCGCGACAACAGGGAGGGTAACTAACATAACGAGGTGAAGAGGTGACAAGACTGCGAAGGCAAGACAGAAACGACGCGGTGTCACAAGACAAGAAATACGGAAAATGATGATGAGGAGGATGGGATGTCTGACAAGATGATACGGAAAGTGATGGAAAGAACAACGCCGATTAATCCACATTAGCCCTACCCGGCTCAGGTTCAAGCTCGGCGGGGGGGATTTCAGGGGATGGAATGTCCATCGTTAAACCGAAGAAATGGCAGAACTCGTTGCAGACGTGAGCTGTGCGAAATTCGGTAAAGGCGTCTTTGATATTGCCCTGACCAAAGATGTTGCCATAAATACTAATGGCCAACGATGTCAGCAAGGCGGTTCAAGTTGGAGGCGTGCATGTGCAGGACGTACGGGTTTGAAGTAATTTGTGGGTCCGTTAGCAGCCCACTTGCGCCCTGATAGTCGGACACAAACGCCCCGACGTGGGTCTTTTGCCACTGAAAATGTTGGGAAAAAAGAAGAAAGTACGCGATGTTATGAGCCTTGGTAGGTTCTGAGATATTGAGCAGGGATTTGGGGTGACGATTGTCGATGTACTTGCGGAATTGAGGCTCGCCCTCTCCCTCGTCGGAGTAGATCAATTCCTCCACAATAAACGCCTTCTCGGAATCCCCCTGAGCGATCGCAACCATGGCCCTGGTGTACCGAAGTTCTGGGATGGGGTATGGGGGCTCACCCCTCTCGACAATCTCGCGCGCAACAAACTGGTAAGTCATGTCAAGGAGAATCGATGCCCACCGGACACAATTAAACTCCTCAATAAATGCACCTAGTTCCTCGCGGCCACTGACTCTTGCAATCCCTCCATTTGTCCGTTGTCTATAAATCTGCTTTACGCAGACTTTCTGATTCGTGAAAGGGGGAAGATCTGGTGTGGCGTCTAACGTGACCCATCCGGGATGGGCCGTCTTAAACCTGCCCTTCCCTGCCAGTTTCGTAAAGTCGACGTCAAGTCTGCCCCAGTGAATGTCGACGTTCTCATCGTCGAGGTCGAAGGTGCCGTCTGGCAACTCGTCATGATCATAAGATGCGATTGGGCACTCATAAAAACGGCATGAGAATCTTGGGTATAGGACTTCCATACAAGTTAGTAGAGGGAAATAAAGAAACGATGCGATAGGAACCTACAGTGTGAGCGCACATCTTCAGCCCGTGGGACGTATTGCTGGCTCTTTAGTGACGAAGATATGGCCCCTCTCTCTGGAGAGACAAAACTTGCAGGCTTCACACGCCTCTGCGAGTTATCGGGCTGAAGGGCCTATGACTTGGAATACATTCACATATCGGATCCAAACAACGCACCGTCGTTGGTCGGGTAGTGCGTTTTGATCCAACTGGGATTGGTCCGTCAATTTCTTCATCCACATCTGAGACCGAGATAAATTCCGCGTTCCCAATCAAGGAGGGGCCGCGATTGGACTGTAACAAATATATGAGTGATGTCGATGGGCACGCGCTATAACATATCAAGTCGGTGACTTACCACTTGGCCAGGATTTGTTAGAATCGTACTGGCATTGCCATCCTCTCTATCCTCATGCTCAGCCCGGAGCGTCTCAGCTATTTCGAAGTCTGTGTACTCGATGACAATGGCCAGTTCTATCTGATCTGTCTTGAATGTACGCTTTTTGGAACTGCCGCGCGCCTGAAAAAATAAGTTCAATACTGCGTCACTGTGAATTGTGTGAAAATCTGCGCACCTTACAGAAGTAGCTCCATATGGCATCTCTCTTTTTGACTGGACGCGTAAGGTCCTTCCCAGCGATTGCGGCATAAACCTTGAATCCTCGCAAAGTGGTGTGCTCAAGCCGGATCTTGTGCCCTCTGGACCAAGTGAGCCACTTGCTCTGCAACAAGTTGTAGCACATCCGATGGAGTTCGTCTCCTCCAATATGCGCATCGATTTCGTCAAGTCCTTCAAAGCAATCCTATGATATGTGATTGAGTAACTAATGTAAAATCGTGATTTAATGGGACACATACACCAATTTTTGAGACGACGCCGCTTTTTTCTGGCTTCACCACGCCCATAAATACCAGTATCGCGATATCTTGTTTTGCATTCTCGGTGCCAGCAGACCTAGCAGCGGGAGCGGGCCCAACACCAGACGCTTCAGCGAGTTTGCGTGTCTGTTTTTGAGACAGATTCCCAGATGCCTTCCCAGATGCTGCCTTGTTTGCCCAGCGTTCATACTCATCCGGAAAATTTGCATGGTTCCGGGTGTAGCCATTAGCTTCAGGCCAGGGGGGAGCCAGAGTGCGAGGACTTGAATCGTAGTATGTGTGCCCACGAGATGTGATGTTCTGGCGAGCAGTGGACGAACCGGCAGATAAACCAGCCTGAGGACCGACAGCATGAACCTTTGTGCGATGACCTACAAATCCCAATCACTATTGAGTGAGTTACCGCAGCCAGCGAAGGAATAAAACTCATACCTTTTCCCCTCTGGGCAGATGCGACGTTCTTTCTAATGTCATCAGTATTGTCTTGACGTACTTGAACTATGTCGTCTAATCGAAATGTATCAGTGAATATTCATTAGTATCAAATATCCCATCCGCACCTCGAACATATGTGGAACTCTTGTTACGGTAATGCTCGGCACACCGCGGACAAAACCACCGAACGCTGTCAGTACCAGAGTTTCGGCTGTTCTCAATCCGTTTCCACTTCGCCTTTTGCTCGTCCGTGCTGCCGCTGTAGGTCTGTGTGCAATTGCTGCGTCCACAAATTCGAGTCTCTACAGACCCTGTGAAGGAGGCAATGAGCGAGGGGGGAAAGGGATCCATCTTGAGGTCGAGGACGCTACGTTGAACACGACATATATATGATAACGGATGCCTGGGCCATTGCCTAGTAGTACCGCAACGATCTCTGTAAGCAGCCGATGGTGGGCAGGCGACCAGTCCAGCAGGACTTACAACCGTTCATCCACAAGGCTAATCGACGAGAATGAGGGTCCAACAGAGAAGGGAGCGGAAATGAATAGGGGTCTTCCCATGAAGCAGGCGGTGTCCGATGCAAGCGGAGTACTAGAGGAAACACTAGTTTGGTGGTGAAGTTGTATCCGGCATGTGGGTAGCCATACGGACAGAGCTGCGCGTCGCAAGCTGGGTGATGTCTATTGTATTCCGAGTCCTAATTTGTGAGGCACCGCAGCACCGCATCAGCTAAACTGGGTGTGTAGCCAGCCTTCCAACACGGACCGTCGGGACGATAGATCCGGAGTCATTTCAAGCCGCGCGATTACAATGTGATTACCATAAATGGACTAACAACTGCTATAGATAACACAGATGCAAAGGAAACATGAGTGTATCCGGCCTCTACGGAGGGGGGCTAAGAGGATCAAATAGTTCCGGTGTGGCGTATCTTGTATTCCCTGCCTGTTCTTGTACTCCCTACCTGTTCGGACACAACGCACAACAAACCTTTTCCAGTACGCTTGTCCCAGTCGACTCTGTCAACTTTTCAAACGCCTTCGCTACCCCGAATGCCGAACCAATACAAAACATGTCGTGAGTCGTTCCTCAAGATTTTCACGGCCTGTAAACCTCATAGAACATCATATAGCACCCATCGAGCTTCTTGAAGAGCATATTCGTCAACTTCACTCGCAGAGTGTTCCGATACCGAAGATGCTCCCTCTGCTCTCCAAACACTACGACACAGAGGCTTATGGTCTGGGGTGCGCTCTTTTTATCTCCCTCCTCTCTTCGCCCTTTTCAACACACGTCTTAGGTTGTCAAAATTGAAGAGATACGTGAAGGCGCTTGGCCTTACAAGTGCCCGTGCACAGGGCCATACATTCGATACCATCGCAGGACCGATCGCTGAACTCAGGGACATGTACCCAAGTGCAGGCACAGTTGAGCTGCGCACAAACTTATTGAATAAGTTTGATATGCGCGTTTCCAAGTAAGTGACTATTCCATCTCACAGTCCAAGTTGGATTGACGTGAACGTGCAAACCTAGGGAGCAGATACGGAAGTATCTCAAGCTCATGGAACCTGATATGGCAAGCCAGCGACTTGGAAAACGCTTTGTCCGTCGTACTTTCTACGCAGCTGGGGTCAACCACTTCTGGGCAATGGACCAGCATGATAAGTGGTTGCGATTTGGGCTCCATTGGCATGGTTGTATAGAAGGGTTCACCGGCAAGATTATCTGGCTGACCATCTGGTGGAACAACTCCAATCCGAAGTATGTCTGTGGACAATATCTCAAGGCGGTCAAGCAATTTGGTAAGTAATATTTTTCATCGCATTCCTTGTCTATCTAATGGATCCATACTAGGCGCGCCATGCGTCACACAGAGCGACCGGGGCACCGAGAACTTCCGCGTAGCATATGCACACACACACATCCGGCATTCCCTTGACCCAACGCTTGCGGGCTCAATCCAACACCAGTGGAAACGTGGCCACACAAACATCAAGCCAGAACAGATGTGGGCGAGGTTCCGTAAAACATGGGTCCCAGGGTTTGAAAAACTCCTGGACAAGGGCATCCATCGACAATGGTACGACATCGTTAACATAACTGATAGGTGTGTCACTGTGTTACATGTCGTCGCTAAATATTTACGCATTATACTGCCTTGAAATAGGCTCGTGTTTCGTTGGCTGGCCATCCCTTGGCTCCAGCGGGAGGCGGATTCGTATGTATATGGCCACAACACCACACGCAGGAGGGCATGTCGTCGGAAGGTGTTGCCCTCAGGTGTTCCGGATGTCATGTTCGAAAACCCGGAAAGCGTCGACGCTCTTGATTTCAAGGTAAGTCTACATGTTAATGAAGAGTTGAGTTCGTAATTATGAAAACTATGTAGATTGTTGTTCCAGATGCTCTGATCGAGGAAGCCGAATCTCAATGGGCCCCCCACACAGACCCTATCTTCCAACTTGTTCCTGTGGAATGTGAGGAACATATCTTGTCGGTCTATGTCAAGCTCGGGAGTCCAAGTGTCAACTTCTATTCCTTCTGGGACGTTTACAATCAACTTCGTGATGCTGTTGAATCAGATTTCCTGGCGACAACCATAGGTAGTACTTCCGCGCGTCGCAGGGAGAGCGTGGCTGAGGATGAGGACGAGCAGCTGCTGCTAAGTTATCTTCGTCCCTGTGTATTTGGTGAAAATGGAGTCCCAGCTGGCCAGCTCAGTGGTAAAGCCAGTGAAGGATCGGGATCAGGTATGGTCACTTTAGTTCCTTCTCCCTTCTATGCCGACTCACATCCACGCAGAAGTCGATTTTCAAGTCACATACACAGATGATGAGGGCGATGAAATTTACTAGTGCCAGTGCCATGTTTTCCCCTGTTTCCCTTCGTCGCCGTTGCGCAACTAGGGATGCCGCGGTCCGGTTAAGTCCAGTTCGGGGGGAGATTTCCCCGAACCTGGAACCGGACTTTGGGTCTGGTTCACAGATTTTCATGAACCCGAACCTGAACCTAAGAGAACCGGACTTTGGGTCCAGTTCAGGTTCTTCAAGGGTTTGAACCTGGACCGGACCCAAAAGTATGTAGTGAAGGCAATCGCGTTGTGGTTGCGGTCGTGGCTGTTGGCAGTGCAGGACACTTCGTCGCTGCTGCTGCTGCCCTTGCCATCGCCACTGCTGTGGCCGTCATTCAACTTGCTAGGTCCGCTGCCATCGCTGTCGTGGTAATTGCAGGTGCTATCACCATCGCCACTATGCCCGGTGTTGCTGTAACACTGTTGTCCCACATTGAGCCCCTGGTCTTGTTGCCGCTGTTGCCGCTGTTGCCGCTGGGTCCGAGTCCCCCGACCCTCTCAGGCTTGCTTGCATGATTCTGAACGCCGACATGGATGTGAGGGAAGTAGAATCCTCGGGCGTTGTTGATATGCATGAACGAGGGGGCAGGCACTTCTGGTTGTGGGTGCTGTACTTGCCATGGCCGAGGGCACTGTCAGCGTCGAGCCTGCTGGCGGGGCTGAAAAAGCCACCGCTGCGAAGCTCGAGGCATCTGAGCCCAGGGCATATGGCAAGGCAGGAAGCAGGCGTGAAGGCTGCTGCAAGGCGAGGCCAGCCATGGTGTCGAGACACCGCTGCGAGTGAGCAAGGGGGGAGGGACAGTCAGGACGTGGGACGAAAGCAAGCGAATGAGGGGCACTCACCCCCTGGAGACCGCAGAGCGAAGGTCTTTCCAGGACACAAAAGAAAGCGACAAGCGAGGGGTGCGGAGCGCCGCACTAAGTAGTTGCACGATAGAGTGCTGCCTTGCGTCAAAACATCTGTGAGGAGAGGGAGGAACACACCAAAAACTTTGAGCTATGTAGAAGTTGTTAGTCACCTAGAAAAAATACTCACGTGAATATTTCGCATCTTCACGCACAGGTGACAAGTCATCCCTAAGACCCTCTTGTGAGGGGCTGACAAGCTCTGCACATGCTGTGGTGATGGCGCGAAGGGCCTGGGCAAGGGTGGTTTTAGTTGTAGGGGATTCAGCGGGACTGAAGTATGAAATTTGTAAAAGGAAGGCTCGACATGCAGTATGTTCTAGAGTATGTCTGGGAAGCCCGAAGGGAAAGACAATCAGCAGGCAGAAGAGGCATCCGCAGGAACGCAGCAGTGGTTACGCACCACAAGACAATGAAGTGATGATGTGGGGAGCCTCGACACAGACATCGCCCTGTGATCCTGCGGCTCTTCGAATTGTTCTGGAGCGTTTAGGTACTTGACAAGGCTGAAAGAGGACCTGTGTATGTGCAAGGGAGGTAAGAGGAGGGGACTCAGGGGAAGGGAGTCGGGTGCAGAGGGTCGTGTCAGGTGGGGGCAGAGGTTACCAGAAGCGTTGAGGGGTCTTGAACCTTGAAATGCATGTTTGAGGCAACGTGGGTAAATGCACAGAAGTCAGGAAGCGCATGTGGGGCTCACTGCTGGCAGCTGCGCACCGGCCTCACGGTTCGGAGGTTCGGACCGGGTCCGGACGGGTTCACCAGGTTCAGGCCCACCCCCGAACCCGGAACTGGACTTTGGGTCCGGTTCAGCCCCAGTGCCGAATCTTGGACTGGACCTGGGTCTGGTTCACTGAAGGTTCAGGTCCGGACCAAAGTTCAGAACCGAACTGCGGCATCCCTATGCGCAACGACATCATTCCCTTCGCTTTCCTGTCTTCACCCCCCCTCTTCTTGCCTTACAAGTAGAATACTTGTATATCACGTTTCTTGGTCTTGTATAAAGTGTGCAAATGAGCTCATTTCACTCCGCTCTCGCCCGCCCGCTTGACGGAAAACCATGCCATCCTGGTCTTGCTATTGTCCAGCTCTTACGTCCGGTTCCCTCCACGCGTTCTCGGGTTCTTGGCATCGTGGCCTCCCAGTCTCGCATTTCCCTCTTGCTATTGTTCTCACACCCTCTCCGCATTGAGTCTGCAAGAGCTTTTACGTCCGTTTCCCCCCACGCGTTCTCGGGTTCTTTGGCATCTTATGTCCATTTCCCTCTACGCGTTCTCGGATTCTTGGCATCGTGGCCTCCCGGTCTCGCGTTTGGTCTCACGTTTTCCTCTCGCTACTGTTCTCGTGTTCTCAATTCCGAGCTCTTACGTCCGTTTCTCTCCATTCATTCTCGGATTCCTCTCGTTATTGTTCTCGACTCTCTTACCGCAAGAGTCATTACATCCGTTTCCCTCCGCGCGTTCTCGGATAGTTCTCATTTCCTCTCGCATTTGTTTCTTGACTCCATCGCGACCACCTACGTTACAAAACCCAAGTCATTTACATTATGTAATATACAGTTTACAACAACAATAATAATCATGCTGGCGGTGACTTGGGTCCTTGCGTGTGGCGTTGGTCGGGAATTGGTCGGATTGTCGGAGTTGAGTTTGAAACAAGCGTAACCGTAATGGTTGCACTAGTGGGGCCAGTGCCAATGTGGATGAGGGAGTAATGTTCGCCGTTAAGTATGATAGGTGCAAAGGGGTTCGCGGCAAAAGTATGGATGTTCAAGTATGTGGACATGAGTGGGGTGGATATGTTGTCCAGGGCAGAAGACAATGAATTTGTGGGTAGTGAACAGAGGTGGTCAGAGTAGTGACACTAGGAAGGACTGGCAAGGTGGAATCGGGGGTGGTGTCCAGGGAGTTTCTTCCCAACTGAGAGGTTCTTGGTTGATAGCCAGGGTGAAAAGAGATGGGGATTTGGAGTGACAGACAACCAGCCTTTATACTTTCCAAGGGAGTCCCCTTATGGTAGGCTTTAACCAGATCTGACATGTGTGTGTCTGCTGCGGATTCCCACGTGTCATTACTATCAGGATACCCTTTCCAGTGGATCAGATATTGCAGGGTCCTATTGCACCCAAAGTATCAGTGATTATGAATTTGCTCCACTTCATATTGTTCTTCATCATTGATTAGGTCAGAAGGTGGTCGGGAGAAGTTAGGCCTGTATGTAGTTGTTTTGCGATAGGGTGATAGAAGGGAAGCATGGAACGTGTTGTGGATTTTCCATGTCAGGGGCAGGGCAAGTTGATATGCCACAGGGGAGATCTCTTTGATGATTTTGAAGGGTCCATATCTTTTGGGTGCTAGCTTTGTTGCTTGATACGGGAGATGGAGATTTTTCCCTTCTAGCCAAACTTGGTCTCTGGTATTGTATTGTGCCGATGGGGTTCCTGATTTCTCAGCAACTTGGTTCAGGGCTGCAGTCGCTTGGGCCCTTCTTTCTTCCATCAGACAGACTTTCTTCTGTTGTTTCATTGACAGATGGGGTAGTTATTGCCAGGTTCAGTTTGAGGTCATACCCCAGAATTATCTGATTGGGCAATAACCCAGTGGTTGAGTTTTTGCTGTTGTTGTGTATGGCTGTGGCTAATGCTAACCATTGGGTCCAGTCCTTTGGTAGGCGGATGTGACCAGACGGAGATATTGTTCTACCCACTGATTCTTTCTCTCTAATAGTCCATCAGTTTGGGGGTGAAACACTGTGGATAAGTTCTGTTGAATGTCTAGCCTTTTCGTCAGTGCTTTCCCAAAGTGCAATGTGAATTGGGGGTCCCAATCGCTGATAACTTTGATGGGTAACCCGAACCATCAGAACACATGGTCCATGTAAAGTTGGGCGATGCCTGGTCCCATGATGGTTGTGTCACATGCTAGGAATATGGCTGTACGTGAGCATCCTTGGTCTACAATGGTGAGGATAGCATCTTTCCCTTTTATGGGAGGTAATCCAGTGATTAAGTCCATTGCTATTTGTTGGAATGGTTGGGTGTTGGCTTCAGTAGGAATGCGATAAGATGGGACTTTAGTACGATGGGTGATGATTTTGTTTTGTTGGCAAGTGGCACATCCTTTTACATAGTTTGCAATCCATTCCTTCATGTTTGGCCAGTGGTACCATTCTTGGGTTTTGCAGAGCGTTTCATCTCTTCTAGGATGTCCAGTGGATGGATGGTCATGCATCAGGTTCAAGATTCCCCTTTTTACAATGTCAATAGGTGGCACACTGATCTTTGCTTCTGTGGTTGTAGTGGCAACTTTGAACTTTTGTGCAGGTAGAACTGTAACCTGTTGATTATCCTCTTTTCCTTGATCCACTCCTGGGAGCTGTGAGAGAGCGTCAGGAGGGATGTTGGTTTTCCCTGGAATATAGAGGATATCGAAGTCATATTCTTGTAGATCCGCATGCCAATGTGCTGTTCTTCGATTGAGGTTCTTTGGGGATTTCCAGTACTGAAGATTTGCATGGTCTGTCATGATGGTGAATGGTTCTTTGGTCCATCCTAGGTATGGTTGCCAGTGTAAGAGTGCTTTCATCATGGCTAGTAGCTCCCTCTCATAGATGTCATAATTCCATTCAGCTGGGATAAATGTGGCTGAATAGTAGGCGATTGGATGGAGTACAGGTTTTTGTCGTTTTGACAGTGCGGAGGTGGTTGGGACTTCTCCCTCTTGTGAGAGGATGGCTCCCACACCATATGCTGATGTGTCAGTTTGGAGGTAGAACTTCCTTTCAAAGTTAGGTTGTTTGAGAACCAGTGCTGCACACATTCGTGATTTGAGGGTCTCAAAAGCTTTGAGTTGTGGCTTGTCCCAATGCCATTTTTCCAATTTCTTTGTAAGGTTGAGTAGTGGATGAGCAATTTCCAAGAATCGTGGAATAAAGTATCAGTAGTATCCACATAATCCAAGGAATGCGTGGACATCTGTGGGGTTCAGTGGTGTAGGGTAGTCCACTACGCCCTTGAGTTTCTTTGGGTCCATGCGGAGTCATCCTTTCCCCACAATTACACCAAGATATTTGATTTCTTCTTGTTCAAAGGCACATTTTTCCGGTTTTAGGTAGAGGTCATGGGCTTCTAACTTGTCCAGTATCAATCCCTTCTTGACCTCTTACCACCACCTTCTAGTATGTCGCAAGTGAATTCCCTCCCTGCCCCCTCTGCTCTCCCGTCTTGTGCCCCTGTAAGTGACCACACTCAGGGCCGGGCTCGACCTAGCGTCGCCCAGACGTCCTCCCTGGCTGCCGTTGACGTCTACAGCGTCTTCGATGTCCTCAACATTTTCCGTGCGCGCTGGTTCATCAACCGCGCCCACATCCTTTCTCTCGCCCTCTTTGCCCAAAAGGCTGGAGAGGGCAATGAAGTCACCTGGGTTGAGTTCTCTCCCCAGTCGCACTCCCACTTGGTTAAGCAGGCTCTCACGCTTACACCACCCTCTTACCCCTTGGCCCTGGTCAAGCGGGTCATGTTTTCTTTTCTCCTGGAGGTCGTCCACTTCCCAGACTCATCCCTGGGCCAGTTCACGAAAGCCATGGCCCCACGTCGTCACTGTTGTGCACCCACTCTCGCACCCTCAACGCTCCCGGCCCCCCTGGGTGGGCTGGTTCGAGCCTCAAGGCCTAGCACCCTGGACCCCATGCCGACTGTCACATTGCCGTCTTCTTTGATGGCCGTGGATTCCCCATCGCCTCCCCCCTCTGATCTATCCCCCCTTTCGCCCACGCCCACACCTCGTGCCCTGGACTTTATGGCGTCTGCTGTCGGACCCCCCCCCATGGTTCATCCTCCCCTTTCACCTGAGCTGCCCCTTGCCCCTTCATCTCTGTCCCTCTCGGCCTCCTCCGGGACTTCGGATTCCAAACGATCGAAGGCCCAAGCACACAAGAGCACTGCTGGCAGCTCACTTGGGAAGAAACGCCCTCTGGATCCCCTCTCCCCCTCCTACGACTCCCCCGCTGAAGCTCGCACCATCCTTGTCCCCTCCTCGGAGCCCAGCCAACGATGGACTCAGACCAGTCTTGTCGCCTATCGAGCGACCCTCCGCAACCTCCATGTCCGCGCTAGGATAGACTGGGCTGAAGAGCTCGCGCTTGCTGAAGATGCCACCCTCCATCTTCCTCCAAGGGAGTTGGGCCCCACAATGCGCCAACTGGGCTGCCTAATCGGCGATCTGTCTTTTGGCCGTGGCGCCTGACATTCCCATCCCTCATCCGTCTTTCCCCCATATATTGCACCCCGCGGCACGGGTGGCCGCTGCCCTTGCAACCAGCACCGCCTTCCTTTTCCCAGGTTCCCCCTCCCCAGTGCATCCATACTATTATAGTTCCCCCCGACAAGCTTGACAATCCGTTATCCACCTTTTCCGCACGCTTCTCCGCGACCTAGCAACGCTATCTTCTTGCATTCCGCTCCCCTTCTTCAAGCATCTCTGTCAGCCTCTGCCTTGCCCCGATACTCACGCTCTTTGCAGTTTGAGTTGGAATCCCGCTGTCCCCAGCATAGCCAGACAACGCGTACTGAAAGGATGGTCATACAGGTATCCAGACGAGAGTAGGAGTTGGGTTAGGGATATGGGCGCTGTGCATGGCCCAATACCTTATGAGCACACATACAGAGTAGTAGTTTAGTTAGTTAGCGACTCTTGTAGCCTAGCTGTGGAGTATAAACTTCAAATTCAAAAAAAAAAAAAAAAAAAAAAACTTGTCCAGTATTTCATGGACACATTTCCAGTGCTGTTTCAGGTGTTGTTCATGTGTTTCATTCACATATTTCTTCATGTGAATTGCAATGTCATCCATGAACACTGATGTGTCTCCTTTTGCCACATCTGGTCGGAATATTGTATTCATCATCATTTGAAATGTGGCTGGGGAGTTGGTAAGACCAAAGAACATGACAGTTGGCTTGAATAGTCCTTCTGGAGTGAGGAACACAGCTTTCCATTCGTCTTCTGGTTTGATTCAGATGTTATTGTATCCCCATCAAACATCAAATTTAGTGAATAGGGTACATCCCACTAACCAATCAATGACAGAAGGGATGAGAGGGGATACATTGCGGTTCCGTTTAGTCCACTTGTTGAGGGGTTGATAATCCTGGACTGGGTGTAGTTTTCCATCTTTCTTTTTGACAAAGAAGAAGTTAGCTACATATGGGCTCCACAAGGGTTGGATCGTGTTCCTCACTAAATGTTCTTGAACAAACTTGCTTGCTTCTTCAATTTCTGATTGGGTTAGTGGTAGTAGCCATCCAGGAAGGGTTGTGGGGGCTCCTGGTAAGAGTTCAATAGCATGATCCCAGATTGTATGTTGGGGAAGGCAATGTGATTTGTGTTTGCTAAACACCTTTCTGTGTTGCATGTATTCTGCAGGTATTTTGGGATCTTCTTCTTTTATTGCAGAGTTTATTGTTACCCTTCCAATGAAGTATTGATTGTGATGTACTGGACAAGGTGCATTTATTGTATGGGGTAGAAATCGTGCCTTCTTTGCGTCCAGGGCTCTGAGGATGATAGGTAGTTGGGTAGAATCAATCCATCCTTGTTTCCAATCAATTTTTGATTGGATGACAGCAAACCAAGAGTATCCAAGGGGCAAAAGCCTTCTTGACCTCTTACCACCACCATCCCCCTACAGAATGCCTGCCACAGCTGCTCCCTCTGTAACCCCCCCTCTTCCTTGTGCCCCTGTAAGTGACCACACTCAGGGCTGGGCTCGACCTAGCATCGCCCAGGAGGATACTCTGGCCTCCGTCGCCACCGACTATTCGGTGTTCAACATGCTAAACCTTTTCCGTGCTCATTGGTTCATCAACCATGACCACATTCTTTCCCTTGTCATGTTCACTCAAAAGGCCGACAACAGCAACAACATTTCTTGGGTTGAGTTCACTCCCCAGTCCCATTCTCATTTGGTCCACCAGGCTATCACCCTGGCCCCCACCCTTTACCCTCTGGCCCTGCTCAAGCGGGTCATGTTTACTTTTCTTCTGGAGGTTGTCAATGACCAGAGACATATGGGCCTTGCTTTGTTCATCAAGACCTCAGCACCACATCGCTGCCATGTAAGTTTGGCTGGACCCAGCCCCTCAACCCTCCCAGTCCCCCCTTCACAGGGTGCAGGGCTGGTTCAAGACTCAAGGCCACCCGCTCTGGTTCTATCTTCGCCGGCTCTGTCATTGCAGGCTGCCCCTGCAATGGCCATGGACTCACCATCACCTCCCCCCTCCAATCTCTCCCCCCTGTCACACATGCCCACGCCCTGTGCCTTGGAGTTTAATGTGACTGCTGCGAAACCCCCCTCCACCCCTGAACCCTTATGCTCTTCATCTCCATCTCCCTCAGGTGATACCAGGGGCATGAGTGCCACACCCCAGGTCAAACTGGGTGGTCGCCATGGCGAGCCAGGGACAGGGCACAAGGCCCATCACATGGCCAAGCATCTCAGGGACGCCTTTTCCCCCCCGCCTACGCAAGACACCGCTTCTCTCCTGGTCCCTTTGGGTTGGCCTGGACAACAGTACACCCTCAACTCATTAGTCGCCTACAAGGTGGCCCTCTGTGACCTTTGGATTCACACTAGGATTTCAGTCAAGGAGGAGGAGCGCACCTTCGCTAAGACAGCTTCCCTAACGTCCACCCCCCATGTCTCCCTGACCCCCCTTCCCTCCACCCCCAACTCTCGCCAGCCCACAGTGCCTTCTGGTACTGATGCCCCATCATAGTGTCGATCTGCGGCTTCCCCAGCCTGCAAAGTGGCTTCCCCCAGCGGGCATCGCTCCCCTTTATTCAACCCTGCCGCCTCATCCGGACTATTTAAATAGTTGGGCAGCACTTGGTCATGCATACTGGGTACAGAGCGTCCAATGGGACTCAGGTAGTCGCTGTGTTCATCACTTCTGTATTTTTATGTTCTGTATCTATAGAGACCTAGACCCCCCCTATTGTTGTGTTTATTTACTTAGTTTCATGTGGTGAGGCGTCGCCTTAGCCCTAGTTTTGTGGCAGAACGACGCGCCACAACCCCTTTCCTTATTTAGCAAAGTTGTGGCTTAGTCAGGTTGATATTTG
>Ga0307510_10001534_pt1 | contig 25492 bp, 29 predicted proteins | sample 12_EM_MG_FD_207224 | JGI IMG/M metagenome (GOLD analysis project Ga0307510, IMG submission 207224) | Populus trichocarpa ectomycorrhiza microbial communities from riparian zone in the Pacific Northwest, United States - 12_EM | ecosystem: Host-associated > Plants > Roots > Unclassified | place... | reverse complement strand
ATCATCGGCTTCGTTTGAGCAACGTTGCGTGGTTATGTTCGAACGTACCCATCCTTCAAAATGATGTCCTTGCAGCGCCGGAGATATGGGCCCAGTTTCGTCTTACGCGTGACAGTGATGTGGTTTTTCCCTTCGTGGTGTGCAGAACGTGGGCCCGTCGCGGAAACGCCAGGAGGGACGGTGGGGAATGGGCGTGGAGGGACCAGTTTCTTGACACGATGACTACGAACCGGTCCAGGTCCAGGTGCTGAATCCTTCTCCTTCCCCATTCCTGTCCTTTGGATAGGTCTAGGCGATGTGGCACTGCCCTGTGCAGGACTGGCATGACCCGTGCCAGCTAATCTGTCTTCCATGACACTGGGCGTTGTTATTGTGTGTGTGTTATTATTACAGTGTTTGTTTACCGTGGTAGACGTCAGTTGGGAGTCAGTTGAGGAGTCAATGGGGCAGTACAAATCGGCCCGGAAAGTTTTTTCTTAGCGAGGTGAGTTTGACGCTTGGCCCCTACCTCTCCATCTCCCAACAAAACACTCACTCCTATCGATTTTCGCTTATTTCTCTTTCTCAAGGGGACGTGTACAGTATTCGTAGAGTAACAAGATGAGTCAAGACCAGGCAGAACAGAACATTCAGATGTGGAAGGTCAAGAAACTCATCAAGAGTCTTGACTCTGCTCGAGGGTGCGTACCTCCTCCCCGCTGATGGGCTACCACGATGTTCAATCAGAATACATCTACAGCGCTGGGACCTCTATGATCAGTCTGATCATACCTCCAAAAGTAACTATCCCTCTGGCCCTCCACATCTTCCTCCTCCCAACACGTTTCTCTGTAGGACCAAATCTCGCGGGCAAATGCTATGCTTACCCAGGAGTATGGCACTGCCTCCAATATCAAATCTCGTGTCAATCGTCTATCCGTACTCGCCGCCATCACCAGCACGCAACAGCGGCTCAAACTCTATAACCGCGTGCCGCCCAACGGCCTCGTGTTGTTCGTGGGTACGATCTTGACGGATGAAGGAAAGGAAAAGAAAGTATCATTTGATTTCGAGCCTCACAAACCCATAAACACGTAGGTTCCTCAGTGCTGCACTGTCAGATTGTGACTAAGGACGGCGGCCACGTAGCTCGCTGTATCTCTGCGACAACAAGTTCCACACCGAGGCTCTGTCCGAGCTGCTCGAGTCGGACTCTCGCTTCGGCTTCATTGTTATGGATGGGAACGGAACGCTCTTCGGGACCCTTGCAGGAAACACGCGCGAGGTCATCCATAAATTCACCGTTGATCTGCCGAAGAAGCACGGACGTGGCGGTCAGTCCGCGCTGCGTTTCTCACGTCTGCGTGACGAGAAACGTCACAACTACGTGCGAAAGGTCGCCGAACTCGCCGTTCAGAACTTCATTACCAACGACAAGGTGAACGTCACCGGATTGGTCCTCGCGGGCAGCGCGGACTTCAAGACTGAGCTCAGTCAGAGTGACATGTTCGATCCCCGCCTTGCCGCCAAAGTCATCAAAGTCGTCGATGTCAGTTACGGTGGTGAAAATGGCTTCAATCAGGTGCGTGTGATGTGACATGTACTTCTAGTGAATCGACATCAACCCCCTTCCCAGGCTATCGACCTTGCCTCGGAATCTTTGGCCAATGTCAAGTTTGTCCAGGAGAAGAAGCTGATCCAGAAGTACTTTGATGAGATCAGCCAAGATTCGGGAAAATACTGTTTCGGTATCGTTGATACTCTCAAGGCGCTCGAGCTTGGTGCTGTTGAAACACTCATCGTTTGGGAAAACTTGGACATCACGCGTTTCATTCTTCGCAATGCGGCTGGAGGCATGAGCTTTCTCCGCTCTCACCTGTACCATTTGCTAACCCATCATCCAGAGGAAATCATCATCCACGTCAATAAGGAACAGGAGAAGGACCGCGAGAAGTTCGCCGACAAGTCAACCGGCCTTGAGATGGAACAGAGCCAAGAGCCGCAGCCCCTGCTCGAATGGTTCGCCGAGAAGTACAAAGAATTCGGTGCGAGCTTGGAGTTCGTGACGAACAGGTCGCAGGAGGGCGCGCAGTTCGTCAAGGGGTTCGGTGGCATCGGTGGACTGCTGAGATACAAGGTCGACTTTACCAACTTGGGCCCCACCGATGACGACGAAGACGAGTTCCTGTCGGACGACGAAGACATCTGACGGTATTGTGGGCTCCTTTGCGGAGCCTCGCCCGGGGACGACGGCGGTAGGGGCACGCCCGGCGAGGCGGAGGTGGATGCGTGTGGGATGCGGGCCGAGTCGGAGAGACCGGCGTGGGTGGTGCCAGATGCGTTGAATAGGCGGAGAAGTGCAGCAGAGCCCTTCGGGCAGGAGACCTCTCGTAAAGGAATATGGTGCAACAAGAACATTTTCCTTGGCGGTGACGGCATTTATACGAATTGTTATTATGAGCCCAGGTGCGTATCCTCTCTTTATTTTCTACAGTGGCCATCCAGCTAAACGGGCTTCTGTGTTAAGGCTCAAGAAGCTTCATGATATCGGGGTGGAACAGAAACATGTTGACTGCAATGGGTGATTTCCCAACGTCCTTCTGAAGCGACACCTAGTTGAAATAGTGGAAGTTGGTATGAAGATGGTGTAGAGTAGGCATGTCGCTGTTATTCCAATATTTGGTCACAGTATGACCATCATATGACTTGTCAAATGAAACCGAGCTTATGTAGTGCCTGTCTTTGGGCCAAGACCCCGCTACCGAGAGTCCACCGTGAACCACACATCGGAATTCTCCTCCACCGATCCATACCCCTGCCTCTCACCTATCCCGCTAAGCCCGAAACCTTTAACTTGCCCATCTTCCACGACAAAGTCAGCGATGGCCCTGAAGATCCATTGTGCGAACGGCGTCTTGTTTCTTCCGTACCCTGTCGGGTAGAGTCTGCCAAAGTAGACGAGATACCGCCTCCCGGTGGTACTGGTGGGGTCTTCATCGATGGGTAAGAAGCAGGCGTGGGTGGTAAATACAGAGGGCCAGGAGGCAAAGAGCGCGTCCTCAGGTGTCATCGATGGTTGAGTGGTCTCGTCGAGGAGATCGAAATCGTGCAAAACGTGCCGGCATGCGTCCGACTGCGAGTGGCTCGACGAACTGCACAGCTCGATCGGGCCGTAGCCGACGTCGTGGTATGTGCCGACCAAATCAACGCTCTGGCGGAGGAGCGGCCGGGACCGGGACGACGTTGTTGTGCGATTTGCGTCTTGGGTGTGGTCCTCGCCAGCGTCGCTGACGACCGTTGATGGTGAGGTGGTGGCGGTTGTGGCGGTTGTGGTGGCGGACTCGGAGGCATTGTGCGCCGGGGGTTGCGGGCGAGAAGTATCCGGTTGTTGTAGTTCGTCGAGGTCGAGCAGCCTCCTCGCGATGGCAAAAGTGATTTCGACCAGCGCGGGCTGCATTTCGTCGGCGTTGGCCAGCGCGACGATGCCGATGCCATCTGAGACGAGGGCAGAGATGACTGCGGACGCTCCGGGCGCACCTCCGGGATGGGATAAGAACTAGCGATGACAAAGTTGCAGTCGCGAAATGATCAGAGAGAGAGGAGAGAGGGCGACGGGGAGGGAGATATGATTGGAGGAAGCGAGGGGGCGAGAATGAAAACGCGCGGAGGTACTACGTACATTGTGTCCGTTGTAGGAAAATCTGAACCATCCGAGCCCGTAGCCAATGATCGAGCGCACTGGTCCGACCTGCGGGTTTCCGTCGACGATGCTGTGAGCGGAGATGACCTCTTGGAGGGTGTCCCGCGATATGACGACGGTCGCGTTCGTGACGGGATCTAGTACGCCATCGTTTAAAAGCAGTTTTACCCAAGACGACTTTGTCCGTCATTGGCCACCGTCAGTCCCCTTTTATCACGATTGGCCGACGCGCGCCACGTACCAAATCGTTCACGTTGGATATGACGCCGCCGGGACCGGCCATGGTTTCGGCGTGCACGCCCTCCAGCCACAGGGGTATTCGCCGTCCAGAGAGCGTCCATGTCTCGCTTGCTTGACCAGACCCAAGGGCCTCGTGGACGGAATACGTCGTTTGCGTCATGTTTAACGGCGCGAAAATGCGATCCTTGACGAAATCGATGAAGCGTACGCCCGATAATGCCGTGACGACTTGTGCGCCGACCATGTACATCTACCCCCGCTCCTTAAATTAATAGGCCGGCGGCGCAACAGATGTGCGAGTGGAGGGCGGACCTGGTTGTTATACAGAAACTTTTCGCGAAGCTCGCGCGAGGGACGCAAGTTTCTAAGATTTCGGGTGATGTCCAGAAGGCTATCATTCCGCTTGTAGGACAAGTCGTGGCTGTTGGTTCGACAACACAAGTAGTTCAGCTTCATGACTTGGGCCAGGCCGCCGTGCATCAAGAAATCTTTGAACACACCTTGGCACGCCAGATACGTGCGAGAGAATATCGATCAGGTTTGCCTTTTGGCTTGCCCATGAGTCAGAGAGCTCCCAATCACTTGATAGGATATCCGATAGCTTCGTCCTCCAGCTCAGTGAGGATAAGCCCATCACTGTCGGAAGTGGCGTCGTGTTGCGACCCTGGGCGAAATCATCGATCAATATTCCCAGTGAGGCACTGAGGAATGCTTTCGAGCAAGAGCCGATGTTGAATAGCGTCTAAGAAAACGAATACGAATGCGCACGCACGCGGAGATCAGCATATGCTTAATCTTTATAACAAGGCCTTTAACATACGTCCGCAGTCATCGACGTGCCATCTTCGGATTTCACTCCCCAGGTTCCCACTTCAGGTGGCCCATCCTTGTGAACGATGGCCAGTGACAGGCCAGGTATCTGGTACGCATGGACGACATCTTGGATGACTTCCATGAATTCTGCAGTGAAAACTGTGGCCTGGGCCTGGGAGGGCTCAGGAGCTTGAAAGACGTGCTGGTTGCCGGGCGCGGAGGCTACCAGGGTGGCTTGGTAAAGACTAACGGCGATGACAAGATGATTTAGGCTGATCCTCATCGTCCGGGCGAATATGTGAAAAAGGGTATACTTGCTCCATTCGAGAACTCAGACAGTAGATATAGAGGAGGCTACGCAAGCCGAGTTCTATATGCTACGAAACCTTGCGGCTGCTCACGTCATCGGCGTTGCTAGCGCTACATCTGCATTTCAGCATCAACGTCTGTAAAAGATATCAATGTGCATTTACGGACCATTCGTGGAGGCATTGTCTCTTTGACAAGAGAACTCAGACAATAGATATAGAGGAGGCTACGCAAGCCGAGTTCTATGTTACGAGCCCTTGCGGCTGCTCACGTCATCGGCGTTGGCGTCGGCGCTAGCGCTACATCTGCATGTCACCATCAACGCCTGTAAAAGAGATCAAATGCATTTACGGACCATTCGTGGAGGCATTGTCTCGTTGACAAGAGAACTCAGACAATAGATATAGAGGAGGCTACGTAAGCCGAGTTCATGTTACGAACCCTTGCGGCTGCTTACGTCATCGGCGTTGGCGTTGGCGCTAGCGCTACATACTTGCTACATCTGCATGTCAGCATCAACATCTGTAAAAGAGATCAAACTGCATTTACGGACCATTCGTGGAGGCATTGTGTCTCTTTGATGGAGCTAGTTGTGGCCAAGGGCCCCTCTTGTTATTGACTTGTTATTGGCCACACACAGATCACGATACGGCCACAAATCGAACTCGTCGCTTTGACCTCCGTTGGCGGACTCATATAAAGGCCCTTCGCAACTGTGTTCCAGCAAACAACCTAAACATTATGGCCAGCGGTACGTCTATTCTTAACGCCATCGCATTATTTGTTTGTCACATACTGCGTTCAGGAACGAAACGTTCAGCAGATGAGGCGGACGTCACGACGCGTGGGGATGGTGCCAAACGTAGGGAAAGCCCAGGGTCAGGGAAAGATACGAAAAGAGGACCCAAAGTACGCATTTCTTTCAGTTGCTCTAACTCTCACATCTCACACATCTCTCCTCGTGTCACGTAGGCCATCCCAGCTTCGGTATTCAAAGCGCACGCTGTCCCTCTGCATGTCACCGTTACAGACACACCACCGACGGTTCGAGACGAAAAGAACGCGTCTCCAGCTCCCATTGACCCAGGCATCCTTGGCGCGGTTGTGCTACAACCTTGCACCTTCGCGACAGGAAGTTATGGGTGGAAAGGTAGCAGACGGCTTGCCGTCGACATAGTGGACCCCATAAGCGGCGAGAAAAACAAGGTTCAAGTGATGTTAACGTACGTGTCCTTGGCGATCGTGTTTCTTCCGCACTAGACTGATGAATCCGTGAACAGAATCAATGCCGCTGTTATGGGTAGCAAGCAGGAAGCGGAAGTTGAAGCAGGGGTTGATCCCGCTATCAGCGATGCCGGTTGCATAGAAGACGGTGGGGCTGTTCACGCCGCTGATTAGGTACCGTTAAGTCCGCATTCTTGTTTCTGTTGATTGGTGAACACAATGACACTTAAACTTACATGTAGGAATAATGTCTAAGATAGTAATAATGTCTCCTCTCCCAAGGTCTTCGTGTTGATACGAGCGTACTTGGAGCGACGATGGGCCATCCACATGTCAAGAGGTAGATCCCGAATGCGGCCCCATAGCCCATCATAGATCAAAGTCCGAATCAGAATCACCAGTTTTCGATGGGTTGCGTGCATTCTTGGTCGAGTAATTGACCCACGTGGATTTGGATCTCCTCTCAGAGGTGACTTCCTCGTCGGATTCATCGTCAAGGTCATCCCTCGAATCCGCCGGTAGTTTCTTCGGAGGAATAATGGCATCTGATGTGATCAGCAATACCTCCAGTTCTGTAGTTGTTCCGCAGTCAAGGTCAGACTTGGGGAAACGGTAGCGACAGAGGACCCACCTTCGAGCGTTCGCTCTCGACCCAATCCCCAAGCCGTGATCTGAGTGACAATCTGGCCTTTCCGATACACGATGAACATGGGCACACGAGAGTCAGGTAGGTCAGGTATGCACTTGTCGCCAACGATGGAAACGAATTTAGTGCGCGGATGGCAAGACGCTAACGTCCGAACATGTACATGCGCACGGTCACTTCGTGGAATGCTATCATAAAGCGTGAGACGTGTTAGAAACGGGGAATTCAGCGCGAGGAGGCGACGCTTACCCGTCCTTGTACAAAAAGCAGACCACACCCGTCCCACGCGCTTCTGCGTCGCCGGGCTCGTCCTGCATGCTGGACTCTGTGACCTCGCGTGTATAATCGTCTCTTCCGATGGGGATGACGGTGCCGAAACGCTTGCGTTGAGCTTCCAGTCTTTCCTCCATAAGGCGCTGCACTCGATGCTGCGCGATCCGTCGTTCTACAGCGTCATCTTGCACGTCTTCTCCAAGCTCCTGAAGCTCTGCAGGAGTGAGGCCCTCGAGAACGTCGTCGAGTGTTGGCGAAGGCGGTGGGGAGGGAGAGGGCGGAGTGGGTTCGCGTGGAGGAAGGATGCCGTGCTTGCGTAGGGCCTCGTCGCTGGGAAGAGTGACGACCTAATTTACATCATTTGGCGTATCTAGCCGAGATATATGCTCACAATTCCGTGTCCTGGTTTTGGCTCATTGTGGTTCTGGATGCTTAGTTGTGGGAGGTGGTGTATTTGTCCAGTACGAGTCACCGCGTGTGACGTGATGCGGTGCGATCGATGCGATGCTGTGCTGGGCTTTGGAAGACCAAACCTCGAGGCTAAGCGAATCTCTGTACAGTGTACTTCATGCCTCACATCCCTCCACTCCTCATCTCCACATCCCTATCATGACTCTAGTATACAAACCAGAGCCTGGCGATGTGCTGATCCCCCGCCAATATCAAGAGGAGATTTTTCAAAAGGCACAACAAAGAAATGTCATCGCCGTGCTCGATACAGGCAGTGGCAAGACACTCATCTCTGCGCTACTCATCAAATGGATTGCAATGCAGGAGGCTTCTCAGAAGAAGGTCATCGTGTTCCTCGTGCCAAAGGTTCCTCTGGTAGAACAGCAGGGCAACTTCATCGCTCGACACACCGCGTTACGTGTGGCGCAGGTCCATAGCGAAGTCTCGGCTGGTGTCATGGACCGTGCAAAATGGAGCAACCTCTTTTCGCAAGCAGAAGTACTGGTGATGACTGGTAAGCGTATATGTATGCGGCGAACACAGTTTTTCCTCATCGAATTCAGGGCAAATTTTCTTGAATGTGCTCACGCACTCGCATTGGAACATGAAGAAGGTATTGTCCCCGTCCGTTTTTCCTCGTCGGGTTTCCCTTAGCTGGGGTATCAGGTTTCGCTTCTTATTTTCGATGAGTGCCACCACGCACGCAAGAATCATCCTTACACCTCCATCATGGCCATATACCGAGCTTGTCCCGAGCCCGATCGACCGAAAGTTTTTGGCATGACGGCCTGCCCGACTTGGACCTCCACGCCGCACACTTCACTGGCGGGCTTGGAAAAGAATCTGAATGCCCAGATCGTCACGGTCCAGGACAATTTGGACGAATTTGCTCTCTATTCCTCAAAGCCTATCGAGGTAGAATGGTGTGCTGGTGTCCCCACGCGCGACGACCCGTCTCAACGCCTTCTTGCAGATCATCCGAGAATTCCCACCACCCCCGAAACTCTACTCGGAATATCCCATCCCTTACATTTGGACTCGCTTCGATTGCTCAGAAATATCGGAAACCATCGAAATACCTTGGCAACAACTGAACACCCGCTATCTTTTCACTTTAGAGAATTTGGGGGTTTTCGCTGCCGAGCTTTTCCTCTACTCCGATCTTCGGATGCGCATATCTGAATTGTCCCGACCTCGAGACCTCAATGAGATGGAGTCCCTACGGAGGCGGTATCTAAACTCTGACAATAACGGTGAGGGCCATAACCCATTGTCTCGCACAATCCCCGAGTTGCAGGAGTTAAGTGAGATTTTGGCCGAATACCAGCCATTCTTCGAGCATGGCACTGATACCCAAGATACATCCGATCCCTGGGCCTTTCGCCTTAGCTGGTGCTCTCCAAAGGTTCAAACTCTCGTTGACGTTCTCTTGGAAAGTTACACTCCCAAATTCCATGGCATCGTATTTGTGGAGCGCCGCCATATTGCAAGGGTGCTTTCTAGCATCATTTCTCGCGTCTCAATACTTAAAGATATCATCACTTGTGCGGAGTGTGTGGGTCACGGAGGCGACGAGAAAGGCATCGGAGGTGGCATGCCCACAGACAAGCAACGCAAGATTGTCAACGATTTCAGAGATGGAAAGATAAATTTGCGTAAGTGAATACATTCGGTTAGCAACCTTTCATTTATCGTGCGTGACTAGTCATCGCCACGCCCGTGGCGGAGGAAGGCTTGGACTTTCCGGTCAGTCCCCATTATCCCTGTGTCCGGAGAAAGGTAATTAAATGACCTCAGGCTTGCGACATCACAGTTCGCTTCGACCACATGCAAGGTATGGTGGGTTATGTCCAATCCCGCGGGCGAGCGCGATGCGCGACCTCCACGTTTGTGGTCATGATTCAACAAAACGACACGTCACAATATGATAACTATCGATACCTCTCCGAGAACGAACCTCAAATCAGGCAGTTATATCAGTCTGGAGCTTTCACTCCCTTCTCAGGACCTGTGGTTGACCAATTGGTTGGTGATGAAGACGATGGAGGCGATTATGTCTACCCGTCAGAGCTTGCCAAGCGAGAGCGTTTTGTTGTGCCAAGCACAGGTGCAATCTTGACGTACAACACGGCGGTCGGACTTCTTGGACATCTTTGCTCGCTCATTCCACGTGATGCGTTCACCCCGGCACAGAGACCGCGCTACACTGGTACCTTTGTTTCCACCGTGCACCTCCCCTCGATGCTGCCATTACCACCCGAGGAACTTGTGTACGAAGGCCCACGCAAACAGTCCACGAAAGAAGCTAAGCGAGCCGTTGCATTCAAAGCCGTCAAGGCCTTACACGCATTGAAGATTTTCGACGATAACCTACTTCCAGTACATGCCAAGGCAGAGCCCGAGATCGCTGAAGACCCAATTCTGGCAGACGGTGTCATAGACGTGCCCGAGATGATGGATGTTGCCGTGTTGAGTCCATGGACACTGGGGCGGAAACTGTGGTCACACCCCATTACCACGGATGGAAAACGTATTGCTGCTGGCGTCGTTACTGGGACGCCTCTTCCCCCCGCCGACCTTGTTTGGGATGGAACCGCCCTGGCATTGGGTGAAGCCGAACTCGTACTTCTTGACACGGAAGACGAGCATCACAAACGTAGACTCCTGCAAGATTACACTGATCTTGGGTTGTGGTGGCGCGTCTCTGCTCGACCGCGCCCGACGCCGTTGTCGTGTTTCTTGACCCCCCTCACCCCAAATAGTTGTCAACCAGATTTCCAAGCAATGGAAGACCTTTTAAAGTTCCCATATGGCAAGTTCGACTGGACGGGCGTGGATGAACGTGAGTACGGCCATATTCTAGTCATGAATGGGATGCAGTATGGCCGCCCGTTTCTGCTTCACAAAATTCGGTTTGATTTGACCCCAATGTCGGAGCCACCATCTGACAGTCGAGAGGCCGGCTTTCCAACATACCTGGATTATTATAAATGGGTAATTAGGAAAAGAAAAGGCCGCCCCCCCGAGATACCAACCGAGGGGCCACTCCTTGAGGCGGTCCCCGTACCCAGGCAAACTTCCCGAGTATACGAGCTCTTACCCCGAGATACGTCCGTTGACGTCGGCACAGCTTCTGGAAGTGACTTGAGGCCTTTCATGCTCCCCTTGGCCTCCACCGCCGTCTTCCAGATGGCCGAAGAGATGTTTTCCCTCTTTGCTTTGTTCCCACGGCTTCTACATCGCGTCCAAGATGTCTGGCGTGCTCGTTGTGCCCGTGTCGGCCTTGGTCTCCCTCCCATTCTCGATGATCGTCTCATCGAAGCAACGACACTACCTGCCGCGGCCGCAGGTTTTAACAACCAGCGTCTCGAAACGCTTGGTGACTCCGTGCTGAAGCTTTGCACTTCAGTGCACTTGTACAACAAGTACTCGCATTACCATGAAGGCCAGCTCGACAATCTGCGCCAGCGATCCATCTCGAACCGCACCCTCATGATCCGAGCGAAGGTGATCGGGCTCGAACACTATTTGAACGTAGAAGGTCCGAACGTTAAGACATGGCCTACCGTGGTTGCAACAGATAGCCCAACTCTCCTGGACTGGGCATGTAGTGACAGGGCTGTGCGGAAAAGCATTGCACGGAGAAGTCTTCAGGACTGCATGGAAGCCATCATCGGCGCAGGTTACTTGACTGGTGGCATTTCAATGTCTTTGCACGTAGGCAGTGCACTTGGGTTGAACTTTGGCGGCGCTCTGCCATGGCGATTGCGATACCCCCCTCCACCACGTGTCGAGCCAGCCCCCGCCGCTTATTCGGAGTTGCAAGATGCTCTTGGCTACGAGTTCCAATATTTCGGACTACTACGGGAGGCCTTGACACATCCATCCTTCTGGTCTGGGGGAAAATCTTATCAGAGGCTAGAGTTCCTTGGGGACGGTACGTGGGGTCTCCCGTGATTTGCCACGACTTAACTAACGTTATTGTTAAAGCTGTCGTCGATGCCGTCGTTATGACGTACCTATTCAAGAAATTTCCCCGCGCGAACTCTGGTCAGCTCAGTTCTTTGCGTGCGCGAGCCGTCTGCGGGCCTGCTCTGGCCTTTATCGCTGTTCGCGTCCTCAATCTACACACGTTCCTATTGGCCGACCATCCAGGCCTTGCCACTGCCGTTGAGAAGTACATACCTACCTTACAAGCGACGTCCAGCCGCGATATCGTCCTGCAGAGCTGGGCGCACGATCCACCCAAGGTCCTCAGCGACATCTTTGAAAGCCTTGTTGCGGCCGTCCTGGTCGATTCAGGGTACAACTTTGACAAAACGATGTGTATCGTCGAAACCGCGATGGAGTGTATTCTAGAAGTCTTATCTCCTGACCTACCTCCGGAGCCGGTCTCCGCATTCTATTTATGGGCAGCCAAATCTGGCTGCAAACGAATTCACTTAAGGTGTGTGTCGCCCGATGCGGTCTGCCCCTATTCGCTTCACATGTGAGCCCGTCTAGGAAATCATGCAGTCGTCCTGAACAAAAACGAAACGACACCATCTGTGTTGTCGTACATGATACAACCGTCGTAGGTCACGTAACGGCGTCCAGCTTGCCTGTGGCACGTGCCTTCGCATCAGAACATGCGCGGATGATCCTACAGGCCGCCGATTCGGATAAAGCATTGGCCAAGATATGCGATTGCAAGGAGCAAGGGGTTTGCGCCTCAGCTGCTGAAACCTCCCCCCCTGATACTGATACCGTCGATGATACGACCGAGATTGGCTTTGCGGTTGCGGCGCACATTGAACTCGAGAAGTTCAGAAATCCTCAGGAGGATCAGGTGTCGGGTGAAGACCTAGAGGGTGAAAACCTTGCAGACTCGTGACGACTTGGATTCAACTTCTTAGAGGTCATGTTTTGCGTCATGACAGAGCAGCATGTCTTGGTGGTCCCAATACAGTTGATGATTCACACCCAATGTCATTACTTATATCTTCGCACTCTAGTTCATCCACTCGCATGACCGGGTCCATTGTCCGGTTTTCTCATCACCTGCGTCTTTACTTTACGTTAACCCACTGCTGTGGTGTTAGGACAAAGAATCAAGACCCGACTGCCTTATCTTATCTCCGCGGTAGTACCCAATAGGGATTAAGCTCTAGTGCGCGTCCTGACTTCTTGTTTCTCCATGCGTATCAAAGTGAGCGCCCACAACCTGCGGAACTTACCCCGATACAGATATGTTCCGACCGGAAGCATTTGAGCACTATCCACCCAGTCTTCTGCTACAGATATGTGTGGTGTAGGGAAGGAATCGTCAACAGATAAGTCCTCCGCCGCTGTCACAGGTCCCCCATCTGCTTGAAATGTCAAAGGAGATATGATTCAGCCGTAGTGCACTCTGATTTGTGTTCTATTTACAGTTGCAAAACGCTATCATCGTCGTTCCCAGAGAAATGGGCGCACTCAGTTGTGACGCCGCCTTGCGCTCTCTCTGGCGTCATATCTCGGCCGCATTCACTTTGTTGCGGTTTTGTGATCAAGGGACCCTGGGTTAAATAGACCGCAAAGTGGTGAATATATTGGCAGGGGTTCGGAAATCGACATCTCATTATCCCTTCGCTTTACCCATTTCGCCATGGACCCCCTATTTGACACTAGTATCGTTGGCGACGTAATAGCATTGTGTACTCCCTCCCTCGCCGCTTTTCTCAGCCTACTCCTCGCGGTTTTACGGATATTGCCACCATCTATCCCTGTTGGTCTGGGACTTTTCAGTCCGCAGTCTCAGGGGATTGCCGTTCCCATAGGGCAGAGCCATTTTACCGGGCCCAGCAACCACCAGGTCCTTATCCTAGGGGGTGGTGTCGCCGGTGTCATGGCTGCTGAGGCCCTCCACCGAAGAGGCATAGACAACTTCAAGATCGTCGAAGCACGCGAGACGCTGGGCGGACGCATGAAGAGCTTCTCATTTGGCGCGGCGGAGAGGGAATATGTCCTCGAATTGGGCGCGGACTGGATCCACGGAACGCAGACGAACGACGGCCCATCTAATCCGATATTCGAGTTGGCCTGCAAACACAATCTGTCGACTCAGCCAAATCACTATCGCGGCAGCATGAGTACGTCTGCAATTTCGAAAGGAGTTCCCTTGCTGATGCCACTCAACTCTTAGCGACGTACGACCACACTGGTCCCGTTGATTATATGCAGACGTTCAACGCCGCCGTCGATAACTTCGCTGCTTTGACTGTGGGTGGAGGTGCGTCCGCGAATCCTGGCTTCCAGCCCTTTTGTCCGCAGCTGACACGACCGTGACCGCTTTTGCCAGGTGATCGGATCCTGAGAGGTTTAGTGGATACAACGACACGTAGCGGCTACGCTATTCTCGGTGCCAAACCTAGAACGCCTCACGAGGCAGCTTCTGAATACTATCAATTTGATTGGGAATATGCCCAGGCACCGGAGCAGAGCTCGTGGCTTGCGTCCTCTTGGGTAACGTATCCGTTTCCATAAAACAGCCAGTCGCGTTTGCTGTTCCGAAGAGCGATGATAAAAAGTCCTACTCGGAGCCAGATCGTCTTGGTCTGTCGCAAATCTGGCCACTTATCGAGGATATATATAGGCGAATAACTTCACCTTCAACGGCGACCAAGGCGGTTTTTCTACTGATAACCTCTTGACGACTGATCAACGCGGCTTCGCGAGCATCATTCAGTCTGAGGCCGCTGAATGCCTTTCCGAGGAACAGGTTCTGTTGAACGCTACTGTCAAGACTGTAACGTACTCCAAAGATGGGGTGTCGGTGGGCCTCTCGGACGGGTCCAGCCTGAGTGCGGACTATGCCCTGGTCACCTTCAGTCTCGGAGTTCTGCAGCATGATGATGTTGTCTTCGACCCTCCTTTGCCCAAATGGAAATCGGAAGCCATACACGGGATGGCAATGGTCAGTCGACTCATTCTCCCGCATTCTGCTTGCTTTCAACTAATAAAACGCACACAGGGAATATACACAAAGATATATTTGCAGTTCCCGGAGAAGTTTTGGTTCGACACTGAGGTACCTGGTGCTCTCACAGTCTATCATCCACATTCTAACACAACGGCACCCAGTTCGCTTTGTATGCAGATCACGAGCGGGGATGGTACCCAGTCTGGCAAAGCCTTGATATGAACGGTTTCTTCCCAGAATCCGGGATTCTTTTCGTTACCGTCACTGTAAGCCTAAGGGTTTTCGGTCCCTGAAGTACTCAGGCTGACGACCACCTTTCAAAGGGCGATTTCTCAAAACGTATCGAGTCGATGAGCGACGAAGTCGTGAAAGCGGAAGTCCTCTCCGTCCTTCGTTCGATGTACCCCAATACGACCATCCCCGAGCCGGACGCGTTCTACTTTCCTCGTTGGCACAGCGATCCGCTTTATCGGGGATCCTACAGCAACTGGCCTTCAGGTTTTCTGAAGACCCACCACACGAATCTGAGAGCCACGGTCGAGCAGAGACTCTGGTTCGGCGGCGAGGCTACGAGTTTGAAATATTATGGTAGGTCCGGGATCACGTCGTCCTGTACTCAGATTCTTTCCCGGGGGCCTGCGCCACTGACTGGCGCATTGCGTAACGCGGGGTCATGTTTAGGTTACTTGCACGGAGCATATTACGAGGGACAGAAGATGGGAGAGGAAATTGCTCACTGTATAGAGAAAGGGGTGTGTGCTGGCCTTCCACACGTGGAGGAGATCTCGTGCTCTTATCCATACGTCGCATCGGACTTCATTTAGCTTTCTCACACCCACAGATGAGACTGCTTGCGTCATCTCATGCAGCATATGCGCTATGTTCGATATCGCTTCTCACACTTTGTATTTCTATATCCTTACACACAATGAGCACGTTGACTGCAAGGCATTCGAATTGTGTTGAGCGGTGTTAGCGTGGAGGTGGAGGATACGGAGAATCACAAAAACGTAGTCTTTTGATGCTTGATGCAAACGACAGGCACCCTTTCCTCTGGTACTACTGATCAGTGCCCCCAACAGGACGTCTAGAGACGGCAGACATAGCGTCGGAGACAGCTCTTCAGCATCTCGAGCTTTGTATCCATATGGAGAAGTAACACCCTCATCAGATGGAACACATACGGAACTATTGTGATGGACCGTATCAGTCAATGTGACTCTGGGTCAGTCAAGACCCATGGTAAATCGTAAAACTGGCCTGTTTCGCAGCCGGAAATAGGCGAGAAGCAGTCTCATTTCTATTCAAGTATGTCTTGGGAGAACTGGAGCGCGCGCAGAGCCGTTCAAAGTGCCGAAGATTGAAGAAAAAGTTGTCCTAGCTCGCAAGTTTCGGGGATGTCAATTTTAAGAGTGGCGCCTCGGGCGAGTACTACTCGGTTCTGTTATCCCAGATAAATCAACGTTGCCATGGACCTTTGACAGATAATAAACACCATGGTTTCTCTTATATGGAGCCCAACAGAGGCTACGCCCGAGGAACTACGCAATAAGGAACGAGAGATGAGTGGGTTAGCAACGCTCACAGATCAAGTTCCAGACAGAAACTGCCGTATCATCATCGCCCGGACTTGAAACTGCGTGGAGTGTGTTCTTCCGAGCTCTTTATGATGATGAGACAGCGCACGACCAGCGAGGTATTTTATATAAAAATATGTCCTCCTGACTTATTTACGCATAACGGGCGACGGTTCTGGAACTGGAAAACAGTGGGCTATGGATCAGTATTCAGCTCTATCGAAATGTGACACAACTAGAGACGTCATACGCCTTGGTTAGTAAGGTCGTCAGACCGGCTGACATCTTGATGACGCACCGAGGGGGTGTATCAGTCGAGCGGTGAGGCAGATAGCAAGAGAGTGGGGTGGGATGAGTAGCCGATGGTTGCACTAGTCGGAGGTTGAGGAAACGAGTGCCACGGCACGGTAGCAATGTTTGGAGCCAAGACGTTTCGGCAAGTGCCGTGCCCTCGTTTGACTACAAGTGCATCCCTTCGTTGGCTGTTCCTCTGTCAAACCGAACCGTCCTCCTCCCTCTGTGGGTTACCACGACCCATATAAACTACCCAGAATGACGGATTCATCAAGTATCGATAATGACCTAGTGTCCCCGGCACCCACAGCAGCCTCAATCCTTGGGATAAAGGGTTCCTTGCGGTTCCGGACGCATGGATCCAGCCAGAAAGCACACGTTGTCCTTCGACGCGTTGACCCAGAAAGCGACTCAGAGGGAGAAGCAGAGATCAAGGGCGTCGTCCAATTCAGCCTATTTGCCTACAAACGGATCGAGGTCAAGCCCGGGAAGGAGATCCTCCTCACTATTGCTGATGGTCCTTTCAAGGACCGTGCTATCATATTTGAGGGGGATGAGTTGGAGGGCCCTTCTCTTTCCGATGTTGAAGAAGAGACCCAGGTGGCAGAAGACGATGATACCCTCGTATCTCCAGAACAGTCTCTACCCCTTAAGATGAGGAAGCCTTGGGCAAAACGTCACGAACCACCAGGTACGTACGATGTGCCATTATCTCTCTTCTATCGCACTCACTTGATCGCAAAGCACATGCACCAACGTTAAGGGCTGTGTATCACTCCATTGGTGTTCAGACAGAATCAATGAATGTAACCGGGAGCAACCTGACTACCCTGACGGGCCCTTCCCCTGCACCCCAACAATCTATTTCTCCCACCCCTGTGCGGGGTGTATCAAAATCCTCTCCTTCAAGGCCTATCAGAATTTCGGTCTCTTCCTCGTTATCTGATGTAAAACCTGGTTTGCCACCTGTCGCCAAGACCACCGCGTCAAAGTTGGGAGCAACTCATCCACGGCACATTGAGCACAACCATAGCTTACCGCCCATTAACGTCGACACCACCTCTAACAACTCACTCACACCTGTTGATAAGCGACATCCGATCTCTCCCGCACCAGTAAAACAAGACGACGTATCAACACACGTATGTACTAACTTCAATGTCGGTGATGCACCTACTAATGGGCGACAGACCTTCACGGATACCCGTGTCTACGATAAGCTCGAACGATGGAGTCCTTCTATTCCAGTGCTTACTGCCTTGCCCGCGACGACCAGGCCAGCCGATGAGACGTCTGATTCTGGACATTCTAGTAGCGATTCGGAGGACGGAAATCCTCCTTTACCTCCACCAGAGAGGCCTTGGAGCCCTTCTGTACCTGCTGCCTTAACAACACAAGCTTCACGCAGGCATAATATCAGAAGCCGTAGGGCAGAGCGGCCCGAGAATTCCAGTAGCCCCCGCGCTACCCATCCCTCTACGGAGGTTCCTCGTCCACCGAGCCCTCCTGCCCCAGCTCCAATGACACCCCAATCCCTTGCCAAGATTAAGTTCCCTACAAAGCTAGAATCAAGTACATCCGTACCTGGTAGTTTCGTGTCAGACGTCGTCGGTCTTCCCTCCTCATCATTTTCTGACGAGGATAGCAAGGTATCTTGTTTATTTTTGCACAGCCATTTCGACTTGTGACGTCATCACTCTTGCAGACTAATCCCCCAGAGAGGATTTCCTCTTCTCCGTCCTCGGTATTGCGGATCTCGCGTCCCCACGCGGTCTTACCACCCCCACCTCATGCACCTCATGCTGAAGTAACGTCATCACCATCAACCCTTGCGCACCCATCTTCACCGGTTCTCAAGAAGGAACATTCACCGTCTTATCGATCCCCCGCTAGTTCGCGAGGTTCATTCAGCCATGGCCCTCTGGAAAATAACACCGCAGGCGCCTCTTCTCACCCATCATCACCAAAGCAGCCTACGAGAAAGCCGCAAACATTCTCCTGGCCGCCTTTCCGGCCAGGTCGCGATGATGGCTCCACAGACTTCTACCCGCCCTTCCGCGCAGGTCCCGACTCTTGTGAGCCACCGCCACCTGTGTCTCTCCGGCCTACTTCAGGCTCCGGTCCGGTCCATGACCATGCACCTCTCAACCCAGCCATACGTGGGCGACCGGCGATGCAACCCAACTCGAATACCGTCCCTGTTGCTCCGCGGCACTCGTCCTTTCCCTTCTCATCAACCCCTGCGAGACCGCCTTCACCCACTGGACAAATATTCCATCACTCGCAGCCATTCGCGCCGTCGATGTCACCAAAAGTCCCTCTTAAGATGTCACAATCAATGATGCCTGACAGTGGTGGCCATCCGCCGCGGCAGCCGCGGTCAGGGCTTCCGATGCAACCAATGGCGCCTGTGCCTTTGGGCCAAAGCATGGGCCCCAAAGCTTATCCGCAATATCATCGCCATCGTGAGTATTTCGCGGGTTGTGATTAAACATGACCCATGTAACGCCAAACTGATATGCGGGGCTGACATGGTCTCGCAGAGAGACACCCTCACGCACCCCGCTCGATTACTGACGGGCGTGGGCACGGCATTCCCATGGCTGCAGGCACAAAACGCAAGGCATCGCCCCCTCGAATGGACCCTTGTGTACAACTTGAGATTCCACCAAAGCGCCCACAACCGTCTACATGGCCCACTGTGTCACCAATCCGATGTGTCGCCGTGCAGGGTGAACATGTTGCTATTCGAGGCATCACGTTCAACCGCACGGGAAAATTAATGGCTGTAACGTGTGAGCGCCACTTCATTTATTTGTGAGCGTCATGACTCGTTGCTGAAACGCTTATTAGGTGCCGATGGTACAATTCGCGTCTGGGATAATGTGACGTACAGCGAAGTGGCACGGTTACCACATTCGTCGGTTGTTGTTTCTGCTCAATGGATGGACGATGATGCTGGTGTACTTGCTCTCTGTATGGACGGTGCTCTGGTGCGCTGGACGCGACCAGCAGGTGATGCGCCTCCCCGTGCACATGACGTATGGAGTTGGAGCCGTCTCCTTGAACCAGCTGTTGGAGCGATGCCGGAAGAAGCGCCGACTGCGCTTGCGTACAAAGGCGATCGGATTGCGGCATCATTTCCTAAATTTGGGGTGCGTATCTGGATGATGAAACAGGGTAAGCGAGAATGCTCAAATGCGGTCCTGTATGAAAATTGATGATATGTAGGCTCGTGGCAGTCTCAACGGCCGATCGACAGGCAGAACGTTACTGCCATAGAGTTCATTGACGATGGTGCGGCACTAATTGGAGGAACGAAAGATGGCGTGCTGTATGTGCCTATCTGCATTTAACGGTGTATGGAGTTGCGAGCCAAGTTTATAGGTGGTATTGCCAAGTGTCCGATCCTTCACTACGGATGTACAATACTTTCAAAGCAAGGATGTACGTTTATTTATTTTCCCTTTCGATTCATTTGGGACCAGCTTTGCTGATGGAATCTATAGATGTGGAATAGACGTCCTCCCGACAGGAACGCATGCCTTGGTCTCTCAGCAAGTTGGACGCACGCACCTCGTCGCCATAACCCAAGACGAGAACCGAGGCAAAGTTATGCAGGTTTATTATGTGGTCCCTGAGCTTCAACCTGAGGCAAACTACGACGCGAACGCGTTGTTTGTGGGTCACCACGATGCTGTGTTGTATGGCTCGGCGCGTGGTTATTTGTTCGCGTGGGACAAAACAAGTTCCCGGATACTTTGTGGTTTGGACCATGGCGAAGGTGCGTCCCATTTTTTGCAAAATGTTATGACAGACGATCTCATCCCGAGGAGGATGCGTTGTACAAGCGATCGGGGTAAGCGACGAGAGAAGTGTTTTGGGTGGGCGAGAAAGGACTGACAAATGGGTTTCTCAGGTATACCGGAGGGGCGGCTCGAACGGGGAAAGTTGGGTGGTGACTGGAAGTCGAGACGGAAGGCTAAATTGGTGGGCAGAACCTGTGGGATCGGCATGTAAGTAAAACACCGTTTTCTTGGCACCGTTAGTGTGGGGAGTGACATCTGATGGTGACACGTACTGCATGATATCTAGCTGCGGAGGAGGAACACCCTTTGGGCAAGCGCGTCAAAACGAGTTAACGTGGCCGCGGCGACGGTTGCGATGCTGGCCGTCGCATCGCACAACCAACACCTTTCCTTTTTACCGTTTAAATTATAAACTCCCTCGGGTCGCGATCTATATAATAATACTGTACAGTATATTAAGGGTGGGCTGTACGCACACATCGCTAATGCTAATGAGATGATTTTGCCGGAACACAAGGGAGTGACAAATAATAAATAAACACTCGCCGGATGCCGGTCTACGGCCGGCCGGAACGCCGACCGAGCGAGGAACGCAGTCGTCGACGGGACACTCTGGTTGTCTCGCACGACGCTCGTGTTCATTCGCCACTGCCTTGGAGTGAGTCTTCCTCTCCTTTCTCCCAGTTCCCGCCCGTCCTACTTGATACAACCTCGACCTTCACGCGTCTCACACACATCTCAGTCTTTTATCGCCGACTGATCAACGTTCGAGATCACGCCCTTCCCATCACCAGGTCTCTCCAACTTGACAACCTTACACGCTCTCGCCAGCCCCCGTCCGCCTTTGGCCCAGAGAACCTGTAAGCGTTCCTTCCCTTTGCCACCCACTCGCCCCCCTTCTGCCTCGACCTTTCTTTCAACTTTCACCGTTTATTATGCCCTCTTTCGTTCCGATGCTCAACTTGTCCAACCTAAAGAATAGTTTTATCGTACCTTTCGAAACTTTCTGAGCGATATGCAGACAATAAAGTGTGTTGTAGTTGGCGACGGTGCTGTTGGTAAGGTATGCACCGAGAAATTTTCACTCCTTGCTTTCATCCCCGTTCATTGTTTTCACCATCCCATCACGTAGACCTGTCTCCTAATTTCATACACGACGAACAAATTCCCCAGCGAATATGTTCCGACGGTAAGTGTTCCCATCTGCTAGTCGCGGCGAAGAATTTTTTTCCAAACTGTCTACGCAGGTGTTTGATAACTACGCGGTCACCGTGATGATCGGCGAGGAACCGTACACGCTGGGTCTATTTGACACGGCCGGTGAGTATCCGTAATCCGTCGTCCCGCCTTCCACCTCGCTGTGTTCTTCCTATCCATTCATCGTCGCGACGTCCAGGTCAGGAGGATTACGACCGTCTACGTCCACTATCGTACCCGCAGACGGACGTTTTCCTCGTCTGCTTCAGTGTTACCTCACCGGCCTCATTCGAGAACGTGAAGGAGAAGTGGTTCCCCGAAGTGCACCACCATTGCCCGGGCGTTCCATGCCTTATCGTGGGCACGCAGGTGGACTTACGCGATGACCCGCAAGTGATGGAGAAACTCCAGCGGCAAAAGCAGCGGCCTGTCGCCCCCGAACAGGGAGAACGTCTCGCTCGTGAACTCGGTGCGGTCAAGTACGTCGAATGCTCCGCACTCACTCAGAAGGGTCTCAAGAACGTATTCGATGAGGCGAGTCCTTTGTTCTCTGTCTTTAAGTGTGTTTTGTTTTGTTTTGTTGACTCGGTGCGCGTGTAAAGGCTATCGTGGCTGCTCTTGACCCCCCTGTCGTCAAGAAGAAATCTAAGTGCATTATCGCCTAAAGCTCACCAACCCTTACATTTACGTTACGTCCGACCCTCACTTTTCATGATGATTTTGCCACCACGAGTAGTAGTCTCTTTTTACACGCGACCCACCTGCGACTTTGGCGTATCTACTTTCTCCCCTTTCCCGTACGTTGCTTTGGCTGCTCTCCCACCCAATACCTATAGTTACTTTTTTCTCTCTTCCGCGCGTACCCTACCGCGGGCGCCTATGTCTGCTGTCTTGTAGTAGTTGTTAGTTTCGCGACGGTACTTGGGGGCCAAATCTAATACCCGTCCATAAGGGAGGGAGCAGGCAGAGAGCGGTAGACGCGCCTATGCACTTCCTACTTATGGGCAACGTGCCGTAACCAACAATTTCACAACTCGCAAAACCAAATTCCAAATCGGTTTCTCCCATTACGTCGTTGACCACGCCCTGATCTCAAAAAGCAAACAGAAGGAAGCTCGATCATGCCTCATCATCACTTTTCATTTTCATGAATGAATTCATTCCCTGCTCTTACAAACTTAGCTGTTCCATCCACACCACGTGCCACTGGAACCCGTTGCTTGCTCGTCGTTTTTTTACCTGGTTCATGCATCGTGATATTGCGTGCGCATGGCTACGCTCAGTAATCACGAGGGATGCAACTTGGGGACCCAGCAAGGGGGGAGGGTCTTTATTCAACTCACCGACCGTGGGATGATCCCTCCTCGCGCAGCCAACCCAGCTAAGTTAGCCCGCGGCGACAACGTGGGGGTGGCCCGGCAAGCGATGGCTGGGTAAAGACCCTTCCATTTTATTGCGGGCAACGTGTATCGTGCCCGGCAGTTTACGGTGAGCGGGTTGGCCCTGGGGGTTATGCCGGTCCCGATGACCGCGTTTGGTTTGATCCTCCCTTTTTTTCTTTTCTTTTTCTCTCTTCCTTCTTTCTCGTCATATTCTCGCGTATGAAAGGCATGCGTTTGACGCGCGATAGGTTGCAAGAGGGGATGGAATGGGGGAATTCACTTTCACCCCGACCCACTTTCCTTCCCCCTTCACGCCAAGACTCTCACTCTCTCAAGAGTGAGGGAGAGAGCCGTCTTGCCTCCCCCCTCCGATCTGGGGACGAAATCACGGTAGCGTCGGGGATGAAAAAAGTTAAACGTGGGGTTGTTTCTTGGCAAAATGTGATTGCTGCTTGTTTGCCTCGTATGCTTCGGGGTTTTTTTGTTTTTTTGTTTGGGTGGTATTGCTTGGACTGGACATAGAACGGTTCCTCTTCCTTTTCGTCTCGGGGGGCTTCCCACTCCGCCACCACTGTGGGACACTGTGGGCGAAGTGTGGTTTGGGGCTAAGCTAATGTGAGATCGGTCTGGAGGGAATTGAAGGCTCTATCGTATACATGAGGAGAGCATTACGAAAAAAGTGCGATGGCATACCGTAAGGTTGGAGGCCGCTGTCAGCGCTTATCTTTCGGTGCTGAAGGGCGTACGTTCGCTGTTCGAGAGGCCTCTGGAAGTGGTAAAAGACTACATGATATGGTTTTGGGTCTTTGTAGCCTTACGCTACCAACTTGAAGATCATCAACATATTGTGGCGTGTGTACGACGAATGCTGTTCACACGCAGATCACACGCCCATCGTCTAATTGAACAACAGCTCACACGGTATGTGTGAAGAACTGCCAGCCACAGCAAGTTCTGGCCAATACCATGGCTTTGCATGACTTGGGCCCCAGCTGGTTTTAGTCATCGACGGTTGACCTACAGCTTCAGTGTTGATGCTCCAAGCTCCAACACCCATAGAGTCCCGTGAGGGTTCGCTCTGATCATCTTCTGGACATCACATGTAACACGGCCTTCTTCCGGTCCGATATAATGCTTTCGAGTGACCTGCTGGCTTTCCTTCTCCCGAGCGCTCGTAGACCACAGCTTCTTCAGCCAGGGCTTCCCAATATGGCAGGGCACATCGAGGACACGTCAACAAACAGAGTTCCTCTTGAACGTAGAGTACGACATAAGAACTGACGGGTGCAAAAAGAGTCCGCGCACGATCCTCACGACATAGTAACAGTCCTTCCAAAGAGGCAGGGAGGGGGGGGGGGACGAATCGTACTGGAATGGGCATTACGTGGAAACGTGGCGCGCTGCGAAATGAAAGACATCACTACGAGAGTGGTATTGGACACAAGGGGAAAACCCGTAACGTGAAGGAACCCTTGGCCCTGTCAAGAAAGTGAAGCAAAAAAAAGTTATGAACAATGAAGGGGCAGGCAATGTATCTTTCATGAGATAGTTCAATGTCTATACGGTCCTCGCCGGGAAGGGTCTAAGGCCGATAAGTGTATTCAGGATAGGGCGGCGGGGTCCTAGGAGTTTGGTTGGTCGATGGCGATCAACGAGCGGATAGTAGGTCAACACTTACTTCTTGGAAGGCTTGGGCTTGGAGGGTCCGTCTCTATACTGATAGATGTTGTCACCGCGCTTGATCTGCGCCTGCTTCAGCTCCCGCGGGGCGGCGGCGGCGGCGACCACCGACAGGATGCAGAGGAGGGCCAGGACCATCAAGTTGAGCTTATACATCGTTGGGCAGGTGAGGTAGGGGTCGTTGAGGGGGAGGGGCGGGTGAGGAGACTAGGAAGGGGAGAACGGTGCGCGACTGCGGGGGGTGTGGTGGTCGTGCGGGTTTATAGTACCTCCTGGTGGGACTTGCGATGACTGGGTTGGACCTTTTAAGGCGGGACGATACGGGCTCAGTCCATAAAGAATCCGGACATGGGTAAGGCCAATATGCCGTCACTCAGGCGACAATAATAGGCCAACATTGCAGGGGATGACGGGGAGGGGTTCTATCAGGGACTCAAATGAAAGAGGGTGATTAGGGGGCCACGTTTTGGGACAGCATATAGGTCGGCTGGGGCTACGCGGGCCCAGGGATAGGGACCAGGCATAAGTCCACCAGTGGGGGCAGCCCACGCGGGTCGAAGCGGAGGCGTCATATTGCCCAAATGTCTACCGAGGATGGGCGTTACTGTCAGGGACGGTCGCTCAGTTGGTCGCTCCGAGGCTGCGGACATATTGAAAGGCAAAGGTGATGGCCGTGGAGCCCTACAGTACGGTAGCCCATCCGCCACGCCATCCATCTGAGATAAGACGGCAATAGTTCCCCTTTGCGAAGCGCAGCCTGAGAAAGAAACGGATGATCGCACATGCGGTAGAATTGCCAGGGACACTTCTCCCGTAGGATCGCCGAGATTTTGAGCTTGCAATTCAACGACGCAAATGACCATGAAGAGGATGTTTTCCCGAAGGGCCGCTGGCAGAAACTAGCGAGAGATAACACAAAAAAGTCGGGCCCTCGGAGCGATTGTCACGGCGCAGATCTATCAGAAGGAGATGGCACAAG
>Ga0307510_10001533_pt1 | contig 25497 bp, 11 predicted proteins | sample 12_EM_MG_FD_207224 | JGI IMG/M metagenome (GOLD analysis project Ga0307510, IMG submission 207224) | Populus trichocarpa ectomycorrhiza microbial communities from riparian zone in the Pacific Northwest, United States - 12_EM | ecosystem: Host-associated > Plants > Roots > Unclassified | place... | reverse complement strand
ATGGCAACGTTTGCAATCAGAAGAAGATTTCTGCAATGTTGTATTTCGAAACAAAAAGGGAAATTCAATCAAGCTTCAGATCCTACCTTGGTATTCTCATGCTCATCTCTGAGGGTGACCGATGACATCCTCTGTTCCCTCATGGATCTCTGTTCTCTCATGGATCTCCTTCCTGTGAGGAAAAACATGGAAGGGGAAGAAGAAGAACAGATGTTCTGGGAAAAGAAATAAAAAGCAGTTGTAAGCATCGCCAACAAGAGAAGATGCAAAAGTTTCATTATTCTTGCTGAGGACTTTTGCGCTCTCTCCAGGATGAAAGAAAGCTGTGGAAGAGCAAATAAATATACACAGAAGAGCACTGAAGGCAATGCCTAGAGATAGAGAGAGAGTCAATTATTGGTAGAGGGGCAGGGGGGACATGTTTGAGCCCATGCCTGTGATTCTGTTGCTTGTGAGATTGAAAAATACCATAGACCATGCCAGGACTAACTTTGCAGACTCTCCTCGATGCTATTATTGCCCAAATTTACACCATTTTCCCTTGTAGGATTTGACAGTGGAATCATGGTGTTTTTTTTTTTTTGAAGGCTGGTAAAGCAAGGAATTCCTTTCATGAGTGTGTTCAATGTCAAACAAAACCAAGTGTGTTTGAACCATTGATCCGTGTTTTGTCCTCACCAGTAAGGACTCGATTTGGTTATGTCATCATCCTTTTGCTGTATTTGCTATTCTCTCTCCTACACACCATCTTTACAAGGCATATCAACATGAATCATGAATTTGCTGTATTTTTCTTTCTGCCTCCAGGAAACAACTTTTGCTAATATTTGCTTGTCATTAAGATTTTACCCATTAAAAAAATAAAGGGAAAAAACAACAATTAACCTACAAAATTAATCTTACTATTGATGATACAAATAAAATTAATCTAAAAAACCCTTCAACCAGGCTCAAACAATCACGTAAAAAGCTAAAAAAATATTCCTTTTAAACCCGAGCTACCATGCCCTAGCCCAATTGCTACTAAAATACATGGGCTCGGGCATGATTGCCCAAGCTCATATTAGACGTGTTGTTACGCCCATCCTTACTTACTAGGCATGACACCTTGCTGGGCATGCCACACTCAGTAAGAGTTAGGGGTGCTGGTGCACTCAACATCTTTTATTGGGCTCAAGGGTTATAACTGGATCCAAATATTTTGAGTATTGGGGCACGTCAGCACCCATTATTAGGTCCAGACATAACACTTGAACCCATTTAATTAGGGTGTTAGGCGTGCTAGTACCTAATTTATTGGGGGTGCTGGGTGTGCATCCCAGCACCCCTATGAGCATGCACCTCGAGCTTAATACTTGCCAAGAATTTTTCTGAGATCTTATACGGGTCATTTAATATTTTATATTACTCCAATACGTATTATTTTGAGTAGAATACAACTCAAAATATCATAAGGGTGAAATTACGCTTCAACCTCTCTTCTCCATAAAAGAATAAGACTTATGTGTTATAAATACATTATGAATCCTTCAAGCCAAAGATTGACAATCATTTCATTCTTAACATTTTCAACATATATATTTTCAGAGTCTATTTATCTAAAATATCATTGTATTTTCTCTCTCTATAAAGTTACCGACTTTACTATCAGAAAGTTCCTACATCTATCAAAGAAGATCTTTTGTAGGTCCTATTTATTTTGACTTACCAGATACCACCTATTACTACCATAGCTACCAACCAGTTTAGCTTGCTAGGTATTGCCTGCTACTATCAACTACCTGAGTTTTTTATATCAAGCCACCCGATATCAGACTAGAAATATAGATTAAATTATTTAAACTAAAAAAAATTAACTAATTATTTAATACAATAATTTTATCCCTAAATATGTTAGATTTTAGAACTCTTCACGTATGGAGCAATAGATCTTTAGCCTAATGATTGTTACCTCACTGTGTGTGTTTCTGTCAGTGGTGGATCCTCTCAGAAACAGGAGGGCAGTAGCCTCCCCTAGGTTTTCAATTTTTGCCAATAATATATGCATTTAAGTCTTTGTACTTTTTAAAACTATTCAATTTAGTCCTTGTTTCTCAAAATTTCCTTGCACTTGGATACTTGATTTCCTTTTTTTCTATTTCTTTTTAAAGCTAAAAGTCTCTCTATGTGTATATATATATAGATACATAACAAACATATTAGTTTTGAAGGAATTAAATTTAATGTCCAAAGTTGATATAAATAGAATTGTGCGGTAACAGAAGCTTGACAAAGTAATTTTAGTCATATTCTTGTTTTTTTCTAAAATCTTGTTCAAGATCCGCCATTGGTTCGTGTGTTTGTGTATATAAACCAAAAATCAATCGTCTCCTTGAATAAGAGAGACCTGGTCTCATTTATCACACGTTGAGTAAAGTATATATTACACCCTTTACTTTAATAAAACAAATTAAATAGTCTTTTTAGTTTTAAAAAATAAATAATTAGCCCCTATGCTTTTAATTTTATTCATGATTATTTCTTAAGTCATTTTATGTTCATTTTCAATTTATTTTGTTCTTTACTTAAAAAATCAGATAATATGAAAATGTTAATAAGAAGAAAAGATATTTGTTTTGTTTTTTCACCGATCTATTTTTCACAACAAGATGAAAGCAAAAAACAACCACCATCAAATTTCTCCCATCAAATGAAACTGTTTGACCTCAAGCTTGACCACTTTGGTTGCTAGAATCGTGACAACTGACAATTTTCTCTGTCTTCCATCATTTCCTGATGACTTTCTCTTTTCTTTCTCAAATCCAAGGACAGAAAAATAAAAAAAATAAATTTTTTTAGACTAAAATAAAAATTATCGCGAGTTTGAGAGTAGCCATGTGTATTCTCTATGTTATACATTTTAGTCCTCTATTTTTAATTTTTCATTTCTACCACAATTTCAAACTTAATGTCATATCATGTGTATTCTCTATGTTATACATTTTAGTCCTCTATTTTTTAATTTTTCATTTCTACCACATTTTCAAACTTAATGTCATCTAATTAGGATATAGAAAAAAAATTGAAGGAAAAAAAAAGAGTAGCTACTTCACTGTTCATATAAAAAGAAAACAGTGGAGAAAAAACCTTGGCTAGTTTAGTGTATGAATAGTGTTAATTTCATAAAACCCATTAATTTCTCAACATCAACCATCCCAATTGAGGTGGGTTTTCACTTGATTTGATTCAAATATGAAGACGGATGCATGCTTCACTTATCTCATCATCTAACTTATACCCTAACCTTATATTTTATCTATTTATTAATTTTTATTTATTTATAACCCTAGTAAAAGAAGTCTAACTATATAATTTTTACTTTTTACATATATTTCACTTTATATATAACAAAAAAAATCTTTTTCTTTATTTTGTTAATAATAATAATAATTAATTCATTAATTATTACTAATTAGTAATTAAGAATATGTAAAATTAGTATGTTAGTATCCCTTATTATTATCTATTATTTTTTTTTATCAAGTACGTTACAAAGTAGCAAATGATATAAATTAGATATTTGTGTATTGTTTTAAGAAAAATATATAATATAAATAAATTCAATAAATATTAAACACATAATTTAACATTATGTACCTGATTTTTAAAAATAAAAAGGATCTTGAATGATTACATGTAATTATATTAATCATTAATAATTTACTAATTAGTACATGTCACTAGTATGTTTAATAGCATAATTGTATATATACTTTAGATCACATGTTTTATTAGTATTTTAAATAGAAAAACAATATTATTGAGTAAGTCAAATTCTTTGTATAATTTTTTTCCAGGAAGTGATTTTGTAAGTTGCTACAAAAAATTTAATAAGAGAAATGTTTTTCTAATATAAAAGAAAGATGAGTCAGGTCAGTATATATTCAGTGGGTACAAACCAGTGAAGAAGACTTTTTATTCAATTCAACTATATAAACTGAATGCGGGAAAAATAGGGATGATTAAAATGATTATAAAGATGTTTGTAAATGTGGTTTAGTTACTTTTAAATGTGTTTTTTTTTTGTTAAAAAAATATATCAAAATAATATATATTTTTATTTTTTAAAATTCATTTTTGATCATATCAGTACATCAAAATGATTTAGAAACATAAAACACTAATTTTAAATAAAAAATAAAATTTTAGCAAATCTCTGTTTGGACTGTATTATTAAAAGAAGATATGTCAGGTTAGATGCAGGTATATAGATAGCCTGAAATAACACGACTGATTGCCATCCTATGTTTACTTCCATCCAGGACTCTAATTCTTTTATTGTACCAAAAAAAAAAATGAAAGTGTAATTTTGTCTCTTTCATCTTAAGATATAAACTGTAATTTTTTTTTAAAAAAAATAGAGGTAAAGTGGAAAAATAACTAAATTACAATATAGTCAGAGTAATTTTTTTTATTTAATTCTTAGAAATCAGAATGTTTTTACACACCATTTACAAAGTAGAGAAGACTCAATTCTCGTCAATGATTATTTTCTATCCATAAATCACCTCAAAAAACACCTTCAATAACCAAATCCTCCACTAATAACATAACAAAATAAAACAATTAATGATGAGCACCAACTTCTATATCAATAGTATCACAACCAATAACTTATCATGAGATTTTTGCAACTCCAAGCATAACAAGAGACGTGCAACACCACTCTTCTTGAGGTAAGCTTAGGCTTATAAATACCTTGGATTAACGGATAATTATTAAAGTCATTTAATTTCATTTAAGAACTTCGCAATAATTCATTCAACCCTTATGCATTATGTTTTTATTCTTTTATCTTTCCTATACATTACATACTTATCAACTCCAATATTAGAGGATTCTATCTATTCTAAAAGAAGACTTGTCTGGTAAGAAAAACTAAGTTCATAAATGAAGTCTGTATTCATTTTGAGTTATACATAAAAAGTGATACATAAGAAATCACCTAATATTATAAAAGTTGCTTACTTGCTATTATGATTAATATTATTTTATTAAATACTATTTGTGTTAGTAACATTTGTTTAATATTTTTTTTTATGTATAGCCTTTTTCTAAAAAGAGCTATAATTAACTGTCGTCAACAATGGAATAATCACTAGGCTATGAATTAATCTATGATAGTACAGTTTGAATACGTACATATAGCACAAATTCTACACAAACAAATTTGTTTGAAGAATTATGATCAGAGTCTTTGTTTGAATAATTTAGAGGGGATAAAGTGAATTCCTCGCATTTAGGATAATAATAAAGAAACAAAAACCCAAAATTCAACTGAAAAGAGTTAGTCAAGCACCAAGTATTTGAAAAAATGGTGTTTTAATTATCACAATAGCTGAGACATAGAGGGAAGAAAATATATCCCAGGAAGTGATAAAAGCACGACTTTAGCTGTCAAATGGAGTCCAACCCTGTGGGTTAGCTTACCCCATGACCCATCCACTTAGGTTGAATCAAGTTTCTAATTGAACCTCTACATCGTTGATGATCTGACCTACCCTTTGAGAAGAAACAAATAATAACTTTATTATTATTTTATTAGAAAGAGGATAGAACATAATCAATATATGATGTTGATTCGATGACTTACGAATTGATAATTTAATTTCTCAATTTAAAACTATATTACAAATATCTCTATTCTTATATTTATATAACAGATATAATTAGCTTATATATAAAATACCTTCCGTCAATAAATATAATAATATAAAACTAATATTTTCCCGATATTCTTTGTACTATATAGCTTGGTGAATTGAAATCATAACTAGAAAATTTATAGGTCATATACAAATATATAGATTAGATTTTATCACAAGAAGATCTTATCTTTTATTTATAAATTATTTTCTATATATATAATCCATATATAAATTATGCTTTATCAAATATAATATATTTAGTATAGTATATATCATGAGAAACCTGGATGATATATAGTAAGAAAAAATATTATTATGATAATAAGAATTTTTAGAAAAATATTAAGATTTATATATATATATATAAAGCAAATAAATTAATAACATCACTCTTGATATTATTGAAGAAATTAAGGTGGGAAGTTACTAATATGTTTGCATATGCGTAGACAATTGACCCCAAATTCAAAACAAAGACTTCTTTTGTTTTCATACGCAGGGAAATTGTTTGGAAATATACGGTCCGGGGGTGAGTAGACTCAAATCAATCAAAGTCTAAAATTAATTATTAATTAATTAAAACCCTGTGGAAATTAATCGCGAGGTCAAACATGATATGGAAGGAATGAAGGAAGTTTTGGTTTCCCTCAAAAGGGTCATGCATGGCTCTAAAGCACCCATTAGGACACTCTATCACCATGTTTAGTTGTCATTAGCACTGTAGTTATTCACAAAACAATTATTTAAAATCATTTATATATTCCTAAATTATATCCAAAGACTTGAATATTCTTGTATAAAGTCACCTCCTAACCCCTTCTCTCCATTCGCCAATTATATTCATCATCTTCTCTTTCTCTTTTCCCCTCTCTCTCTCTCTCTCTCTCTCAAACATGGAAGAAGAAGGGTACTGTAACACAAGACTTGGGCTTGGACTAGGAGGTGAAAACTATGCGCCATGGCCGCAGAAACAGAAGGAGAAGCCTGTGGTACGTCTAGACCTCTCATTTACACTCTGCCCTGATCAAGACGATTCCATGAATATAGATCATCATGGCAAGGCAGAGGGGACATGCTTCAAGTCTGAAGAAGATGAGGATTATGGAAATAAGAGAAGTGATCATTCCATTGATAATAGCTGCATGTATGGTACTGGTAGAAAGAAACTCAGGCTTACAAAAGACCAATCAAGCTATCTTGAGGAGAGCTTTCGAAGGCATCCCACTCTTAATCCGGTACCCTTTTTTGCTGCTCTTTATATATTTCATTTTTTCCCTTCCTTGCCAGCAGTTTGTGCTGCTGACTATCACTCCTGATCTTTGATTAGATATCAGAAAATCAAATTATACTCAAGTTTTTTTAATATCATTATTGTTAGTACTTGTAAATTATAATATTTAATTTTGCCTGGAAACTTTAATATTTTTTAGAGTTACAAATAAACCTCTCCCGGCATGACCTTTTTTGCTTATGCTTTTATTTATAATTTGCTATATAAATCCTTGATTCAGTTATCAAAAACATTAGTTTAATTTCAATTTATTTGTCTTTTCCCCCCCCCCTGATCTCTTGTCTTTAATTTATTTATCCAGTGACTAAATAAAGGATTTCACCTCATGCATGCAGGCTAAGAAGCATGCACTCGCTGAGCAATTGAATTTAAAGCCGAGACAAGTTGAAGTCTGGTTTCAAAACAGGAGGGCAAGGTAATAACTCCATAACTCAGTTTGTGCATTTAAATCCTTGTTGTCATTTTTCATTGGTTTCTTTTTGGGTATTCGGTTTCTTCTCTACAGTAATAGTAGTGATAAAAATAAAAAATAAAAACAATTAACGTGCATGCAGGACCAAGCTGAAGCAAACAGAGGCAGACTGTGAACTCTTGAAGAAATGTTGTGAAAGTTTGAGCAATGAGAATAGAAGATTGAAGAGAGAATTGCAAGAATTAAGGTCACAAAAAACTGGACGGTCGTCGTCGTCGCACTCTCAGCTTGCAAAGGATTTTGGTACAATTACAAAGTGTCCTTCATGTGAGGAAAGCACCACAACTGATCAGAACAAAATGTAGCCGTTTTTGACATGGTCCATAAGAGCGAGCTAGCTAGCTAGCTAGCAAGCAAGCAAGCAAGCAATAATTTTAATTAATTGTAAAGCGGCTATCGATCATGGTAGTACAAAATTAATGATTCTAGTAGGTTTATAGCTTTATGTAAATCAATAATTATTATTATTATTATTAGTCAGACTATAAAATACCAAATAATTTGAAGTGATGAATAATTCAACAGGGGATCCGAGGGTGTGCCCCAAGTCTTGTACCGAATAGAAAAGAGAGCTCGTGGTAGAATAAATTAACAATTTGTTTGTGGAATTTTAGTGGAATTCTATGGGAATGTAATTCGATATCCTTCTACATGGGTTCATTTTGACCAACTACTTTTCTTACTCTCTCTCTCTCTCTCTCTCTATGATCTCTCATTTTCATATATATATACAATAAAACCTTGTTTTAGTAAGAATTAATGCTTATTCTTTACATTATCATCACTTTGTACATCCGAAAATGATTTTTATATGAATGTTTTAATTTAAATGTGGATGTTTTGTTTAGGATTTAATTATAAAAAAATTGATTTTAATTAAGGTTAATAAAAATATATACTTAAAAAACAAACAGATATAATATGAAGCGTATTGACGTACAAAGAGGTTAGGGCAATCATGACCGTTTGTGCAATGATGGGGTGGGAATGATGGACCTTGATTTTTGTTGTTTTCATCGATATATATATCTCTTTAATTTTTGTCGACTAAGTTAAAGTTTCAGTGTAAGCTTTATTTGAGAAACTACAAATTAATATAACAAGTAATATCGAATGGCTTATCTATTCGTTCATGCATGTGCTACAATAAATAAAAAGATCGACGTGTATATTTAATGAAATGATGAGAGGAGAATTGATATATAGAAGCTTCATTTAAAAAGAAATGAATTATATATATATATATATAATTCTAAATTCCAAAATATTTAGTGGAAATTACAGAGAATATATATATATCAAGCAAAGTTTTTCTCAATTAATTTGAGAGGTGTAACTCAATTGGTCAGGTTCTATATTTGCTTATTAGAGGTCACCGATTCGAGTCTCACAAATCTCAGGGCCATTGGATACTTACATGGCCGTTAACTTCAGGACCCGTAAAATTAGTCAAAATATACGTAAACTAATCCAAACACCCACGTTAATCTAAAAAATAATTTCAGTTAAATCTCAAACAAAAAGGTTTTAAAAAAAAGTACGGAAGTGTTGAAGGATTTGCAAATCAATATATATATATATATATATATTGGAATAAGTAGTGATTAATTTAGTTGTTGAAGTTGAAGGAATGTGAAGGAAGACTCCCTCTATCAAACAACAACTTAGTTAGCTTCATGTATATTTCTGGTTTTAATTATATACTTAACAAGGCAGAGTAACTGGCCAAGCGAAACTACAACAGTGTTTTAATTTGCTCACCGTTGGGATTGATTCTTAATTAGTTATAAATAAAACGAGCAGCATGAAAAAAGAAATCCACTCACTCACATAATTATGAAGTTTGACTTTAGCATTTAATTTTGCTTTATCATAATAAAGATTGCTTAATGAGCTGCTATGTCATTAATATATATAGTTGGCACCATAACGCCAACCTTATGATAAACCTATTCAATTAATTTTCTATCAAGTCAAGTTGTAAAATTATAGAAGCCAAGTCTTCGAAGTAAGTTTATTGATGGACCAAAAACATTATGATAATAATAATATATGCCCTTTGTTTAGATTCTCCACCCTTATTAGATTGACAAAAGAAGTATATATATATAAAAAAAAATGGACTCGTGCAAGAGGAATTCCATCGGTTTGGCTAAAGAGAAAAGATTCAAAAGAAAATACCATATATAAATCAAATCATGGTAATAGCATGAAAAGTGAAAAAAGAAAAAGTCTAAGTTTTAATAAACACAACTCGCACCGATCATTATCTACCATCGTATAAAAATCAAGTTTATTTTTGTGTTTTAAAAATATTTTTATAATATATTTATAAATTTATTTATTTTATTTTCAAATTATTTTGATACCTTGATATTAAAAATAAATTTTAAAAATTAAAAAACACATTATTTTAATATATTTTTAAATAAAAAAATACTTTAAAAAACAACCGCTACTTCAATACCAAACGAGCTAAAAAAAGAGTATTTTCTGATTAGAAAAGGAGTGGCATGTCAACGTTTCTAGGAAGCATTTCATACTTTTCAAATTTTTTGCCATTTAGTCAGTGATGATCATTGGATGAACCCAGTCCAATCTTAACCCAAAATCACAACAATCATTTTCATTGCTTATCTGCTTAACTTTTCTTGTGGGCAAAGAATTGAAAAGTTGTACAAATAATTTTGGCAGATTGACCAAGTTTGCTGAAATTAGATTAAGATTATACGATGGACCCATGTTTTATGGTCCAAGCCAAGAGGTGGAGTTTGATGGTTGCTTACAGCTTTAAGCTAAGGCATTACTTTATGTAATCTTCTTGGAAAAAGACCTACCACAGAAGCAACCCAGAAACAACCCCCTGCGTTGAAAAGGTAAGATCAGAAATAGTAACCTCACCAATCATCAGCACACATTTCTCCTACATAAATATATATATCATAGATTCAGAAATGGTTGTAAGAAAAAAAAATTCCATGACTTGCAAAGTCAGAGTTCACATTGCAAGTCTTGAACAATACAAAACTTGGAATTCTCCATACCTTGTGAAAGTAAAATTATAAATATTTTTTCTTTCCCCGTTGAAAATGAGGAGGGAAGATTGTTGTTTTAACTCTTGGAAAGTCAATGTTGAACCAGGGTTGCATATATGAGCTCATTCCATGCATCAGGGACACCTGGAAGACACCAATGGCTGCAGTCTTGGCGCCTTGATGAGACCTTTATCCCAGCAGTTACGTTCTTGCCAAAGATTGAAGGATGCCCATCCTTTCGAAAATTGGTCAAACTAGTGACATTTAACAGTGTAACTGGATTCTTCATTTCCTGGATTACCTCCTCCACTATCTTCATTTTGACAGGATAGTTGTTGAGAATTGACCCCCTCAAAACTGGTTCAGTCTCCCCGTTGCATGTCCCTCCTGAATCCCAATCTCCACCTCTGCTTATTATATAATTAATGTAGAAAAATAAATAATTAATAATTGCAGTAGTTATATCTATTTCAACAAAATATTTGCTTTTCACAAGAAAAGTTTCCAAATATGGAAAGAGTGACAGAGCTGATCCATGCTACTGCTATAAATTAACAGACTCGAGGTATTAAATAAAATGAATTTTCTGCATTTTGTAAATCTGAAAGAAGGCAAACATGAACAAAATATACTCTCCTCCATACTATTTCTAATATAACCTAGGTCTAGGGATGAAAGAACGGTTAGAAGAAAATGGAAGCAAAAATGTACCTGAAATGGGCTGAGGAGTATCCACGATAGAATACCAACTGCTTTTTTGGATTCACATTTTTGTCAATCCACTTTCCCCAGGTCCTTAGAGCCCTTCTGTAAGCCTCAACTGCATCAAACTTTGGATAGAGATAGTCACCTTCTTTATAGTAATTTTTCCTGCACAATTAAGCAGTACTATATTACAAGGGAATACAAACATGTCGATAGACAAAATAAACAAGGACATCAACTTCTGAATCGAACCATTTACCAGTATGATTTCAAACACACATTTACACCCGTCTATAAACCAACTAAAGAATCTGGATGCAAGATAAGGTTCACAAAAGGGATTTTCCTGCAATATGCAGGGTTTAGAATCTTTGCCAGAAGGGACTAATTTTTTTTTGTCTTAGAAATGGCTAATAAAAAGGGATTCCTACTCAAATATCACCGTTTCTTCTTGTTCAATACTGGATAAAAGATAAGGTTCACAAAAGGGGTTTTCCTGCAATATGCAGGGTTTAGAATCTTTACCGGAAGGGACTAATTTTTTTTGTCTTAGAAATGGCTAGTAAAAAGGGATTCCTACTCAAATCTCACCATTTCTTCTTGTTCAATACTAATCTTTCTTCTTCTTCTTTTTTGGTTACTATTAATAGAAAAGGGCAAAAAAGAGACTGAAGTAGCTCTCAAAATAGAAACAGAAGAGTGTGTGCCAACTAGCTTAATTTATAAAGCGTGTCCCTATTGTCCAGAGTTAAACACCACTCACATCTTTGCTAAGAAAAAAAAAATCTTCCTCAACATCAATGGCAAGGATCATGGAAGAGGGAGGGTTAACATTGTCATGTAACCTAGCTACTGAACCAAAACGTGCAGAGACAAGTAACAGTAAACTACATTTTTGCACTTGTAGTTTTATCAATGTTCCACTTTTACCCCTATAGTTTAAAATGCCCCAATCTCACTCCTATAATTTTGACGAAGTTCTGATTTTTCCCTCTGCTATTAAATAACTAATAAAAATCTCACATTTTTCCTACTTTATTTTAGTTTTCCTTATTTTTCTCTAATTATTTCCTATCAAATTCTCATAAATGTTATAACATTTCACAAAAAACACTTACAAATATTTTAAAAAAAAGCACCCAACCAAATTCAAAAAAGTAGGTTATTTAATGGTTAGGGGTAAAATTAGAGCCTTTTGAAAACTAAGGGGTAATAATGAGAATTTTTTATACTATAGGAATAAAATTGGAACATTGATAATTTCATAGAGGCAAAAATAAAGTTTACCCGAGAAATAATATAAACATTGAAAAATACCATCCTGTTTTAGTGATATAATAACAAAGGCAGAAATTACGTGGAACTACAATTTAAAATATAACAAAAACAGCAATTCAAACATACCCACGAGCTGTCTTTCCATGAGTCCACCAGTGCCCAGTATTAAAAACCAGGATGTCAGCCCTCTTCCATCGGCCTGCTGTCTTGTCAATTACATCTATAGATAGAGTTGGGTTTGAGCTTCCTTGTGCATTTATCCGCACCCCTTCCTTTACAAGGAAATGTGACCTCACAAATTCCACAGTACACTTGAAATCCTGCCCAAGCAATTATTAAAATCATCAACCCTCTTCTTTTTTCTTTGGAAGAATAAACATTGTTGATATACCATATTTACAACTAAGTCCATCTAAGTAGATTGTTGTATATTCAGAAGGAAACTTGTGGATTCCAAAATGAGAGAGAATTCACGAGTAGCACTACTGCATTAGAGCTACTTCCAGTTACAAAACCCATAATTTTTTTGAACCAGAAACAAATGAGAAAAAAATTGTAAAGATAATTTTTATGGAAGTATAGCAGATTTATTTCACAGTACAAGCGCATTCAAATTATTTTCTTGAAGAAATGGATGATTCCCAATAAAGCCAAGGTATCATTGCAGCCATGAAGACCTATTACCACTCATCTGTAACAAGTCAGTGCTCAAGAAAGAATGCATTGACTACTTTTTTGCAATTTTTTGCTCCTTTTCTGATCCTCTATCTTCACTCAGTTTAACTACTATAATATTGGCTAATGCTGTCTTCTGGCCTTTATAGAAGCAGCATAACTATATAAAATCTGTAATTACCACAAATTTGAAGACATAGTAGCCTCTTCCCTTCGTTATTCTGCGGCCATGGATCTCAAACATTTTGCTCTTATCAGGCAGGCCTTCACGAAGGAGACACAACATTGATTCAAACTGATTTCGGTTCATGGAGTCTCCAACCAGCATGAGCCTCTTACCTCTCAATCTTGTCAAGAAGTCTGTTGCATTAAACCTACGAGTGAAGAGTGAATGCAGAAAAGAAATGCATTTCTGATCAGTGTTGTCAAAGGCAAAAGGCGCTAAAAGACGCCAAGCCTATAAAATGCTCAAGGAGCTAGGCACTAGGCACTTGGCGCTAGGTGCATGCCTATGCGCTTGCCCGAAGGAACCAAGGTGATATGCTATAAATTAAAAAACAAAATGTATAATATTATATAATACAATATAAATCTAAAATATTTACCTTCCCAATTAAGATTAGATCATTATAAAATCAAAAGAAAATATAAAATACCATAACATAACATAGTCATATAAAGTTGTATTTTTCATCCTTAAAAAAGAAGATAATTTAAAGTAATAAGTAGCCAAATAGATTAAAAAGCAAACTTAAATATCATCATATCATTATTCATTAATCTTCAAAAACATCTTCATCCATGCTTTCTCTCTTGTACTTGTGTTGTTCTCGGACTCCCACTGTTGAAAAAAGAGAGTGTGGCTGGTGTTTCTCTTCTAAGGTGTCCTTCCTTGTCTGTTTTTGTTTCCCAATTAAATGATTTTTTTTAATTCGTTTTGTACCCTTATCTTTGTTTTTTTATAAAAATACCCCCAAGTTGTTTCTTATTGTAAATTAAAAAATGGAAAAATAGGTCAAAACATAAATAAGTTAAGAAAAAAAAGTAAAACCCAATAGAAAAAGAATTACTTCATGCAGGTGCTAGCTTTAACGCCTTGCACCCACTCACAAGGCGCTCGCCTAGGCAGCGTTTCATTGAAATTCATAGCATTAAGGCTAATTTGCGGCCTCACCTCGCCTCGCCTAGAGTGCCTAAGTGCCTTTTGACAACATTGTTTCTGATAAATATGTAAAGTAATTGAAAAGTATTGAGGCTCAGCATAAATTCATATCACTGTAGTTAATATGTCTCCATCAAGGCAAAAATCACTTTGAAACTGTTGCTTAAATAGTGTAAAAAGAAATGTCATATAAGAGGAGAAGCAAGGATTTTCTTAGTGGCAATGAATAGTCTATCCAAATGAGCGATCAATAACACATTAATGGATGAGTCAACAAATATTTGTTTCTGATCTTATCTCTCACATCAAAATGTCTTGCCCTGTTTCTAAGGTATTGGACTACAGTTTCATTCATATACACATTCACGACTTTACAGATCGTTTCATGAACCTTGGTATAGTTCTGCTTCAATGGTGGAAATACATGATAGATTGGGGGAAAAAAAAAGAAAAAAGAAAAGAAGAAGAAGAAGGTGCTCTTGCTTCTAAAATTTCACGTTATAGAATGCATCAAAAGGAAGAAGAGAAAAAACAAGCACCTTGATAGTGAATCTCCACTTCACACACATAGATTTTAGTATTCAACATTCCATACACGCTGGAGTAACCTAGGATGTAGCAAGATCATCTTATAGCAAGCCACCAAGGTTGGGGAAGCAGACATGAGAAACATTTGGAAAGACAAATAAGGCCCAAAGACTGTAAAAGAAGAGTTGACTGCACAAAAAACAACTAGCAATCTTCCTTTCAATAAATACATATCACAAAGTATTCCAGGCCTAATTCTTGCAATATCTCCAAACTCATTGACATGCAATTACATTATGCACTAGCAATATATATACACACACACAAAAAAAAATTAAGCCAAAAAAACAGCACAAACCTTGGAAGATCACAATCATTAGGCTTCCAACGCCATTTAAGATAATCGGAATCTTTCCTTCCATTACCTTGGCAATCAAAAGCCTCATCAACATAAGGACAAGAACCCGCTTTATAAATCGGATACTCTTCATCTTTCACCCAAGTACCCCTATAAAGATCACAACTTTTCAAGCTCTCCATCAATTTATCACCACCATTGCCACTCAAATCCCCACCAGACTCCAAATCCACATCTGGGTCTTTCTTATTTTCACTAGACACCTCCACATTTGTTGAGTTATAAATCAAATCCTCACCAGAGTCCACACCCCCATCTGGGTCATCCTCATTTTCAGTAGACACCTCCATATTTCTCGAATCATCACCGGTTTTGGACTCAATTGTCTCATTTTGAGAAATGGGTTGGTGAATCACTGAGTCAACCGGTTCTTCTGAGTCGGGAAGGGTGAAATTAGGCAAGGAAATGTGGGAGGCAGTCGTTGTTTGTGGAAAGAAATCTCTGTAGAAATAAAGAGTGGGCTCAAGAGCTCGTTTGTTGAAGAGGAAAATTGTTAAGAGGAAAGAGACGAGGAATAATGAGGTTATTACAGTGTAACGGTGGTTGAAAGAAGAGGAATTTGCCATGTTTTTTTGGCGGATTTGGGGATCATGTTCTTTTGTTTATGTTTTGCTGTTTTCGTCAACAGAGGTTAAAAAAACAAAACAAAAAAAAGGAGGGAGCTGTAGCTGTAGCTTCGGAGTTGGACAATGAGAATAAAAACTTTTTTTTTTAGAATTGCAATTATTTTTAAATTGATTAAAAATATATTAAAATAATATTTTTTTTAATAGTTTAAATTCAATTAAAAATATATTAAAAAAAAAAAAGTTATTCATACGAGAGATTGATAAGAGTTTTTAAAAAAGGTTGTTGCCTCATATCAGATGTACTATAGAGATTTGTTGACATTCTAAATACCAAAACTACCCCGAATATCTTTCTTTTTATTTTCTCAATAGAAATCATTTCTCATGACACAAATATATTTACAATTTCTCAATTGACACTCAGTTAGTAGTGTTGGGTTCTAACTCTCGTTTGTTTGTAGTAATAATTATTGAAATATTTATCTTCTACTTGTGGGCGACACGCTCTAAAATTCTCAACATTTAAATCACTCGTAGGTAACATTTAATTTGTGTGTTTTAAAATGGTTTTTATTTAAATAATTTTTTTAATTTTGATATTGATATATCAAAAAAAATTAAAATTTTAAATTTTAAATAAATAACATTTTGGCCGTACTGTAAAACATTTCTAAGAGATATGGTACACTAAAACCTCTATTTATTTTTTTTGTTACTAATTTAATTTTGTAAGAGTAGCAAAGAAAAAAGAAAAAGTAAATGAAAAGCTTTCTAAAATCTGAAGGGTAAGGAAAGTTTATTAGCCTAAAATTGGGTCATTAGCCAGATTCGTGAGTTCAATTCCAACAAACAACACATCAAGATGGCTATATCTTCATCCGGGATTTTTTTTAACCTGAGTTTCTCGTTATAAAAAACAAATAAATAAAAAAGTATAAAGTGTGTTTAATGCAGAAGGCCGGAATTAATGAAGCCTCAACTGTTCTTGTCGTCATTCCGGCAGGAGCCTCAGCAAACTAGCTAGCAGCAGTTTGTCTAACTAAAAACCCACCTAGCTAGCTATCTAGTTTTCATCATTTATTCAATCAAGCACCTGCACCCAACCAAGCAGGAATCGACTTGCTTCACAAGACAACAGGAAAACACAACCATATGCATGGTCTAGTCAAAACAATCCATTAATATTTTTCCTTTTTTCTCGATATATTGTCAGCTTTTCTTTCTTTAACCTTGCATGGCCATTGAGAGCACGAGTAAAATCTACATGGAAAAGAAGAAAAGGACCAGAGAAATCTTAAAACTCAGTGGACTCTTGAGGGTTTTGGAGAGGTAGTTATATAAGAACAGATCTTTCTACCTTGAAGTCTTTCTGTTTTGGTTTTTTGAAAGAAAAAAAAATTCTTCCTTTTACACTTCCCAAGTATGTCTTAGCTCCATTGGAACTGAAAGCAATTAATAAGGTTTGGTGAAGGTTCAGGTCAAAGAGATGTTGATATGTCAAAGCTTTTCTTTACCTTTAAATCCGAGGTTTTATACATAGTTCATGTCACTTTTATATATCATCACCGCTCACTTCCTCTCCTTCTACAATTAAGCAGCTCGGCCATTCTTTTGATCTGTTGCTCTCAGCAGTATCTCCATTCCTTTTACCACTGAAATCCCTCTCCGGTTACTTTTCAAGTATAAATTAAACCTCTTGTTCTTTTCAGGGTCAATTTGATCCAAAGTTTTCTTCATTGGTGCAATGAGATTATTAGTTGTTCTTGTTATGGCATCGTGCCTTATGATTTTTGCAAGTACTGGGTCTGATGCAGTGCCAAAATCAGCTTTTCTTTTTCCTATTGATGATGCCAATAATAGGAAAACTTCATCACATGTGTCATCATCATCACTTGAAGCTGTCAACAAATCGATCTCTAACTCCATCAAGAACAAGAATCTTACTTTGGATGAAATGAGAGTTGTTCCTACAGGTCCAAATCCCTTACACAACAAGTAGAAATAGAGGGCGTGAAGATTCAGTCTTCCAAAGATTTTCAACTAATTGCTCAATGCTTGATCAATTTGTTGCAGTGGAAATTAAGTACAGATTTTGTCTAGCAAATCCTTCATCGTTTTCTTCCTTCCTTCCTTCCTCCTCCTTCCTTTTTGTATTTTTTTTTAGTTTGCTTAGTTCAATCTCCGAAGCTCAGTTATGTAAATGGTGTCCTGCTTCTTGATCAATGTTATATCTGTGATCATACTTTGTCCAAAATCTTAGTCACAGCAAGAAATATGAAAGAGTAGTGGATTTTTTAGCAGCCAATTCTATGAATCCAGGATAATTTCTATTTCTTTCTTTCTTTGATTAACTGCATGAGAATACCAATCATATATACAACATATATAAATGGTGTCATTCTCCTTCTTAATACATAACACTCTCCACCAGTTGAAGTAATTACTAACTACGAAAAAATCAATTAATTAATCTTATTTACCATTTAATATTTGACAGCAAGGAGTAGGTAATGGAATTTATTATGAATAACTGTTTGCATAGTTCTGGACTGGTTTGAAGTTGGAATCAGTGAAAGCAACCCTATCAGTTTCTGAGTGTATTTTGCCATTTTGCAAGTATAAATTAGGTAAAGAATAATATAAACGGGGAGCAATTTTTGGCAAATATATATTTCTGAGGTGTGGTCCAAAGGAAAACAAGTTCTTCTGTTTTGATTCGTTGCCTTTATTTATTAGATATGTTTACTGATTAGGAAAAGAGCATTAAATATTTGTCAGCATGAACTTAAATGCTACTATTTTTTTTTCTATAATTATTTTCTTGTGGGGTGAAAAGAATTTAATGGTGATTACTGTTTCATCACAGGGTGTGTATTAGGCCTTGTGTTAACTTTTTCTGCTGTTTTAGAAAAATAAGATTAAAGAAAAATATTTTTAATTGTAATTTTTAAAAAATATATATTTGGTTAAAATTATTGTGAGCTGAATTTTTATATATAAAAAAAACCTTATTTGTTTTTACATTTTAAAAGATATTTCAAACAATCATTGTCTCATATACAATTTCCGGCTTATCCCCACAATAACATTACATCAAAATTAAATCTCTCTGTAGTTAAATCGTTTCTAGTACATTTATATTTTTTTTATTGGTATTCTTTACCAGAAAAAGTTGATAATAACCCTCCATAGAACATCTCAATAACACCATTCATAAACCTGGCTGGAAAATTCCAGAGAAAAGCAAATGGCTAAGAGTTAGTTTTGTTGCACGCAGAAAAAGAAGAGGAGCAAGGCAAAACTCCAAAAGGAAGTGACAAACCCTGCGGCAGAGGGCAAAGTGCTCAGAGTAAATACAATGAAACAAGGCCTACCCTATCAAACAACAGTTCAAATTAAAAGCAAAGCCTAGCTATCAGCTAAATGCTAGGGAGCTGAGAAGCTCTGCAGACCTAAACACTGCTCTGAGTAATGAACACTGCACTTTGGAACAATAACATTCGAGCTTGCCAAGAGTTGGTTTTTTCACCACCTGTTTTGACTTCTTCAGCTGTCTCTCACTATTCTCAATTATCATATGATATAAATCTGGACTATTGGTTGACGAGGGATCTAGACTTTCAATTGGATCGGATATTTCGTGTCTGAATTTTTAAGGATCCAATTTGGCTTGTCCAAACCCGATAAGGTCAATGTCTTGTAAGAAAAACTTTGGAAGTTTTAATAAAAATAATTGACTGGGTCGGTTCTACAACTATGACTATTATAAATTCTAGAACAGCCAATTCAAATATATCACTTCATTCCCTCTACAACAAATGGTAAACGCAGGCATTCCACATCTGGGACTAATTTGAGCCCTATAATTTCAATTTTCAGCCCTGCACCATTAATTCTGTTAGTTATCTTTACAAAAAATTGATAACAATGTAAGAAGCCAGCTCCACTGTGCCCAGAAGCACTCCTTACGGACCACCATGACCAAATTTCATCATCTGCCAATTTCCTAGCTTATCAGAAGCCTAAACAAGCACCTAATGTAGCTTGCATTCATTAATAAATTCAAAGAAATAAAGCAGGATAACAGTAAAATATGATTCTATTGTAGTGATCTTGAAGAAGTTTACTCATGTTTGACAAATTCATGGCTCTTGTAAGAAAGCGTGTAACAGGTTGTTGAATCCTCCCAAAGAAGAGAAAAGACCTTGTGATTAAACAAAAAAAAAAAACCCTAATTAGTACCAGGAGGAATTATAGTGACAAAGTCTACCATGGCTGCATCTATTGTTCAATGCAGATAAAATCTTCCTAGTGCAGCTACCATGCTATATATGCTGCTTTTCTACACAGACCTATATTTCAAGTTAAATTTTCATCAGAAATTACATTACAAAAGAGCTATATTTAATGATTCTATCTTTTCATTCTCCAATTAAATCAACCTCAATTTTGTGGCCCAGGCAACGAAGGGGACTCGGTCCACAGAGGAGAAAGAAAAGCCTCAGATATGGTATCCCAAGAGAGGTTGTCATCCTTTTTACGGCTTCTTTGCAAGAAAACTGGCCTCATAGGTGTTCCAACCATTTCAACTTTGCATGTTAACTGGGCAACAATTCTTGACATGGGAGGTCTCAGGTTAGCAAGAGGCTGAAGGCATAAGAAAGCTACGTGGATTACTTGCAAGACATCTTTCTCCACAATTCCATGTTCTAGCAATTTCGGATCTACCAGATCCATCACTCTTGACCTCTCATATAATTTCCATGCCTGAGAAAATAAATATTATTGAAGTCAATAGAAAAAGGTCTGAATGAAAATATTAAAATGTTCAGAAGAGAAGGGATATTGTGGAAAGGTAATGGCATGTACATATTCAGGAAGGTATTGCATTTCTGATGGTAAACTAAGATCTGTGTTTTTCCTGCTGCTGATAATTTCAAGCACAAGCACTCCAAAGCTATATATGTCTGCTTTTTCGGACAATTCTCCTTTGATGGCATACTCAGGAGCTGTATAGCCTCTGAACAGGAGAGAGTGGAAAGTTAAGAAGAGAATATGTTGAAAGCCAATCAATGGCTCCTAGGGTGCTTTCTTTCATTTGGACTCCTATATTTGTAGAATACTTACAAAGTTCCGGCGAATGCAGTGCTGAGATATGCTTGATCTTCAGGGAAGAACCTAGCCAGCCCAAAATCACTAATCCTAGGCTGGAACTTATCGTCAAGAAGAATGTTGCTTGCTTTGATATCTCTGTGAACAATTCTGAGGTGTGAATCCTCATGTAGATATTGCAGTCCTCGAGCAATGCCTAAAATTATTTGGAATCTGGTGTTCCAGTCCAGGAATTTATCACTATTTCCTGCAGCAGAGGACAATAGAAGAACATTTTAAAGTTCACTGGAAGGTTTAAAAATTATCATCTTGTTTCATAATCAAATGTAAGATGAGAGTCATGAGACGGTACCGTATACTATGAGGTCCAAGCTTCTATTCTTCATGTATTCATACACAAGTAACCTTTGTGGACCATCTGAGCAGCATCCTAGAAGTCGAACCAAGTTCTTCTGTTGGATGCTCGTAATCATCTTCACCTCCGAAAGAAATTCTGATTCTCCTTGCTGAGATTTGTCAAGAGACAATTTTTTTACCGCAACCAGTCTACCATCATGCAACTTCCCCTATGAAACAAGAGGATGAATCATAAAAGCTGCAAGTACCAGAACATGAACTAAAGTCTTGCTTATGAAATTCAGACTCTGACACTGACTTGCCAGAAAAGACATTTTGGTTAACAAACTGTACCCGATAGACAGGCCCGAATCCACCTCTTCCAAGAAGATTAGCAGGATGAAAATCCTTAGTTGCTTTCTTCAATGTCTGAAAGTCGAAATAGTTTATTGTTTGAAGATTGCCACTCCAGAAATCGTTGGTTTCTGTAATTAGATGCAAATTATGAAAAATTAGTACTTGTATTAACTTAGTAATAATAAACAGTAATCAGAAATTCTATGACCTGTCAGACTTCTATTTTTCTTCAGGAATTTCTTCAATTTTTCTGGCTTGTTGAATTTCCAGAAGTACAATACCAGGGTCAACAATATTATGAGCACAGTCATCCCTCCAATGACAAATAACAAGGTTGAAGAATTCCCTGATGAGGGGCTCTGTCCATGTAGCGCGTTGGGTGCTGGAGGAGTCACTGCATTCGATAATGGATTAGAAGGCCTACTTCTATCTGAAAATTTATGGTCAAAACACATACTACATACATGTCACAGGAATATTTATCAAGAACAAAAAAATCCATTGAAATGACCACTTAACTCAGCTGCTCTAATCCATATTTTGTTGCCAAAAAACAAAAACAAGTCTTCCCTACATCCAAATTATGTCAATAGCAATTCATGTCTACTCTTCCAAACTTTTTAGGTCACTGCATTTCATTATTAGAAGGTAGGTAAGCTACCCTAAACTTCTGACGAGACACATCGTGCTCAACGCACCCCAATAAGACCTTATAGGCTTCCTTAGTTGCCTAAACGTGATCATAACACAGAAGACAAGAGAAATATAATTAGCAAAGAACTTACCTTCTACTGCTCGGCGTGCCATTCATAACCGTCGAGAATTCAATGCAGAAAGAAGAACAATAATTTTCTTGTTCTTTTTTCCTTTTCTTTTGTTTAGTAAGCTTGAAAGTTCCAAAGGTAACATAAGAAGAATCGGAGGAAGGGAAAATGGGACAAAGGAAACTGTCTTGTGTAAAATGAAACTTTGGGGACAACGAGAAAGATCCAAATGTTAACATAGTGAACATTCCTCTCAACGTCTTTATTACTGTTAGTGCAATGGCAGGCATATCTATGACTTTGGCAACTCAGCCGACGGTTTACTTATTACTGCTATTATTATTTTCAGTGAAGGGTATATGTTAGCTTTTGCAAACCAAAATTAAATCCACCATCAATCAAATTTTAGAATCCATCAACTTGTATTCACAAGAAATTATATTCTGATAACATCCCCTGATAAGCAAATCTGGACGTGAAGATATTAAACACGGTAATCTTCTAACGATAGTCCACCCGAAATTCATATGTGCCTAGCATTACAACGTCGATACGGATTACACTGCCAACGACAATAAGAGAATTCCCACGGCAGAGCACCGTCATGATAGACTATTTCGTAATAGAAAAGTCTTCAACATACCATCAATTGATGAATCTCTCCACTAAAAAAGGGATAGGAAAAACGAGGAATGATCAGGAGGCAGCCAGACGCTGTTGCCTAATAGAACTCTAAAAGGAAAACCAGCGTCAATCAATACACTTGATGCCAGAAAAGGAGGATAGTTGATCAACTGGCTGGTGAATAGCGAGAGCCCAGAGAGATTTCTGAAGGTAGGGGTTGAGATCGAACCCCTGGTCAGGAATGAAATTGAGGATTGCTTGAGTTTTTTTGATGCATTCTTAGAATACCAGCAAATAAATAAAGAAGATCAGGAGAAAACATCGTTCATCATAGATGTAGAAACTCACTGCTATCGGGTAATGTCGTTCGGATTGAAAAACACATAATTATTTTTATTATATTATTTTCTTTATTGTTAAGAGTTCAATTAATACGATAAAAATTGGTATAGTTTTTATATGAATGTTGGTTCCGGCTGAATTTTTGTTAGATAACTCTGAAAGCTTAATTATATAGAGGAAGTTGGTTTACCAATTGTTTTCATTTTCATGCTTAAATTCAAAATTTTATTAATTTTACTTGTTGTATTTTATTCTTTTTATTTAGATTATGAATTTCAATTTTACTAGAATTTTACTAATTACAATACTTTTTTTATTTTCACACTGCCTCTTATAGTCTATTTTAAAAAAAAGAGATAAGTGAAAAAAGAAAGACTTTTCAAAATTTATCAAAGTTTTCTTTATACATGTGTTCTTAATTTTGATGTAATTCCTTTCTTTGATGTTAATCTTTTGAAGAAGAGATTCATTAATTGGTTGTTAGAGTTGAGGCTTATTTTTATTTGAATAAGATTTCTTGTTATCAAAAAATAGAACTTGTCGTATACAAACTTACTTATGGTACTAAAGAATAGTGGTTTGAAGTTTTAGAATATAAAAATTGTACGGATAAGCCTTTAATTTTATCATGGAAAACTTTAAGAAAATCATTAATTTTAGAGTTTGTACGAGGTGAAAAATAGATATATTTATTGTTACAGATTCAAATAATATCTGAAAACAATGAATCAGTGACACAAAACGTTGACGTCGCTTTCCAATTACGAGTCATAGGCCAATAACTCGAGTTCTTGTTTAGGACATACAAGGCTGAAAGATGAGGTGAATTAAATAAAGCAACAAAATAGTAGGGTTGATAGTCGAGGAAATATGGTCGTAGGGCCATATAGAATGTCAAATCTGATTCTGAAAAGTTTGTTAACGAAAATACAGATGCAGGTGAAGATGATTATGATTTTGCATCTGTTGGCCAATCAGGTTTGGACTGAATAGGGCTAAGAGGAATGTGAATTTCCATGGCATGGGGAATTATGAAGATGTGGACGGGGACTTGGACTCCATTAAACTGAAAATTCCTAACTTCTAAGGTAAAAACAATCTCAAAGCTTATTTGAAGTGAGAGAAAAAAGTAGATTGGATTTTTTTATTGTCATAGCTATTCTGAACAAAAGAATGTGAAATTGGTCCTCATTGAGTTTACGGAGTATGTATTGATTTGGTAGGATCAGATTGTAATCAGTAGGAGGAGGAATGAGGAGCGACCCGTTCAAACTTGGAGGGAGATGAAAGTCTTAATGAGGAGATGATTTGTACCAAACCATTATTATAGAGATTTATATCCAAAGCTATAAGGTCTAAATTAAGGTTATAAAGTCAGTAGATGAATATCATAAAGAGATGAAGATATCAATAATTCGGGCCAATGTTGTTGAAGATAGAGAAGCCATCATGACTAGATTTCTTAATGGGTTGAATCGGGACATTACCAATGTTGTTTACAACACTATGTGGAGCTAGAGAACATGGTTCACATGGCTACGAAGGTGGAGAGACAACTTAGAAATGGACATGTTCAGCCAGCTTTAATTCGGGTTCTTCATCATCTTGGAAGTTGAATCTAAGGAGAGAGGGCACTCTCCGGCCGAGGTTCTTTGTTCTTTCCAAAGCCAAACCACCAAAGGCTAAAGTTGATGTCCCTACTAGTGTCAAAGGTAAGTTTGAAACTCAACCTAAACATGTTCATGATGTTAAATGTTTTGAGTGTGAGGGACATGAACATTATGCTTATGGATCATTTTTAATGAATAATACTTAATACCCGCAAAAGGTTCCTTATTATAAGTTTAGGGACTCTCCGATACTTAAATAAATATCGTTTAAGAGAAAGTGCAATCATTTTTTAAAGAAGTGCGCCAAGAATAGATATACCACAAGAAGTGAGGGAAAAAAAAGGACATGCTAAAGAGATACCCCAGTCTCTTTTACATATCCCAACATGCTTATCTTTTTTTTTTTAAAGAAGATGTTAAAAAATAAGTAAAATATCTCTAACTCATTAGAGTAATATTAGAGCCTAAGATTATTCAGAGTTTAAAAAGATCATAGGCTTAGCGCTTGACTAAACCTGAAGATAAGGGTCTG
>Ga0307510_10001532_pt1 | contig 25497 bp, 26 predicted proteins | sample 12_EM_MG_FD_207224 | JGI IMG/M metagenome (GOLD analysis project Ga0307510, IMG submission 207224) | Populus trichocarpa ectomycorrhiza microbial communities from riparian zone in the Pacific Northwest, United States - 12_EM | ecosystem: Host-associated > Plants > Roots > Unclassified | place... | reverse complement strand
CCAAACATCTGGACAACTAGTTCCTCCCATTTACCAGACATCTATCACATTTACCCAAACTCGGCACTGACCTCAGGTCCAGTCCATTACTTCTTACCGTCTAAAAATCCAACCATCCAACGTCTAACATTAACCCTGCTACCAGGTCATTAATCTATCCGCACAATTACCTGGCACGGACCCCTTCACCAGATCTCTTATTTATTCGCCCAATTCCCGGGCAACGACCCCATCACCAGGTCTCTTGTTTATTCACCCAATTACTGAGCACCGACCTATTTATTGGGCCACTAATTCATTTTCCCAATCTACCGGGCACCGACCCCCTTTATCGGACCACTAATTAATCCGCTTAATTTTCTAGGCACTGACCCCTTTACCGGGTCACCAATTCATCCGCTCAATTCCCCGGGCACTGACCCCTTTACTAGGTCACTAATTCATCCGCCTATTTTTCTGAGCACTGATTCAATGTATAAATTTGTCCGCAATTAGCACAACCACAATATATATAATAATATCACAAAATTACTTTATTATCAACTTTAAAAGCATAACGCACTATAATTTTTTTTTCAAAAATATATGATATCGTTTGTATCAATCATCAGAATCCTTCAATTAATTCCTCACAGGGTAACTAGAACTTTTCAATTTTCTTAATAATAATATCACATCAATGTTCATATTTACAATGGCATTATAAGAAAAATTACAATGTCTCTTAAATAGTTTAGGTGTCGGGCACCTACCTGCAATCTGGTCACGGAATGCACGACCCTGATGTTGTCCTCCCGTAGGCAACTCTCTTATACCAACATGAATTACTAAATCACTTATATAATTATTTTGACATCGCGAAATTAACATTTATAAATCACTAATAAACTACTTCCAATTCATATACCCATAATAAATTATTTTATTTCTAATTACATTTATCGCCATGATTTATCCAACAAATAAATTGGTTGTATTATCCATTTCATGACTTCAATTCCACCATTTTCCATAATTCTTATATATTACGACAATAAAATTAAACAAGGATTTTGTCACAATTTAACAACCAACTTTAACAACTCAATTCATTTATTTTCACAAACTTGGTCAAACCTTTATAAGATGGAAAATTAAGATTTTCCTTCCATCCTATTTAATTTGCAATTTAATTATTTTCACCATGTTTCTTAATGTATTTCAACACTAATTTTATCATTACCCACATCCACATTCCATCCTTTTATTTCTTTCCTCACTTTGCCAAACTTCTTAGTTTAGTAAGGATGGCATTTTTATTTTTATTTTTATTTTCCGTTTACATCCTACTTGTATATGCATTACTTAACCCCCATTAAATATATTTTCATCCACATTAAAATCCTAACTTAGTCAAATATAATTTTTCTCTTCTTCCATTTAGCCTTGCCGAATTTTATTTTTATTTTTAACATCCAAGGAGGAATCAATTCTTTTTTTATTCTAGTTTTCAAAACCTCATCTAAGGTTAATTTTTATTCATTTGAGCATGGTAATTTTTCATTTCATCAATCACATACATTCCCTACATTTTTCTACTAGTGCCAAAATTTCAAGTAAAATGAAAATTTTTCAACTTTTTACTCAATTAAACACTAACACATTCAATTCTCATGCCGACAAACAAAATTCATCACAACATCACAAATTACCACAATCAATATGCTAATCACAAAGTTCCATAATCAAGCATACATGTATGAAATTTTTACAATCAACACAATAGAATCATACTTACTACTAAGATAACAAAGAATTTAATTAGAAGAAACCTCAAGGTGAAACCACCCTTTATCTCCCTCCTTCTTCTTCCTTTCTCCACACTTTATTCTTCCTCCACAAGGTTTAAAACCCTTAGATCACTCAAATATTTAGTGTAGCTCACCATAAACCTTCTTAATTATCTTAACTCTCCATAATCATGCATTATTTTCAAGAATTGATGAGAGAATTATAGAGAAGATGTAAGAAAATCCCTAACTCCCCTTTCTCTCCTTGTAACCCACTGGACACCCCAAGCAAAATGGGGTTTATATAGTAAATTTTTATTATTTGCATTTAAGCCCTTGCCTTTTATATTTAAGTTTATCTAGTCCCCATGTGTCATTTTCTTTTCTTCTTTTCTTTTTTCCTTTTGGTCGACTAGAAACAGCCCTTTGAAGACTGACTTTTCAACTAATTTATACCATCTTTCTTTTGATTATATCACCATATGTCTTTGGTATATTTTGTTTTACCCGATTATCAGTACTTTTTCGTGCAAATTTTAAAAATCACTAGACATAATATTCTAAAAATTCTGAAACTTTACCCCATGGTAAAATAATATATTAGAATGCTCCACACAAAGTTTCAACTCAATTTGTCAATCATATTAAAAGTTATGCGCGATAGCGCAAAACTGATCAAATTGTGATTTTTCTAAAAGAATTCTGAATTTCTCTAAAAAATTCTGAAATTTTAATTAAAGCTAATAAAATATATTAGAAGTCTCCACGAAAAGTTTTATATTTTTCTGACTACCCGATTGAGAGTTACAAATTTTTTAACATAAAACTAGTCGATTTATGATTTTTCGCCCAACAATCAAAATCTCCTTATTTCATCCCTACATAAAGCACCCAATCATTTTACTGTCTCCTCAGAGCCACTTTACTATATTTATTTTCCTTTTTAGTCATTTACAGCTTATTCCTATGCTACGACAACATTACCGATTTCTTGCCGGTGTTTACACTAGCACTTTTCGTACCATTCTTTTCTTTTTAACTAGGGGTTTATATTAACATTTCAATAAAAACACTTTACCCAGAATTTAGTTTACTCTCAATTTATTAATCATAAATTTTATCCCTATACCCATACTTGATTATCACCACTTATAAGAACAATTTAACCATTTACTTGTCATTCTCATACTTTTTTATTCCTAAATTTTCAATTTTGAGGATGACTAAGAGATCTTCCATACCCTTAATCTTCATCTTCATGATTTCTCATATGATTAAGTTAATTCATTTAGCCCTTATTTTTTCGAATACACAGACAACTAAGTTATATTTTCCATGCCTTTAATCTCCGACTTCATGGAAGATTAAGTTAATTATCTAGCCCTTAGTTTTCTAAATACACGATCAACTAAGTTTTATCATTGATCTTCGACTTCATGAAAGATTAAGTTAATTATCTAACCCTTATTTTTCCGAGTACATGAACAACTAAGTTATATTTTGCATGCTCTTAATCTCCGACTTCACAGGAGATTAAGTTAATTCATTAATTGACACGAGGAATTTCCTTTATTCATCCCATTCACAACGCAATAATTTCCTTTATATTTACCATACGCAAGTCATTTTCATACTTTACATGCTTCCATATACATATTTCAATTCTCTTTCTTTCCAACAATTTAACAATTCAAGGAGATCAATTTAACAATAGAGTTTAAGAGTTTAAAGGTAATAAACACCTATATGTCGCTCCTTGTACCGAAGTCCCGACTTCGAATGTTCCTCCTAACATTTAATGGAAGACATCCGTATTAGTCAAACCAATAATGTTTCCCCTTTATCATAATGTATACTTCAAGCTTAGTTATATATATATATTTCTTCGTATAAACATTCCAATAATATCTTCAACATATTTTATGTGATTTCTATTTATAAATCTAACCTTTGATTTATCATTTAATCTCTTATCCTATTTACCATTCCTCGTATAACAATATTTATTTCATTTCCAAAGCTTTACATATCACTAAAAACAACTTTAGCATAATTCATGTTCATAAATACATATAATTATTCTTTCATAACAATTACACAATATGAACACCTTAAGTTTAATCCTTTTCATGACATACTTTTCTATAGTTTCATAGTTTTGCTTTCTTCCACTTATGTGTTATAGCATATACACCCATTACAATAATTTATACACATAAAACACACTCCTTTACACCCTCCATTACTCTATCCTTCCATCATCTTCCATAAAACCACACTTTCATTTCCTAAAACTCTTCTGCTCTACTTAAGCTATTTCTTCCTTCTCCAACACTTTTTCTTTCTTTCAATAACACACTCTAAACTCAACATCATCATTAATAAACACAAGAAACCCATTTAATTTGCACATAATTAACTATGAAACTGTTGCTTAAAAACTACTTTCCTATGTGTATTGGATACGATTCAAAGGTCATTCATTGTATTGCCCAATTTACTATTCACCTTCTTCCTCCTTAAACTCCCATTTTCTCTCACTAAAACCTCACTTCGATTTCTAAACTCCCTTGGCCTCTCTTTTCTTTCTTGTTACTTGAAGAATCCTAGCTAAAATAACTCATCGTACCCATTTTCAAGTTTTTTCTTTGCATTTTCCCTCTCTCTCAAGCTTCTCTTCTTCCTCTCTTTTTTTTTTCTCTTGGTCGGTGACCTTGGCTGGAATAAAAGGGTTGATTCCCTCATATTATTTTATTTTCAATTAACTCATTTCATTACCAGGTTATTCTCGACATATTTACCAATACCGTAGAATTTTAACTGGGGCTTGCAACCCCAATACTTGTCTCATTTCATTTTTAATACCAAAAATAAATATTTAATAATTGAAAATCCCCTTTCCAATTATTCACCTCCATTTCTATTTTATTTTCCATTTTTAATTTATCACGGTGAAATTTTCCACTAGAAGTTTATAATATATCTTCTCTATCAAATTATATTTATTCTGAACACTATAGTTATTGATTCTTCAAATAAAATTTGAAACTCTTTTCAAATCTTATTCTACTTTATGCAAGAATTTCATAATCAATACTATTTAAGAACATGTGAAATATTTTTTTTTAATTTACCTGGGATGATAAATACTCACTCAAATATCTTCATATAATTCATATTATATCAAATATATGTCAATTTGTTACCCTTGATTAAGACAATGTGTTGTCAAGATCAAAGCATGGGATTCCATATAACTTGGTGATCTCAAGTATAAGGATTACTTACATAACTATCACGTGAGTTTTTTTATAAACACAAATATCTCTCCAAATTACACAAATATATGAAATTTTTATACGGGTCATTTCAGTGTATATGTCATCTGATAAGCACCTATATATTAGTTTTAGATATCCTTTATATCTCATTCTATGAAAACAATTATTTCTTTTATAATGAAGTATAATGATTACAAATATCTCTCCAAATTACACAAAATATATGAAATTTTTATGCGGGTCATTTCAATGTATATGTCATCTGACAATCACCTATATATTAGTTTTAGGTATCCTTTATATCTCATCCTATAAAAACAATTATTTCTTTTATAATGAAAAAAACAAAATATGTTTCAGTCTCAATGACTTTAATTAATATTCAATATTAGTAGAGGATTGGTAAAGAATATTTAGAAACAATACTTTGATAAAATAAAAACCTTGTTCTTATTATCGCACCTGACTTCATGACAATCACCTCTTTCCTAAAAAAGAAAAAGGTTTTTTTTTTTTTGTGCTTGAGAGAGATAAAAACTTAAGTTATGAAAAAAAAAATTATCACCTTTTATTATAGTAATTAAAAAACTCTAACATCTATATAGTTCTATGAATAAAGAACTAATTATATGAAAAAAAATATTATTATACTAAAGCATCATAATTACTAACCTTAATATATCAATAGTGCTACATTACTAACCTTAATATACCAATAGTTCGATATATATGGATGATAGGAAATCTATTGCAATAAATTAAACTCTAAATGGTTAATTTAAATCTAACCATTTTACGATCTAGTTTATCTCTCAATTTTTACTTTTTAATAACATTTATATAAATATTTTTTATAAATATCAAATCAATAATAAACACCAGTTTCACTTTACCTCACTGTACTTTTTTTTTCTTTGATGATTAAAATATTTTTAAACTAATTTATACATCAATCAAGACTCTAAACATTTGACAAGCTAAGCATTCCCACAATTTTTTATTTGATGTTTTATCATTATTAAATTTATATTACAAAATACCTTCATAGAATTATAGTTTTAAATACATTTTTTTGAGTAATTTTTAATTAATATCGTACAATATTTTTGTTATCTATGTTATGCAAATATAGAAATACAAATGAATGGCGCTGGTTGATACCGGATTCAGATGTAAAAAATAAATAAATTATTGCTTAAACCTTAATATCGAAGAGCTCAGTTACCAAGTTGTTCACAAAGTCCAAATTACAAATTTTAACTGGTATAAACTGCACAAACATTGGTAAGAACATTTGGATGATAATTCTTAAAGTAACTTTGTCCATGAGGATGCCATCTTCACATTTTTCTTTCTTCTTCTATACGCATATTTCCTAATGCTACAAAAAGTCAGTGATCTCATTACCTGCACAATCTTTGGCATAATGAGAAGGGGGGAAGAAGCCAATTCATGCCGTCACCCGTTTTTCTTGGCATAATGAGAAGGGGGGAAGAAGCCAATTCATGCCGTCACCCGTTTTTCTTTTCTTTTTCCTTTTTGGTGAACTGAAAGTAGTAATCATCTGATATGAGAACATCTTTTCAGCTCTCCTTTGTGCTCTTCGTAGTTGATATCTGTCTTGGACACATTGATAATGCCTGATTGCTCTTCAACCTTCTCAACAAGAAGCTTCAGCAGCGGGACCTTTGACAGGGTTTTGCACGACCCTACTAAGATCAACTTTTTCTGTGGATACAATACATACAATGACACAAATATTATATCTTGAGACTTTTACTGCTAAATACTCAACTCAGTTGATGTTTGGAATGCTCTTCATCATTATTTCTTTTTTCCTTTTTTTTTTCTCCCTTCTCTCTCTCACCATAATGCAACAGTTTCTTTTCAAGCAAAGCACAAAACAAATCCAAATTAACTGCTATAACAGGAAAGACTAATATAGTAAGAGCATTTATGCTGCCTACCTTGGCTCGTGTGAGCGCCACATTAATCCTATGCCAATCTCCAAGCAACGAAGATGTACAATTTCTTGGATTTTCACTGGACCTAGCAAAGGATACCAGTATGCATTCCTTGTCTCTTCCCTGGGCAAACAAAACAGAGCATGTAAGAGAAGCCTAGGTAAAAAAGAAATAGAAAAAGGTGAGCAGTCATTAATCTCCAGTTAAAAGAATGGCATAATGGGATTGGTCTCAAATTTATATAAGATACGTGCTATCATCTTTTGACATTAAAAAAAAATGATAATGCTTTAGTTCTGTAAGATATGATTCATCCATACCTGGTATTTATCAATGGTATGAATCTCCACAGAGGTTACGTTAACAGAAGCTCGGATGAGATTTGCCTGGGAATTATAAGGGGTAATAATGCCAATATCATCACCTACAATCCCATTATTAAGTAATTCCTTTGTGACCTATATCGAAGGTGAAAAAATGAATACTGTTCATTATAGCCATACACCACTTATATTGCCTGCAGCACAAAAAATCACAGCAAAGTCGAATCATGGATGACAATGCAATTTACATGATTCTTGGAGAGAAAATACCTCTGCAACTATGTAAGCTTCTATTGGGTTATTCACAGTTTTGGAGTCCTTTGCCTCGTAAGCTGGCAGCATATCTTGAGTTTAAGAAAATGACTTGGTGAAAAAAGTGAAGCCATGTGAAAGAAACCTATTTTCAATAGCAAAGACAGAAGAGGGTTGAAAATTTCTTGCAGACCTGTGTTAATAAATATGACGGGTCTGCCAGGATTTAATACCTGCAACCATAAATAAAAGAAGCAAGTTTAGACAGGACCTAGATAAGCCCAAATCTACCACATCAGTTTCAACCACAGTCAAACAAGGTTTTTAGATTTACTTTAAGCCAATTTCTACCACATCCTCCACAAAAAGGGCATGGTCATCTCTAAAATTTAGACTGTGTCATATTTCTTTGAATGTGCGTGGCCAGCTAGAAGATCCATCAACTTGCTTAGACAGAACCTAGATAAGCCCAAATGTACGAGTGCATACATAAGCAATACATATCCAGTTATTTATAAACACAAATGACTTTGATATCAGAACAGTAATGTCCTCAGATGCTAAATGCCTGCTCATGGAAAAACCATATGGTTTCAAGTTTCAACAATTATATAAAATGAAAATACAAGTCATTCATGCACAAAGATATGAGCTACAAAAAAAAAAGACAATGATTACCTCCTTTAGCCACGATGAACAGGACTGTAAACCTGAAAATTTAAGCCTGGCATTTGCTATTTCAGAAGAACCACAACGCAGTCTGTCACCATATATCAAGGCATTTGATAGTTCCATAATATCTTGACACATGCGGTACTGCATGAGAACAAAACTCATTTTTTAGTGACCTACTACAAGAATCCAAAGAAAAAGAAATCAATTCTGAAGTTAAAGAAACCTGGCTTTGCAAAGCTGAAATTGCTTGAGGATGTGCCTCAGAAAGCCTACAAAACAAACTTATCCCCATTCCATTCTCGCGAGCCTCTGTACTCTAGAAAATTTTGCATAATAGTTTCAATTAGAGTAAGACAAAGACAAGAATATTTAAACAATTGGAATCTAAGAAAACTTTATACCTGGACAAGTGGAGGCAGTTGATAGTGATCACCAACAAGAACAAACTTTGAAGCAAACATCAAGGGTCCCAAAGCTATCTGAAAGGACAAATCATTCATTAACCTAAAGTTTACACATCTGCTCTTCAGTAACTCCGCACACAAATTACTATCTCCTCATTCATTCCCCAGAAGGTTGATTAATTCACCCCAACAAAAAAGGTGTTAATTTTAGCAAATCTATAGGCAAATATTTAGATATAAAAAAAAAAGTCACTGTTGCAAATCTCTCAACTAACTGATTCATGCTACAGAAAACAGACACTTCACACATTCTACCATGACTACCGACATTAGAAGAATCAACTTCTTATAGAAATCCAGTCAGTATAAGAAAGAAAACATACTGGGAGGGTAATTTGTCCAGCTTCATCCATGATGCATACATCAAATTTCTTGTTGGCAAGCAAGGGACTAGAAATTCCCAAGCAAGTTACTGCAACAACCTTGACTTGCTCTAATCTTAATTTAATGTCTTCTACACGGTGTACATCCATTGCTGTCATATGCTCTATGGTTAGAAATGGAAGAAAAATCAACTGTTGTGTTGGAAGTAAGCAGAAAAATCTTAACTCACCAAAAACGCAATTGGCACGGACTTCCTCATGGACAACTTCATGTCTTCCAATTCGTAGAAAATCAATACCCTGCAACCTTTTTTTCAGTAATGTGCAAGAAGAGTAATAGCGATTCAATGTGAAACAAAGATATACTACAATTATACCCTACAACTGTAGAAATGCTTAAAAGCATAACATGATGTTCAGGTCCACCAGAAAATTTCTTATCCCGAGTTGGGAAGCTTTAAACAATAGACTGTACAACTTGGCATCTAATGTTTGGACATGCAAAAAGAAGATAGGTTGAGATGAGATTAGGGATGATTGCAAATGATGAAACAGCAGTTATGGTGCATGGAAAATTTATTGGCAACTGAAGTTTTATGTATCCAGAAAGTTAGGGCTGAAGATGGCAGGGGCATCCCAGAGTTTAATGCTTTAAATCACACAACTAAAAGTGAAATTGACTGGAAAATCATTCCCAATGGTTTAAAACCTTGTTTATAGAATGATACTGCTATCATGTACTATGTCCCTTCAGTTATTGAAGTTTCTCCTTTTCTACGCCAAAATCACAGCTAGTGGACAATTTCTTGTGCTAGATATACAAAACATTCCAAATAAACTACCTATAATCCAAAGTTCCAAACTGAATGTCCTAGGTATAGACACTGACAAATTTGCAAAAGACATTAAATACAATGGACAGCTGACATTTTCAATTAAAAAAATAGCAGAAATGATAAGAGGTGACCTGAGCTTTTAATTTGATTAGTAAATTATCAATTGCAGAGTTTGTGTAGGACGTGAGCAAAATGGATGCACCTCTCATCAACATGGCCTTGACAGCATGTACCAAGGTCGATGTCTTTCCAGTTCCAGGCATCCCTAGTATTAGAGCATAATCCTTAGCTGTAAGAGTCTGGAACAGTATATTTGTGGATTAATAAAAATAAAATTGTCCAGAATTATACCAATAAAAAAGTAACACAATTTTCACATTTCAAGAGATAGCAACTAATTTAACAACAGAAATAACTACAAGAAGCATATATATGCTTGTGTTTGTGTGTGTGGGTGACAAACCTTCAGAATTGCCCGACGCTGATCTCCATTTAAATTCTTCACTGACCATATATAAGATAGGGCTGGATCTTGACTAAATATACATCCACTGTCAAATCGAGGAGCCTAAAAAGAATGCACATGTTTAGACCAGGAAAAGACAAATATAGGGAAAACAGAGAGCAATGGGATTTGACTGGGAAAAACAACAAAACAAAACAATTTTGTGATTCAGACACAATAAAACGCATCTAGAATTCACCTCAAGATCAACAATCATCTTCCTAAGGTGAGAACTTTGTTCACTTTGGAGAAACAGTTGTACAAGGTTGAACCTTCAGCAATGAAAACAAGAATAGATTGAGCCAGAGTATAATGTACCAATCCGATGACAGTTCTGATGCTATAGGTGAAATGAAAATTTCTTAGGTGCTAAGATAAAGACAGAAATTACCGCATAACTGAAAATGAAGTCATAAACTCGTCCTTGTCAATCTGCCAGACCTCCCTAAAGAGATCATGTGCTTCTGACGAAGAATTGCTGCCAGGGAGTCTTAAGTGCTTAGGAAAAGAAACCTACAAGTTTTGGCAAAAGAAGGATCAGCTTTGAAATAACTCTTGTGAATATTACAGTTTTAACAACAGCCAATGCTGCTACTTTCATAGGCAATAATATGCCATCCCTGTAAAGCAGGGTAAACGATAATAAGCCAGCTTTTCAGTTTCTTACTTGGCAAAGGTTCATACAAAGAGTAAGAAAAAATACTGTGCTTACAGAAACATGGGACCGACTGATATCTGTTATGAACCCACTTGCTACAGTTTGATGGCCAAATTTGGTACTAATAATCTACACATAGAAAACAGCAAATCAATTAATTGCCTATAAAATAAGTAAATATGACTACGCTCTGTAACAAAAGTTTAATAAAGTGGAACATTTCACAGATGCATCAGCAGCTCATAAATTGTCAATTTCAAGCTCTCAAACATATGCAGTTCATGCATCAAAATAGAAAGTGGGATCCAAGCAATCAAGAAAAAAGAAGACTTTTGGCATATAAACTAAACCAGGACCATATGTTTGGACTCCAAAACTACATCTGAAATTTACTTCTAGAATATGCTTGACAAATACTACAAAAATTTGATATTCTGATAATCACAGATAATATGTGAGTACTTGAAACAACAGGAAGAGGTAAAATACTGGACCATTAAGAATTAAACATAGGGGAAATGATATTGTTCAGGAATCACTTGCATACCACAACTAAAATGGAAAAATCAACTTTTGAACATTTGAAGCATAATCCATAAAAGATGGCTTGGTAAAGAGAATGTGTGAGGCTGTGAGAGAAGAAATACAGTCCCATTCGAACAGCAATAAGATCTAAGACTCGAACTCTTTAAGATATAATCTCACAGTTGGTGCATAAAAGATAGTCAAGGTTATCATGCAAATGATTTCTACAATAGTACGAAGAAATTAAGCACCAAGAGGAGAAAAATTCCAAAAAAAAAGTTCATAGATTCCATTGTAACAGGTTTTGCATATCATAAAAGGAAACGTAAAGAAACTGGACAGGTAGACAAGAGGAAATAGAATATAAATCTAAAATGTAATATAGAAATTACTAAGCACGGTACCCTATGAAAGATCTTTTGCAACAGAACAAACATCGTCCACTATAAAGGACAGATCCTCTTAAAATCTTAATATGCTAGCCCCTTTACAGTTGTCTCTTAAGATGCAAAAGCAATATAAATCCAATGACAAATGACAATTTAGGATAGCCAATGGCCATTATAATATGTCAAAGATAGATAAGGGCACTGATAAAAAAATAAGGTGCAAACTGTACAGAAATGTGAAATGAACATAAACATGCTTAAGAGATAGAAAAATCTTAAAAGCAGAAAATGCATAACCCTACAAAAATACACTACTCAAATTATTTTAAAATTTTGACCTACGTTATGATAATTCAACAATAGCATTACCATTGGCCTTGGAGCCAAATGGCAACTGGGATCAGGTATAAACAAGGGGATGCCAATTCAACCCCCTCCACACTACTGCTGATAAAAAAATGAAAAAAAAAAAGAAATATAATTGCATCATGCACCACATTTTTTTTTTCAGAATTACTGTACCACATAGTCTCCACTTTTAAGTGTATAATCGAAATCTTCTGCCGAAGATGAAGGAAAACTCAAAGATTCTCCACCAGAAGCATGCACGTCATGAAGAGGCATTTTTTTATGGACAAAACGATAAATGAATCGGTTGTCTTTGAGAGATTTCTGATATGGAACTCGATCTGAAGTATCAAGAACAACAGAAGAAAGGCAACTAGTGGAACGATCACTCTTCAAACTATGTGGACGCCATATTCTGTTTTTTACAAGCTGCAACAGTTGACAAAGGAAAAGGGTACATCATTTTACTAGAACTAAATTTATGGGGTTTACTACCTGTATTTCTTAAAAAGTGATTTCACCTGTGTCTCTTTAGCCTCTAAGTCAATCAACTGATCCCAGCGTCGAAGGAAAACATAATGAGCAGTTGTCAGATGATGAACATGTGAATCAAACAGATCACCTAGTCCACTACTCTCTTTGCTTCCACCATGCACCTGCAGCATTTGAGACGATTAAAGATGAGATTTTCTTACCAACTACACAAAACAATTTGCATTCCTTAAGCTCAAGGATCAAAACATTACCTTATGATAGATTGTACAAACATCAAGATGGCGGCAACTTCTGCACATATTTAGGCTCTGAAATGGAAACATTTATGAAATTAAATAGAATTTTCCACAAACATGTCATTCTAATAGTTCAATAGCAGTCATACCTGTAGCATTGGAGGCAATTGTTGAGTTCTTGATGCCTTAAGGATGTCATTTGCAAGCTCATTTCGACGCATGATTAGCCCAACCACATCAGACCTTTGAACCGTGATTCCCTTCATAAAATTAGGACACAAACACTAAATCATCTTAAAATATGCAGAGTAATAGTTCTCAAAGATGTAGGCGAATCATCTTCAAATATGCAGAGAACTAGTTGGCAGGGAAGTATGTGATTATACCCGTGTCTGATCTGATTGGAGGTAATACAGAAGACCAGAATCAATATGTTTCAGATACCTGGAAACATGACAAGTAAAAGGAAAATAAAGAATGATCCCTCAATTGTTCACCAAATTAGATGCCTACACCACCACCACTCTTTATTCCAAGAAAAAGGGTACAATACAGGCATACACACCTCTCAGACATGAGAAGAGTGTACAAAATCACTTGGGCTACATGTTCCATGGATGACTGCAAAGAAGACATTTATAAGTCGAGGAAAAAACATCAGAAATAGAATTCTTTGCAAGGTTTATCAAATAATTTAAGAATCCTTAGCACATACTTTTCAGCAAAGACCATAACTTGCCTGCCCATTGGAAACTTTCCCAGTTTTAAACTCTAGAGGCACAATCTTCTCATCTGCTTTATTTCTGCCTGACTCTACTTTAACGCGGACAGAAGCATCAATCATTCCTTTCAACCCATATTTTGGGGCCCATGCCATCTCCTCGATATCAATCACCTGCATTTAACATGGATCATTATTACAAACTTGTCGGGTATTGTTACAGCACAGCACTAACAAATTCAAAGCTAATGCCACAGTTTTATGACAGGTAAGTGAAAAATAAACTTAGATATACTTCAGTAACAACAAAACAACTGCCAGTTGTGGGCAAATCCTGAATCAAGGCAGACTACACAGGTACAGAAAATATTTTTTACACATGAGGACCTTTTTCATGGTCCATGTAAGCATAAATATGAAAGACTAAATATACCTATGTACAAATATTTGTGCAGTAAGTAGCAGTGAAGCCAATTGGCATGGGATAGTAAGCAATTTAAACAAGAATAAGCGAAATGCTAACCTCAGATATACTTAGCTTTTTCAATCCATTGTCAGGACCAAAATCAATAATGGGGGCTTTTGAATCCTGCATACAACTTATGAATCATCAGCCTTGAGAATAGATGGTCTGCATAATTTCTTATGACAGGGACACAAACTCAAGTTTGTGCATCATAGAGATTGTTTTCATTGTCTGACAGGAAGACAAGGTCCCTGTGGCACTAAGATAGTAGGAGAGAGATGATATTTGATGAATGCATATAGTACTTCATGTGGGAGGTGAAAGAAACTACTTTATTGAGTTAAAAAATAACATGGTTACAATCAAAGGATGCAGAGTAGAAAAGATATGTCAAATCAATTTTGAAAAACTTTTTTATAATTAATGAGAATGACAATTTCTGATGCCATGAAGAGATTTCTTGATACTAGAGAAATCAGAATTTCTTATATGTTGCATCCAAATAATCTCTTTGTCATGAACTACTGATTTTAACTGTCTTTCAGATTTCAGAGAAGAAAAACAATTAAAAATCAGTAGTTCATAATAAATAGAAATAGATCCAATACAACCTATAAGAAATTCAAAGCTGATAAATATCAAGATTAACATTGCAAAAGGACAAGTTCAAGCAAGGATTCCCCAGCTAAACAGATGGAACCAAAATGACAACAATGCTACAATGATACAATAAATCAAATAAAGCATACCTGTGAATCTTTGAACAGGTTGATCCAATTTATTAGTTTAGGAATTGCCTCAACCAAAGTATTGAAGATATCATTTTCATTTACTGCAAAATTCCAGATAATGATCAGCAAGGTTCAACCTTCATATTAAAATGACAAAAATAAGACAATACTAGCATGATAAGGCACACTGAACTATAATAAGAGCATTTGACTTGACAAGTTCAACAACTTGGTGAACCTAGATGATGCTGCCAGGGTGAGTTTTTTTTTTAAGAAAAAAAACTTAGTAAATTGGCATTAATATAAATACCCACCTCCACATGCATGCAGGCTTTCAATATTTTTCTGGAGTACTATTCTAGCATATTCCTCCAAAAAGTTTATGGTAGGATTATCTTGCATGAGTCCAGCCTGGAAAAGGAAATAGATATCACACATCATGAAGATGTATCACATAGAAGCTCGTTCAGGAATACAAGTAAACCTGGAATAAAAAAATTCCAGCAATTATAAGGGAAATGTTATAACATGAAACCTGAAAAATTTGGTGCAGCAAGGTACCAATTAATGCAGCAGTTGAATGCTCACTGGATTTTAGTCTCTCATCTAAAACAGTTCGACGTGGACAACTGAAACTAGCAGCAACCTGAAAGTGTTCTTATCCATTAGGAAAAAATTATCATAAAATAACAGAAGAAACATAAGCAACAGACATCTCTGCAAATATTGCAGCTAATTTACCATTAGAGGAAAGTTCAATAGAACATCAATAAAAATATGTATTTTTAAATTCTAACACAAAGGCGATGAATTACCCGAGTTCCAGAGACTAGAATGTCAGGATGAACAATTAAGAGATTATTGTCACGATCCACGTCACACTTTCCTTGGTCATCAAATTCACCAATCACATTTACAGTATCTCCAGGTGCAATGACACTATAGAACCTAAAATATATTCAAGCAACACTTAGCATATTTGTAGTGCAATCAACAAACCAATACAACAAGCAGTTAGAATTCAAATCCCAATTTAACCACCATGATATCAAAAGCAGCAAAAAGCCAGAAAAAGCCAGCCCCAAAAAGATTTCGAAAGATGAAGATATCGTGTTCTTTTTCTTCTCTTATTTTCTTTTCCTTTTTTTTTGGTGGTGGAAGATATCATGTTCTTAGGACAGCATTAACAAACCACTAACACTAATTCATGCTAAATAGAATCTGAAATAAAAGAGAACTTTGTATTCATTAATTTTGATATCCAAACTCAAGTCCCAAACTATTATGCAATCTCCCATTTAGGTTTAGTTGATTTCGGTTGTACATTTTACTAATTTAATCCATTAGCATCCAAGCAATCACATGGAAAACCTCAGATATAACCATTAACAAGGTTGGCATGGAAGATAAGTTTTAGGCTTGCTCTTGTTGAGTATGATTTGACAATGGTTATCTTGCATATAAAACACAGCATCAATAAGGTTCATCCCAACTACAATTTAGTCAACATTTGTAAGGAGTTACTAAATTGCACTAGGCTCAGTAGTGTTTGGCACTCTTGAGATCAGCTAAGCAGACAACTGCAGTCATGATTTGGGCGTTGTTTACATTTTTTTTATTAGCTTGTGATGGTTCTGGAGAAGAGGACCTTAGGTCTCCATAGCCCCGAGAAACAAACAGAGAAAAAAACTTACCACTCTTCCCACAAATAGACAGTTCGCTCTTCTCCACTTTGCTCATTCAACAATCGAAGAACCTGAAAGGAAATTGATACTTTATCAGGTCTTTGGAAGCAGTGGAGTAATTTTGACTAGAGCTTACAAAGAAACCTTATAAGGGCATTGAGCACCAGATGAATCCGCGGGCCTGTGCTTCTCAGATACCTAACACCGAGATGCATGAGAAGGTATCATCTAGAAGTATTCGGTATTTTCCAAATAAGGGATATAAAATGAGGATGCATGTGGAGCAATAAGCAAAGAGTACCTCCAATACAAGAAAATTATAATTTGACAATGGCACAGCTACACTTTCTGGTGGATCTATTGCTGCTTCTTTTACTAGAGATCCAGCATTGCAGGGCATGTCATAACCATTTCCATCTTGAGTTTTAGATGAATTGACAGTACTAGGTTCTGAATCTTCAACAGAAATTGCATCTTCTACTTGATCCAAAAGCTCAAGCAATGCCTGAGAGGATAAAAAAATACAGATAGGCATATGATCAGTACTGGACTATGTGAACCAGAGCTACTTCAAACTACTAGAATAGAATGGCTCAGTGAATGGAAATAAAAAAAAAAAAATTATAATCCTAGGCAAAACCTTTTTGTGTTGCCTTTGATCCAGTTGATCTGATGCTCCATTGCATTCAGCAACATTAGAAAGCTGCACTTACAAACAAACCAGAAATAACAAAATCACACACCATACATTTAATGAGTGAAGCCTAAAACAACAAAGAAAGAAAGCAACTTTCATATGTCGTTCAATGTTATCATAGAATCCATTAAAAAAACATGAAGAATTCTGTACTTAATAAACAGTCAAAATATGAGACATTATAGTTACCTTTTCGTGACAATACGAAAGGGACGGAGGAGTTCTGAAAGGACTTTGTCGACCAGCAAGCGAGCAATTAACATCAGTCAAATTTACATCCTGACGTGGGTTTATTCTTTTCAATCCAACTCTACTAGCAGGCACCAAAGATCTGTCAGCACCCTTCCATTGAGGTGAAGGAACCTGCTTATCAACCTTGCCAGCAGTACCAGATGAAATCTGCCCAATTCATTGCTATCATCAAAACAGATGCACACAGGAAATTTAACAATTTAGCAGAAGTTAATGGATTGGAATTGAAAAGCATACCTCGTCATTTAAAGAGGAACAAGGACGAATGCTGAAAGAATTAAGCTTTGAAGTTTCAGCTAAGAGTTGAATGAGTTGGGGCATTTGCTTGGAGACAGCTTGGAGTCTTTCACTAACCGGAGATATCTTCCATGTGACCTCATCGCCACCATCATCCTGGCTCTGCTTTATCAACTGTTTCCACAATAAATTAAAATAAATCGCCTAATTGAATAATAGGTAATTAATTAATTAAAAGAAAACGGAGAAAAATAAATAGTACCATTCCAGGAGAGAACTTGAAGCGTTGGAGAGACACCGACTTGGTGATTTCAGGTGAGACATCCATCACGTTATCGTCGGCATCGAGGTGGTGAGAATCGGAGGGTGGCCCAAATTTAGGGTTTAGAGAATTAGGGGAAATTGTAGGGTTTTGAGAGAGGGTTTGGGGAATTGGAGGAGTGGGTGGAGGTTGGGGATTTTGAGAGAGGGAAAGTGCGTTTTGTGTGTGGAGATTGAAGAAATGTTGGATTCCAAACTTGGAAGGTTGCTGCTGCTGCTGCTGTGAGTTTTGATGGTTTTTCTTCGCTGATGAGGTTGAAGAAGAAGACGACTTGGATTTCTTCTTTGGAGGCATTTCCTTCTTCCAATTCGCAGCTCCGAAGGAAATGCAGCAAAGTCGATTTGGGATTGAGGTTTAGTTCAGTTACTACTGATTTGGGGCTCCGCGATTTCCCGCCCAGACTCAAAGGCGGCTATTTTTCATTGATCACTCTTGCTTTTTTTTCTCCTCATTCCATCCGACACCGTTTGGCCCAACCAGCCTTCAATACAACTGGTGATATTTATTGTTTATAAAATAATTAACAAAACGTAACCATTAACAAATTATTATTACTAATAGATTAACAAAAAAAAAAAACATGAGTTTTTGTTTGTGTTCATTGTTGCAAAATACGCTTTGGTCTATATAGTTTTCGTTCTTTGCATTACCTGGTCCTTGTAATTTTAGTTTACCTTTCCAATATAAAAATTTGTTTTTCTAATGTTTCACTCCCTTGATGTTGTATTAAAATTTAATTTGGTCCTTAAAGCTTTTGAAAAATTTTAATTTAGTCTCTAAAGTTCTTTACTTTTACATTTTTTGTCCCTATAGTTTTAGATGTTAATGTTTGAGTCCTTGAACGTAGCAAACAGTGTGATCTATTCCTTGAAAATTTTGCAAATATTCAATTTGATCTCTAAATATTTTTTTTATTTTTTTATTTTTTTGTCATTTCTATTTAGTTTTAGATGTTTAAGTTAAATTTTATTTTCCACATTTAATTCCTTAAATATTAAGAAATATAGAGAAATTCCCCAAAATAATAAAGAATAATAAAGAATGAGAAACATTAGGGTAAATTTCATTCAAGCCACAATAAAGATATATATTTTCATTAAAAAAACAAAATGAATAAGAAAAAGGGATTTTTAACTAAAGAAATTTTTTTTCATGAATTTAAATTATTAGAATTCATGCGAATATTTATTTAAATCATCTTAAGTTTTTATTTAAAATTTCATGTTGTTAATAAAAATATATATATGTTTTGTCAAAATAGGAAAAAATGCATAAATAAAAAATGAGAATTTTGACTAAAGAAATTTTTTTTTCTCCATTATTTAAATCCTCCAAATCCTTTTGAATATTTATTTAAATTTTCATAGAATTAAATAAAAATTAGCTTTGAAAATAAAAATTGCCTTTAATTTTTTCTCTATTCCAGATTTAATTGCACCAATGTTATTTATAACCTGTACTTATAAAATATTTACAAGTTCATTTATCATTTATTTTTTATTATTTTTCAATTTAATCTTTAATTAACTAATGTGAACCTTAGCGAAATTAAATGAAATTCGCAAATCCAAGATCTACCTAATCCAAGTTTGCTGAAAATAGAATGAGCTTATCACAATGGATGACCTGCTCCAAGGCAACAAGATTATAAATCAACTCAATCACAATGCCTGCACCTGCAGACGAGCAAAATGAGTATAAATTCACAACAAAGATTGGTCAATTTTTTGAAGAGTTGAAAGTTCAATCAAGAACTAAGATTGACAACCAAAGGTCAGCAAAAATCAGAATATTATTAACCAGAAAAAAGTGTGCTGAAAATTATTCTCAAGAGTATTTATATCCCAAGCCAAAAACTCTAGTTTCCCTAATGGGTCACATATAAACCCAATTTAAATAATAATCAACCCAAGCTAAAACTAGCTCAAACTAATCAAAATAAATAAAATAAATAAGTCTGAAACCCAAACAAGTGTTTCCTCACAAAATAAAAAAAGTTTAATAGCCCAACTAATTTAATAAGACAAGTTCAGTTATTTCTGCATTCTGTCTGACAACAACAAAGCCCAACTTCAAACGGATGGTTCTTTCTCGTCTTAAAGAATTATAAGGTGTACTATATACCGTTGGAAAGGTATGGAAGTCTAGTTTTCAACCCAACTGGAATAACCTCAAATTTCGACATGTAGATCTAATTATGATATAAAAAAGGTAGCGAAAGGTCAAACTGATTGAATCTAGTTTTCTTCTCTCAACCATTGTGTAATGGTCTTGGTTCTACCAACAAGCCCCTCTTGAACATGAATAAGATTAATCACAGCTTGCTCCTTATTATTTAATATCCTCTTAAAGTTCATCTTTGCCCATGTATCTTGAAGAAGTCCATTGAAAGCCTCTTTGAATCTCTTAGCTCTAAGCCTTGTAACTGGACCAACCGGAACCTCTAATGAATCCTTTGGTACTTGAATCACATCATTAACTTTCATCACTCTTTTATAAATTATTAGTTCATATATTATTTATTTATTATATTAAGCACGCATCATCTTTCCATTCCTTAATTAACAAAATTCATGATACTATAAAAACATGTCCATAACATTGATATTGTCTTCTCTTACATTATAAATTAACTTGTAATCTTGCCCACAACATAATACGAGCACAATAACTACTACTAGTAATTTAACAAAAAAACTAAAAGGTATGAATGAGTAAAACACTATAGTAGTCCACAATGTTTTCTCACCCTTTTTTTTAACAATAATTGAAATTGAAAACAACCCAACAACGCTGTATAAAATCCTGGCACACCACGCCTTTTTTTGTTTTTTCCCTTTGAAATTTCCTTGGTGAATACATTTCAAAGTTGTATTTAGGGTCATATCCTATAAACATAGCATACCCTTGGTTATATTATTATAAAATATGAGTATATCTATGCAGTCTCTTATAATACTCTTTATGACTTCCTTTCATAAACTCTTTAGCCTTAATTTTAGCTCTTCATAGTTGTATTGGTGTGCTTAATCCTAAAATCATCATTCAATATTGTATAAGTGCTTCATTGGATATGTTTAGGTACACAATAATAATTATAAGCAACTTTTTAGCTATCCAAGTAGAATTAATTACTTTTGTAACAACCCGAAGTTTCATATCAACTCATAATCGAATTTGGTGTTATATATATATATATATATGTCATTGATGATTCTCACAACGGTATCCAGGGGTTTATCATAACAGAATTCATCTCTTAGTATAATATAATACTCATGTAATTTCACAATACAATAACCTCATAAAAAAGAATATCATATACATACATTCATAACATCGTGTTTACACATTCATACATTCACATCTGTGTTCCATTACAATTATCGATATAAGTCATTTTAGAAGTGCTGAATGGCAACTAATACATTCGTCCTTCCAAATACATAACACCTAAAACATGCTATTACATAGTTCCTTTCTAAATATGTGTGTTGTAACCCAATTTTGGCCCTTTGGCTTTTAATTTAATTTTTACAGGGTTTAAAATGAAAAATTAAAAGATTAGAGATTTATTTCGATGAAAAGTGTGATTTGTCAACTTCCGTGAAAATTAAGGACTACAATGTGCTTTTGTCATTCTATCTTTATCTTCAGATAATCCTTATCTTCGAGATAATCCTTGTCTTCAAGATAATGATAGTTATCCGCTTTCAAATTTGATTCTTAATCAAATTCAAAGTTCAAAGAAGAGAATGAGTTTGATTGAAACTTGGTTTCTCACATGCGAAGGGACTCTGACACTATAAATACAGATCTCAGGGTATGAAAAAGGGGAAGGGGAGAGAAACCCTAAAAGAAGAGACTCCAAGAGGAGGCCATTACCAGAAACCCTGAAAGAAAGAAACATAAAAAAGGAAAGGGGCGGCGAACCCTATACTAGCCGCCGCCCCCCTCAACCCCTCTTTTTAAGCCCAGTCTCCCTCGACTTCGTCTCCAGCAGCCGAACGCCTAGGTAAGTTTCCTTCCTTCATTTCTAAAATAATTAACTGGTTACTGTTGCATGCATGCGTGAACCTTTCACTCATGGCTGGGCTAGATCCAGCCCCAAAAATAAAAAAAAAGAGTGGGCCGAGTCTGGGCTTTAGGCCTAGCCGACTCAAATTGTGTTTGCTAAGGGTGTGTTTGGCAAAATACACCCTTATACCTTGTCCATAATTTTTATGCTCATTCTAATTTGATATTTGACCAAACGAACCCCTTTTCGATAACAGAAAATTCCAAAAATATTTGGGGCCTTCGTTGATTTATTTGTGGGCCCCTCGCACTTTGTTTTATTTTTTTTCTTTGTGTTTGTATTTTTTGTACATGTGCTCAATCTGTGGACTATTACTGTTAAATGCAAATATGTCGTGCAATGTTTTTTTTACTTCCATCTAAAAAGGGCAAATAATAATAAAGGATAAACAAGAAAAAAATGACATAGAAAATTTCTTCTTCAAATTCATTTTTTGCGAAAATATTCACTAACGCCAGAGTCAGGAGTATCGTATTTTTTGGATTTGTGCGATATTTACCAACGCCAGAGTTGGAAATATTCGTAGAAATTGTTCACTGACGCTAGAGTCAGGAACATAAAAGGAAGAATAAAAAAAGGGAAAAAAGAGAACACATTCTTAGCAATTTTAGACCAAACCAGCAATGCAGTCTGCCTTAGATAGGACGCTTAAGGGGTGATAACATCTTTCTTTTTGCGTAACCAGTCTCGTACCATAGAATCTATGTTGACCAGCTAGGGTTCCTAGTGACCATAATACTAGGTGGCGACTTCTTGAACAAGACCTTTTCCCCTAAAAGAACAAGATGCCAGATATCTGTTCTTTTTTCCAATTGAGTGATAATTTTTAATTGGTCGCTGCGATGTCCAGGTGTGACAATGTGGACTCGTGGAAAGGACTTTCCTATGCACCTTAATTGTGTGATGTCCCTGTTACAAAAGCAAAATGGATACAAGAGTTAAAAATAATCTAAAACATGACAACAGATAACTAAAAGCATATCGGCGTTACTTCCGTTTATAGTCTAAGTGAGTATAATCCTTTCGTTACCCCTTACATACATAATACAACCTTAATATTTCTTCAACTATAATATCCTTACTCTTACGTCCCAACCTTCCTATAGGTGTGGTAGGGACCAGAGTTAATTCATTTATCGTAGTTATTTTAATGTGTTTTATTTTGGTCATCCTTTGCAACACCACTAATACATTTATCCACCTTATTTCAACCCAGTCATCCATTTGAATGCCGTTAACCATGGCTAATCCTAATATGACCACCCAGCCATCCATCTCGGATGTCATTAGCCGTAACTAGTCACAATATACACTTTGTTATTCATCTCGGATAGTATTAGCCATAACTAATCACAATATACACACTTTGTCATCCATTTGGAATGTCATTAGCCGTAACTAATCACAATATACACACCTGGTCATCTATTCGGATGTCATTGGCTGTAGTTAATCACAATATACACACCCGATCATCCATTTCAGATGTCATTGGTCGTTGTTAATCACAATATACACACTCAGTCATCCATCTCGGATGCAATTAGCCATAGCTAATCACAATATACACACTCGGTCATCCATCTCGGAAGCCATTAGTTGTAGCTAATCACAACTTCCAATCCAGTCACCCATCTCGGATGTCATTAGCCGAAGCTAATCATAATACTCATTCGAATAATCCATAACAATTTAGCATTCCCTATAACTCAATAATAAGTCCTTCATAACACTCATACAAACATTTCATAATAGTTTAACATTCATTATAACACAATAATAGACCCTTCATAATACTCGTTCAAACATTCCATAACAGTTTAGTATTCAATATAACATAATATTATATCCTTCGTAATACTCATACAAACATTCCATGACAGTTTAATATTCACTATAACACAATAATAGATCCTTCATAATACTCGTTCAAACATTCCATAATGGTTAACATTCATTAATATACAATAATAGACTCTTTGCAATACTCATTCAAACATTCTATAATAGTTTAGTATTCACTATAACATAATATTATATCCTTCGTAATACTCATTCAAACATTCCATAACAGTTTTGTAAGGCCCGACCCACTTCCCCTTGTAGAATATTGTCCATTATGGCTCAGCCCAACCCGACTTCCATGCCTTACAGTTTTGTTCCTAGCAGCTCATAGGCCCCAAAACGTGTCCCACAAGATTAGGTATCAATTGCCTTAATATGCCCTGATTCTGGACACTCTTCTCTCGATATTGGATGTTACAATCCCCCCACCTTAAGAACGAGCCGTCCTCAGATCTGATACCATATATAAGGCCCGACCCACTCTCCCTTGCAGAATATTATCTGTTATGGCTCAACCCAACCCGGCTTCCATGCCTTATGATTTTGTTTCTGGTAGCCCACAAGCCCCAAAACGCGTCTTACAAGGTTAGGTACCAATTGCTTTAATATGCCTTAGCTCTGGACACTTTTCTCTCGATGTGGGATGTTATAAGTTCAATATTCACTATAACATAATATTATATCCTTCGTAATACTCATACAATAATAGAGTATTCCATGACAGTTTAGTATTCACTATAACATAATAATAGATCCTTTGTAATGCTCGTTCAAATATTCTATAATGGTTAGCGTTCCTTAATATACAATAATAGACCATTCGTAATACCCATTTAAACATTTCATAATAGTTTAGTATTCACTATAACATAATATTATATCCTTCGTAATACCCATACAACATTCCATGACAATTTAATATTCACTATAACACAATAATAGATCATTCATAATGCTCGTTCAAACATTACATAATGGTTTGGTATTCACTATAGTACGATAATTGATTTTTCATAGTAAATTCATTTCGGGAAATTATCATTATGCTAGAAGGGGGTGGAAGTCACCTACCCGTTCCTCCCATGGGGTGTCCTTGTCTAGTCGAAGGTCCGATCCCGGTCCCACCACCTAACACATCAATGGTCACAAATCAGCACATTTGCATTCCGTAATCACACAACTCATCACCATACATATTTCAAGAATACATATGTTCACATTCAAGTGTACCATATTACACAATCATACAATGAAATAGTTACAAGCATTTAAGTTCATTCTGGTATGGAAGTTTGTCGCACAAAATTGTTAGTGAAAACTGGTTCACTGGTGATGCGAAATTCGCGAACGAAAACTAGTTCATTGGTAACACATAATTCGTCAATGAGAACTGATTTGCTGGTGACACATAATTCATCAA
>Ga0307510_10001531_pt1 | contig 25504 bp, 30 predicted proteins | sample 12_EM_MG_FD_207224 | JGI IMG/M metagenome (GOLD analysis project Ga0307510, IMG submission 207224) | Populus trichocarpa ectomycorrhiza microbial communities from riparian zone in the Pacific Northwest, United States - 12_EM | ecosystem: Host-associated > Plants > Roots > Unclassified | place... | reverse complement strand
TCAGCCAACTCCGTTTTCATGAGGTTCGCGCTCCATTCATCAAGCTTTTTGACTATCAACTTGAGGTAATCGTCGATGAGGGACTGCTCGTTTCCACCCAGGAGCGGCGGCTCGAGGAATTCTGGTGGAATATCGAGCATTTTCATCCTGCTCTTGTACTCCTTGAGCCATGCGTGCAGCTTAAGGAGCGCAGTCGCGTCTGGATCGGACGCAACAAGTCTCTGAATAGTTGCGTTGAGTGTCTTGTGATATTCGCGGACAAAGTACGAGTAAATATCCCAGTCTTGAGGGAAGCAGGCGACAACGTCACATTCGACCACGATCAAGTCCTGATATATCCAACCGAGGTTCTCAATGAAGGCGGTTTAATCGTCCTTGTCTCTTAAGTAAGCGGCATCAAACTTGTCCTTTATGGTGTCGGCTATGGCCTTCATGAATTTGGAACGGTAGTGTTTGAAAATGCGCGCGTTGGCCTGCAAAGACTTTGAATTTGGATGCGGCATCCAATTTGGCCGCTTTTTTTACGAGGCGGATCGCAATTGCCTTGACAAAAGTTTAGCACGTAAACCACAGGAAAAATGTATTTAGGATCACCGTCACCTTTTCGTCCTCCTTCCCTTCAACCTCGGCTATTTTTATGATTTTGACGATGACCTCGGGGTGACCAGCACGAGCCAAGGATAGAATATTCCGGCAGAGTTCGATCAAGTGCTCGTCAAACGCCTCGATTACAGTTGTGAGGCGTTCAAACCTGCGCGCAAGCTTGTTGCGCGACTCGGCGGATGCCTTTTTAGCTTGATGCATGGTTTCGTTGCGGAAGCTCTCAAGTTGAGTGAGCTGGAGGTGGACGGGGAGAAGGTTTGGTCCAGGTCCAAGAAGGTCGCACTGGTCCAAAACAACCATTTCTTCGATAGTATCGAGTCGTGCGTCCATCTGCAAGAGATTGTTGACCATATCCTCTGTCTGTTCAAAGTTTCTGTGGACCATCGATACCTACGGATTGATGAACATGTTAAGAATGTAGAGTTAGAGAAGACGTACCCGACTGATCTGGTCAAACGTCGAAACTACGTTTTGCGGGTCGTTACAAATGCGGTGCACGGTGACCATCTCATCCCTGATAGCCTGCACGTTGTCGCGGGTGATAAAAAGCTTGCGAAGGCTCTCCCTCGTCACCCCGAGCTGCTCCTTCACGCCGCTCTTCAGACAAACGTCGATGGATGCTTTCTCTTTCTCAAGCTTTTTGCGAAAGGCGGGGATCTTCATGAGGTCGTCGGGGGATTGGAGATACTCGCCAACGGCGCAGGCCTGCGCTGCGGATATTGTTGGTGATGCCATGACAGGAGCCCCTACTACAGTAAGTTAGTATGCGGGTTGCGCGGGTACAATTGTGAACGTGAACAGGATTACGGAGACGGAAAGAGATCAGTTGCTGTGATTGTTGACATGGACGTCAATGCAAGGGCTCGGGCCGGCCTCTCAGTCACATACAGACCAGTGCGTCACAACTCTTGCCAGTGCTCACTCCAGCCGCCCCACATGCGGGGCGCGGGTTCAAACATACGACATGCGATGCACAGCAGAGCATCTCCCAAAGTACTATAGCGGTACTCTTCGGCTTCTCGAACAAAACATTGTTGGGCGGGAAGATTCTGACGTTGTGATTGTTGGCTTGGTCCAGCGGGACTCGCACTTGCAAGTGCCCTCGGTGCGCATGTTTTTTTATCTCCCTAAGTCGTTCATCCATCTTTATGCTTGATCATCCTCGGATGATATCTCGCGTAGCTCATTGAAAGTAACCCTCGTAGAAGGCGGCGACTTGAGCAAAATCCACGGGTGGGACTTGCCTCCCGTTCTCCACCAGGGTGGCCTCACTCACAAAGGCATCTTTAGATTTTCTGATGGTGTGTTGTGGTGACACTTCATGTTACAGTTCTAGTACTGATTGTGTTAGAGATTGGCGCATGGACACACGTCGACGTCGAGCGAACTCGTCCTATCGAAGAGATGCAGGTATAGTCAGAACCATTCTCATGCGCCCCCCACCACTTTACTGTTAATCAGGTCTGGGATTGCATCTCTGATGCACGGATAGACTTAATGCGGCTACCCTTGGAACACGTAGGGGAGACGGGTCAAACAAAATGGCCCGCCTCACAGAGACGCTCGGGTCTTATTCGACACCTCCGAGAACAACCGAACATCATGCTGCTGGACAAGGCGAAGGTCGAGAATATCTTTGAAGGTGACGTCCCAGGTGGAGGCTAGCCAATGGTGCAACTCTCTGATGGGACAGCTTTACGTGCTCGACTTCTGGTGTGTTCTTACCACTGTATGGGATATGAGAGATGGCTGATGCGTGGAGTTGTAGGTCGGCGCGGATGGTATCAACTCCCCAGTCCGTTCTCATTCCGAGATAGACTCGTACGGTTGGGACTACCCTACCTCACAGTATCTTCCACCTGATACAGGCGACCTCTGGTGGGAACACATCCGTCAGGAAACGTACTTTCTCAAGCTCCTCAACCCCGTGGGCCGTGTGCATCAGGGTATACGAATGTGTTCAGCGCAGCAACAGAACGTTACGGCGCACTTCTAGTAGCCGCTGGGTCCTGCAGCTGACAGACTCGGCCTGGACGTACTGCGAGTCACTGGCATGGTATCGCATGGGCGGACGCGGGCGCGTTGCTTGGACATTTCAAGTTCCCTATACAGCTCATGCAGCTATCGCAATAACTGTCGAAGATGCCCAGGAATATCGCCGACCCCCGGGCAGAGATGTGAGTTACACACGTGCAGAGTCCCCGGTAGTGGGGCCCACTGGCACATACCAATGAGCCCACATCTCTTAGGACAATGTAGGATGTTTTCCGTAAACACTTATAAAATTATCTATCGTTTCCAAACACGGTGATTCCCCCACTAGCGAGACCCATCGCTGAGTTAACCATCACATACGAACATGTGTGCCTATAGGTGGCTTTAGTTCGATGTTGTCTATGTTATCCGTGCAATGGCGGTCTTAGTTATCATGCTTCAGTAAAGTACTACTGTATTTAATATAGAGCTGTGCCTATCGACTTTCCGAATCAGCTTTTGATGTACATGTACAATTTACCCTTCGGCTATGTAAGTAATCCCTGTTCTATAAATAAATCTCCTTGTTCCGTTCCAACTTCCGTATACCCTGGCCTTCTACATATGGTGAGCTGTTGCGGACATCTGTAATGGATTTCGAGATGCTCATGCCCAAGGCCCATCACTGTACAAGCGGCCTAACCTATATGATGCACGATGACATGATCTGGTCCCGACTATGGGTGCGTTTTGTCCGATCAGCCCCGGCAACCCCAAGTCTGAACGGTCAAAACCATTTTGCTTACCCCGTGCGAAATCCCGACAAACCATTCTCGATCTATCAGAGCCATTGTGCCATACATGGACTCGTCGCGACTTTCGATCGTTATAACATCGCGATGTGGCAAGTGGGTCTCGACTTCGCCAGCCGCCCAGTGCTGACCGATTGCCTTGGCTGCCGTGACTGTTGGCCTCGAGAGGGATGACGTGTCCTCGTCAGTTGCTTGCATTTGCCATTTACGTAGGCAGTCGTAGTCCTGTATCACGAGTTTGAGCTCTGTGTCCTCCATGACCCAAAAGGGACCGGCTGGGATTGCCATCTCGTATCGAGGGGATCCATGTGCGTCCAACCCAAATGGAAAGATGTGGGTGGCAGCTGGGCCCCATCCTACCCAGGGGATGGTGCGTACATCACCACAATAGGAACGCGCTGCTGAAAGGAGGGTCGAGACGCTGACAATCATTCCATATCTGTGCGTTGAATCTGACAGCTTATAATCAAGAGACAAAGACAAAGTGCGAATCTTGCAGGATCGGAAGGGAACAAGATGCCGACGAGAAGATGAGGGAAAATCTTGATTCCGTGAGGTCGCAACCCATTCCTTTTCCGCCGCAGAGATGATACAACGAATGTTTGGCTTTAATGGCGGTAACTCGAGGAAGCAGAGGGTTTCTAGGCACGGTCCATGAGATCGGAACATAAGTTTGCAGATCTCTAGCCTATTCTCAGTGCCATAGACCAGTGCGATCAGGTTATCGTCCGGGTCAACGACCAACGGTTGGTGAGCCGTTCCCGGTACAAAGTCTTCCACGAATGCGCGAAGCTTAGGAGTTTCATCAGTACTTGTGAATGGGACGAAAGAAATGCAACGAAGTCACTCACGTCAGTCACATCCCCAGTTTTCCACGACACGAGTTGGAGACTTCTATGTAGGTAGTCGACAGAGGGATACTCTGGGAACTCCTCTTGCGACAACAGAATATAATCACCCAAGATATCTATCTTTATAGAGGGAATATAAAGAGGATAGCTCGTGAGAGGCCACACGACATGCTCCGAGGCAAGGGGGTGAGGTACCCCAGTAGTAAACTCAAAGAAGGTAAGCGCGGGTAGAAAACGTCTAGGTTGTTCGAGCAGCTGCAATGTACTGTAACTTTGTCAGGCATGGCACTCAGGAGAGGACTGGGAAGTGTACAATACCTGACGGATACTACCAAGTCGTGGTCGACAGAAAATATCAAATCCAATTCGTGGTCTGCAGCGTATAATGGATTCCAGTCTGGTTCCTCATTGACAGCAAACGTTGATGGCCAGTCCAAGCAGCGCTCAATATCATAGGGGTCTTGGATGTTGATACTGACCCAAGACGCTTCCTTGTTCCTGGTGGAAGCGCAAAGGTCTAAATAGCCGTATCTGAGTCCATTGATTGGTCCCCATTCTTGGAGTGTTTTATAGATCAAGTAACCATCCTGAAGGGTGTAAAATTCTGAATAGGGCGCTTCAATGTTGATGGGAAACTCCGCGGATCTGTCAAATTGTAGGTTATTCCATGACTTTTCATACTGTTTCAAAAGGTCGAGACGTTCGTGAAATGAGCAATTAGGGGGTAGGAGATCGTCAACGCCATTCATGTGGGTACGGAGGATATACTGAAGGTCGGTGGTGCTAGTGATGATGTTGTCGATGTGGTGGCATACCCGCTGTGCAAACCACAAATCTACAGCGGGAAGATAGAAAAGAATACGACAGAGAATTTCAGTTGGAAGGTCGAGGAAGAAGACCATGATGCAGTCGTCACTGGTGGTGTTGGTGGTTCAATCGTAACAATGAGGTGAGAAGCGGTAATTTAAATGCTGCGGTATTTGTTGGCACTTAAGGGATGGGGGGTTCACGCGATGGGAAGGAGCAGGATGGACCTACTCGCACGCTCTCAATATGTATTTGGTCTACTGTACTTATAGATAAACCTCTTTAGGAGGTAGGAGGTCTTGCTAATATCCGATCCCGGTATATAGTATCCGTTCCCGGTGTACAGGGGCGCGTGCCCGATTGTCCGATTCACTGGCCATGGCCACAATGCGCGTGTCTGGTGGGCCACCACCCCTCATACAGACCGAACACTGATCGAACATCTTCAACGATCAGATTGAACTGAACTATGGACTCAAACGTGGGAGTCTTCTCTGGTCCACTCTCTTCTCTTCAAGCAAAGACGTATACCGCGCGGGCCGGTTTCTCTTCCAGCCAACACGACAGTGACGACATTCGTCTCCAAAATGCTGCAAATTTCTTCCTCTCCACTTGTCTGGCGGCACTCAAGCCCTCCGACAGCGGCAACATGGGGCACTTTCACGATCTTGGGTCCGAAGACTCCAAGGAGGACGTGTTGTTCGTTCACATTCACCTCAAAACGCCATCGACCGCACACCCGTCTCTGTTAAAGGGAACTGTGATGCAGCAGGTCTGACATTACTTTTGGGAACGAAAGGGGGTTGGGGCTGGGGCACGGTGTAGAGGCTGAATCTCTCGCGTTCGAGCACGAGCTCTTCCAGGATAAAGCGGCCCTGAGTCGTGGCAGCGATACAGGTTTAGAAAGCGGGGTGAGTTTTTTCTTCTTCCCACATCCCCTTTCTTCCCTTGATTTGCAACATCTGCAACCCCCTTTTTTCCGAGCTGTTCCGTCTTTGAAGGTCATCCACAGGATCTGTTCCACATATATTTAGCATCGAGTTCTGTCGTTGGTCTTACGACAACTACACTTCCTCGATCCGATTCGCGGTGGCCAATCCCACTATACGAAGCAAACAGTCCAGTATGTTTCAAAAGACCCTCTCACACACCCCGAGTCTCCCACACGCAGCATCGTAAATTACCTCCTCAATGCCAGGGGGAATACCACTGAGGGCCGGAACTGGGCTTTTCGCGCTCGCGTCACTCGGTGCGCAGTTACGCGGCGGCAAGATATCCCCGCGCGCCTCTCCCCCGTAAATATTTGTTCTCAGCTTCCCCTTCAGGATAGTTGCTAGTGTTGAGGCGTCATTCCGAGGGAAGACATAGATGCAAATAAGTGAGAATACGTACTACTCTGCGAAGGAGAGCAATCGAAAGGCTAAGGCGGCTTCATGCCAGATGGGCAAAGACGCTACTGACTCGTTAGGTATGTTTACTTATACGAGAAAAGTGTCTGAGGAAATATAAGAGAAAAATGAAGCAATGTCGGTTAATATTGTGCGCTCCACCGCGACACGCGAGGCTGCGAGGCAACTGACAACCATTAGAATCGGTCAATGGAGCTGCGCTAGCGAGACCCATCGCTGAGTTAACAATCACATACGCACATGTGTGCCTGTAGGTGGCTCTAGTTCGATGTTGTCTACGTTATCCGTGTAATGGCGGTCTTGGTTATCATACTTCAGTAAAGTACTACTGTAGTTCATATAAAGCTGTACCTATCGACTTTCCGAATCAGCTTTTGATATACAATTTACCCTTCGGCTATGTAAGTAATCCCTGTTCTATAAATAAATCTCCTTGTTCCAAGTTCCGTATACCTTGGCCTTCTACCTATGGTGAGCTGTTGCGGACACCCGTAATGGATTTCGAGATGCTCATGCCCAAGGCCCATCACTGTACAAACGGCCTAACCTATATGATGCACGATGACATGATCTGTTCTCGACTATGGGTGGATCAGCCCCGGCGAACCCAAGTCTGAACGATCAAAACCATATTGCTTACCCCGCGCGAAATCTCGATAAACCATTCCCGATCTATCAGAGCCATTGCGCCAAACATGGTCACGTCACGATTTTCGATCGTTATAACATTGCGATGTGGCAAGTGGGTCTCAACTTCGCCAGCCGCCCAGTGCTGACCGATTGCCTTGGCTGCCGTGACTGTTGGCCTCGAAAGGGATGATGTATCCTCGACAGTCGCTTGCATTTGCCATTTGCGTAGCCAGTCGTAGTCCTGTATCACGAGTCTGAACTGCGTGTCCTCCATGACCCAAAGGGGACCGGCTGAGGTTACTGTCTTGTATCGAGGGAGTTGTGCACTCGACTCAAATGGAAAGATGTGGGTGGCAGCTGGGCCCCATCCTACCCAGGGGATGGTGCGTACATCACCACAATAGGAACGCGCTGCTGAAAGGAAGGCCGAAACGCTGACGATCATTCCATATCTGCGCGCTGAATCTGACAGCGTATAATCAACATCCAAAAACAAAGTGCGAATCTTGCAGGATCGGAAGGGAGCAAGATGCCGACGAGAAGATGGAAGAAACTCTTGATTCCGTGAGGTCGCAACCCATTCCTTTTCCGCCGCAGAGATGATACAACGAGTGTTTGGCTTTAATGGCGGGAACTCGAGGAAGTAGAGGGTTTCTAGGCACGGTCCATGAGATCGGAACATAAGTTTGCAGATCTCTAGCCTATTCTTAGCGCCATAGACCAGTGCGATCAGGTTATCGTCCGGGTCAACGACCAACGGTTGGTGAGCCGTTCCTGATGGGAAGTCGTCCGTGAATGCACGAAGCTTAGGAGTTTCATGAGTGCGTTGTGGGTGGGACGAAAGAAATTCAATGAAGTCACTCACGCAAGTCACATCCCCAGTTTTCCACGACACGAGTTGGAGACTTCTATGTAGGTACTCGACAAAGACAGAGGGATCCTCTGGCAACTCCTGTTGCGACACCAGAATATAATCGCCCAGGATATCTATCTCTATAAAGGGAATATAATGAGGATAGCTCTCGGGAAGCCACACGACATGCTTCGAGGCAAGGGCGTGGGGTACCCCGGTAGTAAACTCAAAGAAGGCAAGCGCGGGTCGAAAACACATAGGTTGCTCGAGCAGCTGCAATATACTGTAACTTTGTCAGTCCGGACACTCAGGAGAGGACTGGGAAGTATACGATACCTGACGGATATTACCAAGTCGTGGTCGACAGAAAATATCAAATCCAAGTCATGGTCATGGTCTGCAACGTATAATGGGTCCCAGTCTGGTTCCTCATTGACAGTAAACGACGATGGCCAGCCCAAGTGGCGCTTAATATCATAGGGGTCTTGGATGTTGATACGGACCCAAGACGCCTCCTTGTTCCTGGTGGAAGCGCAAAGGTCTAAATAGCCGTATCTGCGTATTGGTCCCATTTCCATTTCTTGGCATCTTTTATAGATCAAGTAACCATCCTGAAGGGTGTACCAATCTGAATAGGGTGCATCGATGTTGATGGGAAACTCCGCGGATCTGTGAAGGTGTAGGTTATTCCATGACTTTTCATACTGTTTCAAAAGATCGAGACGTTCGTGAAATGAGCAATCAGGGGGTAGGATATCGTCAACGCCATTCATGTAGGCACGGAGGGTATACTGAAGGTTGGAGGTGCTAGTGATGATCTTGTTGATGTGGTGGCATGTCCGCTGTGCAATACACAAATCTACAGCGGGAAGATAAAAGAGAATACGACAGAGAATTTCGATCGGAAGGTCGAGGAAGAAGACCATGATACAGTCGTCAATGGTGGTTTTGGTTCAACAATGTTGCGCCAAGAAGTGGTGTTCACGTAAATTGAATACGCGCGTCAGACCGAACACCTTCAACGATCGGATTGCACTGAACTATGGACTCAGACGTGGGGTTCTTCCCTGGTCCGCCCTCTTCAGCAAGCAAAGACGCCATACCGCACGGGCCAGTTTCTCTTCCAGCCAACGCGACATTCGTCTCCGAAGCCGACGAAGAAATTTTCCTCCTCTACACTCGTCTGGCCGCACTCAAGCCCCCCGATAGCAGCGACACGGGGCACTTTCACGGCCTTGGGTCTGAAAACTCCAAGGAGGACGTGCTACTCGTCCGCATCGAGCTCAAACCGCCATCTACCACACATCCGTCTCCGTCCAAAAAGGTTAACCCGAACGCGGATAGAAGAAACAGGGCGAGGAAACGGAAGAGCTCCAGCAGTAAGTCTGGTATCATGGCCGGGCATGGGGACGGGTTTGGGACGAGGCGGGAGGGTGGGGGGGAGCCTCAGGCTCTCGTGTTCGAGTACAAGCTCTTTCAGGATAAAACAGCTCTGAGGAGTCGTAGCGGCGATACAGGGAGTGTTCTGTGGAAGGCGAGGTGTGTTTTTCCTTTGCCCCACCCAGCCTTCCCCCCTTCTCTTCTTCTTGATCGCAACACCACATCCCCGTCCAACGTATCAATCAGGCCTTCTAATTTCTACGGGGTTTATTCCACATAAATTCAGCATCGAGTTTCTGTCATTGGTATTACAACAATTACACTTCCCCGATCTGACTCACGGTGGCTTGTTCGACCACACGAAGCTCAGTCAAGCGCACATTCTCGAGCTCGGGTGCGTGCTCCAAAACCTCCCCCGCACATTCTCAAAAATTCCCCCAAACATGCATCATCGTACTCACCTCAGATCCATGGAAAACCAGCTCCGGAACGGGACTCCTCGCGCTCGCACTCGGACCCCTGGTGCGCAGGTATACGGCGACGGACACTCCCGCGCTCGTCCCTCTCCTCCGCAAAAACTTGGTCTCGGTGTCCGCGCCTTCAACCACTGGCGCCGTCGCAGCCGTCGCAGCAGCGGCTCTTGACTGGACCCTCCCTCCGCAGCGTCAAATCGATATCCGCGAGGACCCACCAGGCGTGCTGCTCGTCGTGGACTGCATCTATCATCCGACGCTCGTTCGCCCGCTGCTCACGACGATGACTGCGCTCGCGGCGCCGCGACGTACTGTGGCGCTCGTCGTGGCCGAGCTTCGCGCGGAGGATGTGCTGCGCGAATTTTTGCAAGGGTGGATTGCGCTCGGGTGGAGCATATGGAGCGTTGCTGAGGACCTTTTGGGGCCCCGTTGGGGTATGTGGGTCGCTTGGCGCGAGAGCTAGGTATGTGAGCGTCAACGTGTGGGTTGCCTGCGGTATCATCAGGTGAGTGAACGATTCCTTAATTGCATTCCGACGGATACAACGATGCGGTCCTACCGAATAACTCAACTCCTAATTGAACAACTCGGTAAACTCGCGCGGCCTTTTTAACGCTCGTTCGCAATTTTCGCATGAAGCGCTGGTATTAAAGCTTTGACTTCATCTATGATGACGATGACATTGTAGAACAAACGGCAATGCCCGATAAACCGTCTTGCGTCGTACGTACATTCAGTATTCGAAGTTGACTCATGTAATGCCCAACGTTAATTGACAGGTAACAAGTCCGAATACACCGCCATCGTTCCATACAGTCAGTATTGTTCACAACACACACCGTAATAAACACTCCCTCAAAGCGCTCCGGACCAAGCCATGGCCTCGGACCAATCCCTTGCGAATGAGATCGGTCGCCGGCCTTGTGCTCATGTGAAGGATGTACTCCGGTCGGTGTATAGTTGGGACTAACCGCCGCCACGTGCGGATGTAGGGCCGTAAGCCAGAGTGGATCGAATTCTATGCTGCGTACGTTGTCCCCCGTAGCCCCAAAAAGATATTTCGTTACTGTACTTCATAATATAGAACCGTGACTATGGAATGTCCAACCCTGCTCCTGATGCACCACACACCGTTCGGCCACATGATGAATTCCTTTTCTATAGACGTTTTCTTGTTCCGATTGAAGTCCCGTATACTATGGCGTTCTATATATTTGTGAGCCGTTATAAACAACCGTAGTGGTTCTCGGAGATGCTCACATCACATCATAAGGACCATCCCAAACAGTAGCAGGAGGCTTAACCTATATGGTGCACGATGATATGACTTGTTCCCAGCTATTGGTGCGTTGTTCAGATTGGTCAAAGAAGACATCAAGTATGGACGATCAGAAACCATCTACTCACCCTGCGTGAAATCCTGATAAACCATTCCCGATCTATTAGAGTGCTTGTGCCATACATGGGCCGCCAGCGACTATCGATTGTAACGACATCGCGATATGGCAGGTGGGTCTTAACTTTGCCAGCCCCCCAATGCTGAGCAATTACCTTGGTTGTTATGACTGTTCGCCTCGAGACAGATGACGTGCTCTCTGTGGTGGCTTGTATTCGCCATTTACCTTGCAGGTCAAAGTCCTGTATGACGAGCTCGCGCGGAGTGTCCTCCATGATCCAAAAGGGACCTGCTGGGCACGGCAGCCCGCAGCGGAAGCGTTCATCTGCTCTCAGTGGGAAGACGCGGGTCGCGGCTGGGCCCCAGCTTGTCCAGGGGATGGTGCGTACCCGAGGACGATCCGAACGAGCTGCCGAAAGGAGAGCCGCGATATTGACAATCATCCCAAACCTCTGTGCCGAACTTGAATTGAACGGGTTGTAATCGACAGAAAAAAACAAAGTGCCAATTCTGCAGGATCGGAAGGGAACAAGACGCTGGCGAGAAGGTTGGGTGTAGTCTTGATACCGAGAGGTCGGGACCCATTCCTTTTCCGCTGCAGAGATGACACAGCGAACGTGTGGCTTCAACGGCGGTAACTCGAAGAGGTAAAGAGTTTGTAGGCGCGGGACCCGAGAAGTGATCTCAAGTTTGCAGATCTCTATTCTATTTTCATTGCCGTGGGCCAGTGCAATCAGGTTCTCGTGTGGGTCAATGACCAACGGCTTGTGAGCCGTCCTCGATCCGACGTTGCCTGTAAGTGCGCGAAGCTTAGGAGGTTCTTCAGCGAGCTGTGGATAGAATCAAAATTGTAAGAATGTCACTCACACGGCTCACAGCACCAGTTTTCCATGACACGACCCGGAGGTGGTGGCTTCGATATTGATACTCGGGACAGGGATGGTACAAGTACTCCTCCGATACCAGGATGTAATCACCTAGGACCTCTATCTCGATGGAGGGTATAGAATTAGGGGGGATCTGGGGAAGCCATACGACATGCTCTGAGGCGAGCGGGTGGGGTGCCCCGGTAGTAAACTGAAAGAAGGAAAGCACGGGTCGTGAACGTGGAGATGTGCCGGCCATCCGCGATATGCTGTGGCATCGTCAGGTATCGCATTTATAAATGTGCTAGGAAGAATACGAAACCTGAGGGATATTCCCAAGTCGTGGTCGGTAGCAAATGTCAAGTTTGGGGGTTGCGTACTAATGCCAGTGTCTTGCATTGGCATGGAGATATGAACCCAAGGTGCTTCCTTGTTCCCGATGGTAGAAAAAAGGTCCACATAACTATATCCGCGTTCTATTTGTTGGTTTGATCCATAGATCAGGTACCCGTCCTGAAGGGTATACGAATCTAAATTAGGTGCTTCGATGTGGATAGGAAACATAGTGGTTTTGTCGAGTTGGAGGTTATTCCATGACTTTTCATACTGTTTCAAAAGCTCGATACGGTCGCGAAATGGGTAGTCGGGTGGTAGGAGATCTTCAACGCCATTAATGTGAGCGCGAAGTGTATACTGAAAGTAAACGGTGTCGGTGACGATCCTGTTGATCAGATGGCATGTCCTCTGCGCAGCGTACAAGTCTATGGCAGGAAGATAAGAAAGAATACGACAGAGTAGTTCCGTCGGGAGATCGAGGAAGATCATGAGGTGGTAGTTACTGTGAAGGATTGGGTGTGTCACCCTCCACCCGTACCCGGCGTGTCCACCACGCACCGCAGGTGTAGATTGAAAGGCGCGGAGCCAATGAAATTTTAGCGAACTTGGTGTGGCGTGATATCTTCGGGCCGCTGATGCCGTGACATCCACAAAGAGACGCATCGACATTGAGCTCAAACCGTCGTTGACCGCACATCCGTCTCCGTGCAAACGCGCCGCTGAGAAAGTCGACCGGAACATTAATAACATGGCGGAAGTGGCAGAGTTTCGGAAATATCCTTGAGACTGCTACTGTGAAGGAGGAGGGGGTCGGTCCTGGGTGAGCCTGAACCTCTCATGTTCGAGTACGAGCTCTTTAAGGATGAAACAGCTCTGGCCCGGGGGTGTCGTAGCGGCGATGCATGGAGTTTCTCTGGAAAGCGTGGTGGTGTTTTGTACCCTGTTCCACATATATGTCTAGCATCGACTTTCTATCGTTGGCATTACGCTTCCTCCGACCGACTCGTGGCAACTATTCGACTATATATGCGAAACTCAGTCAAGCGCACATCGTCGTTCACACGTCCTCAAGGGCTCAAGGCCTCAAGCCCGGAAAAAACAGTGCCGTAACGGGGCTCCTCGTGCTTGTGATCGGACACCTGACACGCAAGTACACGGCACCAGGCATCCGTGATTTACATACTCTTTCTCAAAACTTGCTTTCAACGTTCAAGTTCCTACCCCAAACCACTGGCACCATCGCTACCACTTGACTGGACCTTCCTGCACAGCGCCAAATCGTCCGCGATGGCCGATGAACAGACTTGGTGCTTGTCGTAGATTGCATCTACCGCCCGATACACGCTTATGCGCCTGCTGCTACTCCCGACGATGACTGCGCTCGCAGCTCCGCGGCACACAGTGGCGGCACTCGTGATTTCCAAGCTGCACGCGGAGGATGTACAGTCTCTACGTTTGTCAGTTCTTTGTATTGCTGGGACGTTCACCACGTAGATACGGTACAGCTGACAAAGCTTTCCCATCTCCCAACCCAAGACTCCCCAAGAACCGCGGTTGAATCGTGTTGTCAGCTTAGTCAGCTGTACCGTATCTGTACCGGATATTCCCACATGCGTTCCCTCCCGTCCCTCGTCGGTTACGTGTTTCCTACTGTAGTCTCTCTCCACATTCCGCTGCTATCACTAACATGCACCTCGCCCTCATCGTAGCATAGCGCATCAGTTAGTTCTACCTGTATAACGACGACAATATCATCCGCAAGCACAGCGCCAATGATCTCGAGACCACACTTGGTGAGAAAGAATCGCAGTCCTTCGGTTTCCACCCCCTCTCAGGCCGCTCAATAACACGGCCCTCACAGAATTGCCTCCGCCCGAAGAGTCACAGAGGGCCTGACACCCGGCATGCTAATCTTCATGTCGACTGCGACCGGCGATATTACAACAAGGCGGAATACAAGCTGCGCTAGTAGTTCGGGGCGGCGGATGTCGTCGCGCGTGTTCGAGACTTGCTCATATTTTGTTATATGATACGTGATAATCAATGTTTGATAACCTTTCCTCAGGTTGAATGGAGTCCGCGACGCATTCGGTACTACCCAGGAGCTACAAGCCTGTTTGGTGGTCGTCAATAGACAGGATCCAGCTCACGTAGGCATGGTTTTATTATTCCCAAATCTGTCCCAGGTGTATAGTAGAGTATAGCCTTGATAGGTTCATAATCAATACACGGTCTCCTGGGTCATGGTTTCAACACCCATCACATGCTTCCTTCCTCACAACACTTCAAAATGCAAGAGGATACATAACAACTTTTTCTACCGTCATCAAGAGAATCACATAGCCTCAAATAAAGTGTGGTTCTACATTCATTAAAGCCTCTACTTGAAGGTTGAGAGAAACTGGATACAGCGACGATATCATTCTACTTCCTGTGGATAAGTCAGGGCCTCTCTTATTGATCATTACTATGACTGTGAACGACATGAGTAGACTCACATGTTATCGACTCGTCACGCAGACAGACACAGTCACCCATGATGTTCCTGAGCAATCGCATGTACATGGTGCTCAAGAAGGACACGGGTGACTTCCCTACACGATGCCATGTCCAACGGAGTCTGCCCGTCGTTGGCCCTGGTTGTGGCATCTGCCCCGCGCTCGAGAAGTAGGCGCAGGATTTCTACCTGGTCTCCGCATGCTGCTTGATGCAGTGGTGTCCATCCGTCAGTATCCTTGGCCGTCACATCTACGCCGCACTCGAGGAGTAGGCGCGTGACTTCCACATGTCCTCTTGATGCCGCGCAATGGAGTGGAGTCGACCCATCGTCGCCCTTGGTTGTGGCATCTGCCCCGCGCTCGAGAAATAGGCGCACGAATTCTACGTGGCCTCTGTATGCTGCGTGATGCAGTGGTGTCCATCCGTAAGTATCCTTGGCTGTCGCATCTGCCCCGTGCTCGAAGAGTAGGCGCGCAACTTCCACCTGGCCTCTCCGTGCCGCACGATGCAGTGGGGTCAATCTACCAATATGTTCCTGGACTGTCACATCTACGCCCCACTCGAGGAGTAGGCGCGTGACTTCCACCTGTCCTCTTGATGCCGCGTAGTGCAGTGGAGTCGCCCCATCGTTGTCCTTGGCTACGGCATCCACGCCGTGCTCGAGAAGGAGGCCCACGACGTCCACGTATCCTCCCCGAGACGCCAGATGTAGTGAAGTGAGCCCCCGATTGTCCTGGGCCGTGATATCCGCACCGTGTCCGAGGAGCATGCGCACCACTTCTACATGTCCTACGATCGACGATTCATGTAATAAAGTAGACCCGTGGCGACTGTTGGCTGTCACGTCTAGTAGGCCATACTCAAGAAGGAGTCGCATGGCTCCTGCACTCCTCCCTAATAACGCAGCTCTGAAAGCGTCCCGCCAACCATTGACCTGGCCTGTTGAATCTGCGTCGCGCTCGAGAAGAATCCGACTAAGTTCAATATTTCCCTCAAACAGCGCCCGATTCAGGGGAGTCCAATTGGCTTTGGACACATCCACACCAAATACCTGAAAGGCCCTTGTGACATCCACATGGCCTGCTTGGAGCGCCAGCTCAGGTGGAGTAAAGTCGTACTCGTCCTTGGCCGTCGTACCCACGCCGCGCTCCAGAAGAAGACGGACAAGTTCGACATGCCCCATATTCGATGCCACATGCAATGGGGTTGACGAGCGCCTGTCCTGGGCTTCTGCGTCTGCACCATTGTCGAGAAGGAAACAAGCAACTTCGACATGTCCGCCCCTAGATGCCAGATGCAAGGCAGTCGACTTGTGGTCAAAGCCTCGAATGTCGACGTCTTGCGAGTGTTCAATAACCAGGAATTTTACTATGGCGTCCAAGCCACACAGTGCCGCATAATGCAACGACGTTCCGCGGGGCTGCGACGGCCTTTCGCCTCGCTTTTCTCGACGCCAGTATTGATCTTCCAAATCGTGTATCCACACCCAGATTGCGAAGTGGAAATGTTTTGGGTCAAATAGCCGTTTCATCCCATCTTCTACATTTTGAGGCACGTCCTCAAATCGTGCGTGATCTACCCAGTGCTCCGCAGCATATTTGGCAAGAGGAAATTTCTCCAGGTCCACTCTGGTGATGTTCTTGTCAAGGTGTAAGAGCATGCCCAGGCAGGCAGCGGCGGCAAGGGTATGAGAGCGTGTCAAAGTGATGTGATAACGACGCAAGATTGTGTCACTTGATTCGGCGAGACGAGCGGATATCAAGAACTCCTTGACCGAAAAATGGGAAAACTGAATCACAGGCGAACCATCGACGTCGACAATCGCCAGCAAACTCGGCACTGTGGAAAGGACTGCGTAAACTGGATCTTCGAGAAGCCAAGTCCCGTGAAACTTCGGAATCGGTCCTGCTGTGAAGTCAAATCCAAGGAACTGCGCGAGTTCCTCGACATGCAGCGGGCGGGAAGCCACTGCAACAAATTGTAAAAGACGGTGGGCAATCTCCCAATTCGCTTTGTCGATATCTTTCAACGCCCGCTCATATGTCTCGTCGAGTGTCTCCGGTAGTTCGTCTAGAGCGCGCCGTATATGTCCTGGGAGGCAGCGACGAAGGTAGCCCAGCTGGCAATTAACCCATCTGAACCTACAGTAGATGTGAACATGTGTGACGAATTCTGAATCGGTGCTAGTGGCTTACATGCCATGAGCCTTATTCGTGAGAACCTCGATGACGAGCTGCTTGTCGGCCGTATTCCACTTCCGCATCATTCGATCCGTATTAACTACGGACTTGATATAGTTCTCAATATCCTCCATTTGTCCGCACTCATCATGTAGGGAAATGAAGGGGAAATTCAAAGGATCGAGGACGGTCTTGATGTCTGTCTCGGGTCGACTAGTGACGCAAATGCGCAGGTTCGGAAATTTTGAATCAATAAGCTCCTCCACGAACATTAAAACTTTATCGCGAGGGGAAGGCAAAGATGATGTGATTGGACATTCGTCCAAGGCGTCCATAATGAAGTAGACAGGTGCTTGTCCAGGGTGCTTTATCATTTCCTTCAAACATTCGACAAGTACTTCGTTGCTGGGTTGCCTCGAACCATTGATGTGTTCCAAATATAATTTGGATAGAACGCCACAGTAGGAGTTGGATTGATGAGCAAGTTGAACAAGTAGAGATGAGAGGAGCCCACGGAGATCCTTCTTTTGATCCTCCCGGAAGTCACAATAAAAAAATGCTAGTGATGCGAGTCCCAATTTCCGCAAGTCGTCGATGTCCCTGATGATGGAAGAACTGGCCAACACCATAAGTCGTTAAGACAGGGATATGGTAAGGTTACCGTACCAAAGGATGGTCTTCCCTGTGCCGGCTACGAGTGAATGAACCATCAGTTTCGGTGAAAGCTTACGAGGTTTATAAAACGTACGTTTGCCATGAACCCACAGGAGACCAGGAGAGCTCAGTCCGGATAACTTCCATTGTGAGAAAGTATCACTTTGGATAAACCACGCCGCCGTCCCTGTGTGCCACGAGCAGCATGCAATGTTGTGATTTTTCCATGGATCGGGTGGAGAGAACCATCTCTGAAAATCTTCCTGTAACTTGTCACCTACAAAGCAACCTTAGTGCTACTTCACCTGGCAAACCTAAAGAATAACTCACGTTTCGCCTTGTTCATGTCGCTCGCAACTTTCTGTATGGTTTCTAACCCTCAATCAGACACAGAAGTAGTCTACGTCGCCAAGAAAGATATACCGAGGACATCTCGGACACCGTCGATTGATGCTTTGCCGTCTAAAGAGAAAGACGCTTAACAGTCAGCAGCGAACAAGTGTAGTGCATTTACTCACCGTCCATTACCACCCGAATATTCTGGACAAGTCCGTAGACCACCTCCAAGGTCTGTGCTGCCGTCGTCCGAGCCTCATCGTCTGTGAGTCGATATAATCTCTGTAACACTGCCTCAACCTCATTCTCTCCCAACAGCTTCTTTATAAGTTTCACTGCATCCGTGTTCAGACCAGTGGTGTGTCGGTGAGGACGGACTCACTTGGTCGCTTCTGTTTGATCTGTTTTGTCACCAGGGTAAGCGTGGAAATCAGTTCCACCATGATTTTTACGACCAATTCAGTCATAGCTGCGGTTGACGGAACTCTGGTATAGATATCGAGGCGGTTAATGAAGTGTGCTATCGATTCGAGCAAGTCGACGAGAGCATCATAGCTGGCGCCGACATCTTTTGCCGTCTAATACGCTTGCATGTCACTAGGGTGTACACGTGGAAAGTAACGGGGCATCATACGGCGAGAAGGATGGCGAGGCCAGCAAATATGGCCTTTGCAGGTAGGAATGACTGCAGAATAAAGCATCAGAGATCTGAAACGCCTATCGGTATCTTCCAACGTACCAGTCCAATAGCCTCGCCAAGGACGGTGCTAACAGAGAGCGTATACACAACTGACACGACAGCCTTCAGGGATTTCATGACTCTGCCATCGCCATCGCGGAATTCGCTGAACGCTCTTGCTTGCTCTTGAAGCACGGCAGTAACGGACTCGATCGAGTCACAATCTTGGAGTTTCTCAGCGATTGGGTGGTTGACCAATGTCGTGCCTGTCTGCTTTTGGTATTCTTGCAAGGCAGATTCGAAGAGGAGTCGAAAACGCGATGATTGTGACGGATCACCCATATTATCGAGAGAAAACAACAGGTTGATACAGAATGTTGTAGAGGGATGGCGCAAGGGTCGGCGCAATTGCCCCACTGATCCTTATCGATATCCAACTTGAAGGACAAGCGCAAGCGAATTTCTTCAAAAAGAAAAAGATGGGCGTACGTCAACGGTTGAGGGTCACGGTTGCGATCCAGTATTTGGTCGGGTTTGTTACTGGCGCCGGCCGGTATCACGTTTCGAGAGAAAATGAGTCAGGTGAAGGGCCGCGTTGGTATTCGATATTTCAGCTACAGGGCTGCACATTTAGCCTTCAATTGGGAAGCTGAAAAACAAAGAAATGATAGTTGCCAGGAACGCGCGCCTATTTCACATACGTTATCCGTGGTAAAGTTTCTGCTCCTCTATACTCTACCCACGCTATCTCGAGTTGTAGTACTTACACTTACGCTGTAGAATTTTAATCGCCCCTCTAAGAGAGGAAACGTTACTCAATAGCCATGCGTGATTTACATGTCTTGCTTGAGTCGGCAGCTTGAGAAGTGTCTCATGACTACCGAGTAACCTTCCATCACTTCAACACAAGGTGAGTGATATACAGTACTTTGCGTCTCTCCGATTAGATACGGTTGTCAACCGATGGTGCTGGCAAATTTGGGTCAGGGTCAGAGGTGTGGGTTTTCAAGTCGGAGTCGGAATGCATTTTCACATTCAGTCCCTTCGAATTCCATTCCCCGTTTTCGCACGTGGCAGATCACGATCTCGCATCCCTCCTCGCTCGACAACCCTGAAAGTGGAAAGAATATTTACGAGAATATTCACCAAGTTCATGTTGGACAGCGCAAGCAACAAGGTTGTTTCCCTCATCTCCCTAAAGGTGATGGTCGTAAGGTCCGTGGTGTATACCAGACGTCCCTGGGATGCTTACGCCCTGCCAAGAATCCCACGTCATACCACAATCGCATCCTGATAAGGAACCTCGTCAAGTGTCTTGCCGCCTGACTGTCCATGCTCCTCTCACTGCCTCTTCAGGCCTCAAGTCCTGCTCGGCCACTACATTAATATTCTCCTCCTCAACGGCCGTGACCCGTCACGCTGGTGCATTCGGACCCCGAGGGCCATCATATCGTAAGGCAAGGCTTACGGCCACCGTGAACGGCAACCATGGAGCGCCTGTCAACACTCTGTCAACGCAACGCCACAAGTCTCCATTGGTGGGTGAGTTCGCAACTCAGCTCACTCACCTCTGATGAGTCAGAGTTAACTCAACTCTCCGGCAACACTACGTGGCTCAACGTCTCATAATCCCGTTCCATAGTCTCCTTCCCTTTCTGTGCATCTGGCATCCGGTGCAAGATTAACGTGACCGTGTTCACTTTCTCTCCCCCATCCCATCCCATGCTCCTCTCACTGCCTCTGTGCAGTAAAAACAAAAAACAATGCATATCAGTCCTTTCGTTCAGAGTCTTTCGTGTGCGCATTCCTCCCCTTTCCCTCATTCCCTCCTCTTTCTCTGTCTACCTTCCCCCTGGGTCAACACCTCACTCATCGCTGCTACCGTACATACGAGCGTAAAAACAGAGTCCAGGTCCTACAGATGATATCAACGTCACGCTACTGAATGTGTCATAAGTACGTAAGAGAAAGCCTGCCAGCTATTGCGGTTTGTTCTACAATGCGATTAATAGATGAAGTTCAAGACCAATGATGAATGCAAAAAACGCGAAGGAGGGCAAGAAAATTCCACGCGAGGCGTTTGACGTCGCTTGCGCACTCGCACTTGAAGTCGGACTTGAAGTCGGTGTCGGTACATTATATTCCCTGCGAATGAAATCAGCTGCCTGCTCTGCGAGACCGTAGGTTAGGTCCGCAAGCTGTCCCAATCGTCAGCGTGAACACGTCAAGCGCCGCATGCCGGCGAAGAGAGAAATACGTACATGGGCAGCAAACTGCATGGGGAACACAGATGAGTCCGCGACTCGCACATTAGCCAAACCGTACACACGCAGATCCGTGTCGACGACGCCTCCTTGTTCGAGCGGGAGCATGGCGCATGTAGAAGAAGGGTGGAATTGTGAGAGGATGGCCCCCGCAATCCAGTTGTCCCAGTCGTCGTCAGTGACGACACTCGCTCCGGGAGTAACCTCCCCAGTTAAGACTTGCGCAAGTGGTAGGGTCTGCGACAACTGGCGTATGAACTTGCATCCTGCTCGCAGAAGAACTCGATCTAATTTTCACGGTTTTATTTCCACCCGTCAGTATCATCAAGATGTCGCTCATCGCTCAATGCGAACACACCTGCTGTATGAGAAAGATATTTCGGGTCAATGGCAGGGTAGTCGAAAGGATTATTGGTCGTGATGTATAGAGAACCTTGACTATCCGGATGTGAGCATCACGAGCTATACCAAGGAAATGGGGGCAAATCACCTAAATGGGCGTTGCAATGCCGCTTGGATGTTGACTACCTGACCTTGGCCCATGAGGCCAAGAAGAGTTTCTATGTGGCCGAGAGGGCCATCCAACAAACGCTGGCTGACATTGTAGGTAGCATCATAGCCAGCAATGACTGTCGGGTCTTGGGACCCGAGGAGCGTGGAAGAGTCAGAGAAAGCATTGGCCACGTCGCTCTCAAATGAAGAAGCCGCTGATCCTAATAATGAAGTGAGGTTGATGTAGCCCGTTGCGGAATTGACGAAAGAGAGGAATTCTTGGGAGAGAGGGGGGGTCTAAGATAATCCTTCATCAGTCAGCTTCGGGGAAAGGATACCGAAACACGTACAGCGTTGACTAATTGTGGATAGAGAGTCGTAGCGGTGTCAGCAGTTGTGCTGAAGACAAGCTGCGCACTCTGAAACAAAATGAGAGGAGTGAGTGCTTTCTCGAGAAGAAAGCAAAAAGTGACAGACAACGTGATCCTGTAGGTGCTGCCCGACACCTGGAAGGTTCAGTGCCGCCTGGACTCCGGCAGCCTGCAAAATGTCCTGGGGTCCGACACCACTCTGCATGAGAATTGTCGGACTCCCGATCGCACCACCCGTTAGTATCACTTCCTTGTTTACACCGACCGAGCTCCTGGCAGATGTCGAAGAAGTAGCATATTCCACGCCAGATGCAGTGAGATTATTGCCGAACAAGAGTCTGGTTACCATCACATTCGGCAGGATGTGGAGGTTGCTCCGCGGCGGAAGAGGGTCAATGTATGCGGAGCGTGAATATGAACGTGTCCAATTGTTGGGATTTATTGTCGATGCGGCGACGAATGAACCCCATGTCTGTCCATCGTACGGGTCTGGACTCTCTGGGATTCCAAGCGCAGACAGCGTTGGCACCCAGTAACCAACAAGAGGTACTATGCTAGAGAGTGCAGTTAGCCGGCACAGAGAAAAAGAACAAGGTCGCAGTTTGCTCACTAGCCCGGGAAAGTGCTATACACAGGTCCGTTTGACCCATGGCTCGATGAGTTATACTCGATGACCGCGGCATGCTGGATCTCAGGACTGGGGGGTACGAAGGTTTCGCTCTTTTGCATAGCCGCAAGCATTGCAGACCAACCCCATCTACTCGCGGCGGCATCATCTCCCGGTGCAGACAACGCCGGCCAGGCATCGACTTCAATCTGGGAAGGACGAACGCTATACATCCCATTCATCGCTGACGAGCCTCCGAGAACCTTGCCACGTGGCCATTGAAACGTGCGACTGCCTGCATTAGTTTGTGACAGTGTTGAGAAGTTCCAATTGGCGGCTGTGTCCCAGAGAGAATTGTAATATGCATTTCCTGGAATGTCTTGGGGCGGATTAAATGTCGTCATTATTTCCAAAAGAGGTTGTATGTACATACTAATTGAACTCGCGAGAGCATCCCCAGTGTCACCAGCCTCGATAACGAGGACGGTGGTATTTGCATCTTCGGAGAGACGTGAAGCAAGGACAAGGCCTGCAGTACCACCTCCCGCAATAACAAAGTCATACGAGCCCAGCAATTCCGACTGCGTCACGATGATCCGCTTCGTATATGGGCCATAAGGATGGGAAAGCGCAACCTGCAGTGCGGCGGAAAGTAGCCAGAACCCCAGAGGTAGTATCATGGATGGGGAGCGGGAACGTGGGAGTAAAGGATAAAAACCTCAATGCGCAGTGCCAAGAAGATATAGTTGAACATACGTGGTGCCTTACAATTGCGCTCATATAGTTGCGCCCTCCTGGCCTAGAACGGATTTGGCCATTCCCCACACCAACCTTGCATACAGAACTAGCGCCAAGAGGGATGGGTTGCCGTTAGGGCCGTGCTTGGAGGCTTCAACTATTAACCTTCAACTCTCGGTTGACGAAGCCGCAAAGTGCGGATCCTTTTCTCTCCTGCCTATAACTTGGTATCAGAGAACTTAGAAGGACTCAACGGGTTCTGCTGGACTGGAAGTGTTGGTCGTGCGCATTGCATTAGACGGATGCAGGCCGGGTCCTGGTGAGAAGAGAATGGGGCATGGGGCATTTGAAAGCTGGCGCCTGGCGGAGTCTGCCCTGGCCCGGGACATGTCAGGGGCGCAGGGCGCAAACAAAAGGTAGGGTCTTTCCGTTTCCGTCCTGAACATGCTGAACATCCGGATCACTCCGAGCTCCAATAAAAGAGCGGGGATCCAAGAACAGACGCCGTCAACGGTGTCACGTGATGGTCACTCATGTGACTCCATTCGACTGGCCCTCCGACTCTGGCAATTTCTTCCCGTCGAGCATGTGTGACGGTGAGGAATCTAGACACATCCCGTTTTGACCGCTGTCACTGCAGTAACATTTCCTCCCCTACTGTAGCACATTGGCTTCCAAGTTATTTTCCGGCCCCCGCTGCAGACCTACAGCCTACTTCCAGTCTACCACGAACCCAAGCCCAAGTCAGCTTATTCCTTCACGTTTCTATGGAGTGCCCACCAACTCGTATCCTATGGCTGCCTGGCATACTCTATGGTGTATGCCGCTGTGCGCGTGTCTGGTAGCCCTTGTAGCCATAGTCCGAAATCGATTCGTTGAGGATTTTCCAGTTCGGTCTGTGCACCTACTGCACAACGCCTTGGTAATGTGAAGAAACTTATCAGATCAAAGAGTTTTTTTTAAATCTTAACAGAGGAAATCTCACGACGTAGCTGTACTGTACGACCACTGGGATATTTGAAAATGTAGCATGTTTTCCTGCCGTTTAGAACAAACCTCCAACCTTGGGATGGAAGGTGCGTATGTGCGTCGTCGCGCGGCCATGGCCACAAGCACATCTTGTTTTCGACAACTAGCAAGAATTCATACGGGGATCAGCCTCAACCCCAGACCAACTAGTGCCCGTGTAGTGACTACCCGGGCACCTGACATTGGCAGGTCTCGGTCATACTCTGATTTCTGAATTTCCATGACTCGACCCAGTCTTGGCTCCATACCCTGACCCCTCTGTTGTCTGACTGGTTGTCGTGACATACAGTGGCCTGTATCTATGAGGACCAAGACCCAAGCTTTGACCTTCTATGGAACAAGGAACACGTAAGCTTCCCTCGATCCTTGCATCAACCGCCAAGTCCCATGAATGTGACTCTTGGATTGAAGAGATTGAACTGCACCTCGAAGTCTCTCGCCATTGTATGTCCGAAGCCTCTCCTTCAGATTCCCCTAGGAAGCGAATGATGGCTTGAGACTCAGTCGCAGAAGAACATTTAAATGAACTGGGCGAGCACTGAGTCGGACGTGAACGCGATCGGGATTCGGATGCCATTCGAAATCTGCCTGCGTTCAGAGATAACCTGAACCCCTGATGCTCCCAAGAGTGGGTTCTACCCGATATTGATGGGTATCCGGGTAACCATTGATTATGAACATGAAGTATTAGTCGAAAACCGACCCTGAGAGGAAGGAGATGGCCCACGCAAGAACCACCTGAATGAGGTTGAATTCATGATACCTGCGAGAAGGACCAACCAAGCCATTGCAAAGAAATGGTGACCGACTAGGGAATATTCTTCCATTTAAGTTGGCACGACGTTGACAGAGCGAGTTCCAATACCACAAGTCTGCCTGTCAGTTCATCGTCCGCCTCACAGTCCCTTGTCGACAGCAAATCCCGACACTGCCTCAATACCTGTGCAAGATCACGCGTTCGTCTCCACTTCGCCTTTCAACTTTCCAACCTTACCAGAAGCTCAATTGCCACATAGCATGGGAAAGGCATCATTTACTTTCTTGGAACGACGGATCTCAGGGCCTGAAGGGACAAGAGATTTGCCCTTATTCGTGGCCGAAGGCATAGCCTTACCAACCTCAATTACCCGTAGCAATAACAAGATAAAACATCAGAATAAATGATATAGACAAGCTCTTAACTCCGTGCCTACGGCACGATTCACTCACTTCGTTCATGAACCGGCCTCCAGCACTTCGTCAGAGCTTGTTGGGGGCTGCGCCCC
>Ga0307510_10001528_pt1 | contig 25524 bp, 29 predicted proteins | sample 12_EM_MG_FD_207224 | JGI IMG/M metagenome (GOLD analysis project Ga0307510, IMG submission 207224) | Populus trichocarpa ectomycorrhiza microbial communities from riparian zone in the Pacific Northwest, United States - 12_EM | ecosystem: Host-associated > Plants > Roots > Unclassified | place... | reverse complement strand
GAGGGACTTGGCCGCGGGAGACGACGGCGGGCCAGGCGCGAAAGGCGCAAAGGCTGCGGGTAGTGGGCGGCGAACGGCGATGGCGAGCCGCAATCACATCATATAAAACCCGAACAAGGACAATTCCATTCCGATCGCGATTCCGAGCCGAGGAACACAGACGGGGGTGCGGTTGCGCAAAGCGCAGAAAGAGGGGTGGAGCAGCGGGTGGAGCGGTGGAGCAGTGGGGAGCAACGGACAACGTGAGAGAGTGAGATTAAAAAAAGAAACTAGTTTTAGTGTGGTGGAAATGGGGGTGGAGACGCGACGCGACGCGACGCACCCGTGTTGACGGTCGACAGGTTCTTGAATGGAGAGAGCAAGAGCATGGCGACGATGCCCATGCTAAAGATCTGCACGCCCCCGCCGGACATGTACAGCATGAACGCCTGCATCGGCAACGACTTGACCGGCGAGATGGCAAACTCCCATGCTTTCTTCTTCTTCAGTGCCTCGTGCGAGCTCAGCGCTTCGGCGGACAAAGATGCGGACGCCGGGGCCGACGACGTCGTCGTCGTCGTGGAAGAGGAGGACTTGCCCTGTCCTTTACCCTGCATCGAAATGAGGGAGAGAATGCGCGTTTTGGATCAGATGTCTTTATTTAGATTATTTTCGTCGCCATCGCACCTTTGACACTTCTGGGAAACCTGGTGGAGCAGGAAGCTTGTTCCATCTGACGAATTTATGGAATGACAGGCAAGGGACGAGGTACTGGAAAACAGCTTACTTTGGATTCGAATTCGCAAGGGAGGCGTAGTCGAGGCTCGTCACGGTGGCTCGAGAAGACATGTTACGGTTAATAGGCGCCCACTACTGGTCCATCACAATTAATCGAGATTTCAGTCACTCAGATTCAACTGTATTCTGACGGATTTACAGCCCAGAATCACCGCTGAACGCTGAACGGGCGCCGGCTTTATGTCCCTGTTCTTGATAAAGTATTGAACCATGTCCCACCGCAACTGATCCTCGAAAGAACAGCGACAACATTGACAATTTTAAGTAAGTGCAGTATCGATAACAGGATGTGTGAATGACTTTTGAGGTGTCATGCAACGTGTCTCCGAGGCCGAGCGTAATTTAAATGTAAAGATAACAATCGCCAGCTCACTGACCGACATAAGGAGGCATACCTGCATTCGGTGGCATCATTGGCGCACCCGCCATAGGTGCAAAGCCTGCCGGGGGAGGTGGCGGGTATCCCTGTCCCGGATTGAACATGCCCACCCCACCAGGTGGTGGTGGTTGCGGCATGCCCGCGGGCATACCCATGCCCATGGGGGGCATTGGAACGCCGACAGGCACGGGTCCTCCTGGGGGTTGCATCGGGGCCTGCATGGGCATCGCCGCGAAACCAGGGGGTGGGGGAGGTGGCGCGGCCAGTGCACCAGCGAACTGGCCCTGGTACGGGCCTGCGAAGCCGGGTACGGGCTGCACAGCGCCGTAAGTTGCCGGGGCTGGACGCGGGGCCAATGGAAGCGCATTGTTCTTTCGGGCCTGCGATGCCAGCAGTCGTTCGGCGGCCGTACCGTGTCGCTCGCCCTTGCCGTCCTTTTTGAAGGCGTATTGGACTGTGATGGGCTTGTTCATGAGGAACTGCCCGTTCATGGACTCAATGGCCGCATCAGCCGATTCGAAGTCGGTGTAGGACACGAATCCGTAGCCCTTCGACTGTCCCGTCTGAGTGTCGCGCGCGACCTGATTGGCTAGGTTAGTAAAGGTGTACGTGAAGAACACCACGAGGTACGAGCGTGCCATGCGGTGGTTAGGCGGAATCATCGGCATACCTTGGCGGTCGTCGCCATCATACCAAACGCGCTGAACGTGTCGTAAAGCAGCCGTTCATCGACGTTCTCGTCCAGCGATCCGATAAAGAGATTCGCGCCCACGTCGAGCTGCTTCTTATCCGAGGAGGCCTACGTTACGACCGAAAAAAGTACGAGCGGTTGAGCCGAGTCCCGCGTGAAGGAGCGTACAGAGACCTGTCGCGCACCTTGTTAACTCGTATGGGCTTGCCCCATAACTTTATCTGATTCATAATCTTACAGGCATATTCCGCGTCTTCTTCCGTCAGAAACTCACAGAACCCAAAACCTTGGTGTGCCATGGAGATTCGGTCTTTCGGCAAGTGGACATTGACTGGGAGTAATCGTTACACAAACATGAGTGGGCATGCACGACCGAGTCAAGGGAGAAAGAGAGGTAACGCACCGACTGGACCGGCCTGAAGCATTAGTTCCCATATGAGCGCGTCCGTACACCGTTCGTCGAGGTTACCCTGCACTGAAATTGGATGGGATGATCGGAGAGGAGTCAGCAGGATGACACATACGAGGTATACGGTTGCTTCTTGATTCCTGTCATCCTGGGGTCGAGACATTTATCTCGATAATGAACGAGAACAAAGGAGAAATGTTCCCGACAAGTCGAGTCGCAGTCGAGTGCCCCTCTATTTGCTCTTGTTTACACGCCTGATCTTCTATCACCGCCTAAACGCGACAAAGTGCCATCCGCAGAGCAATCTATCACTGTTTGTACTAGTCCAACTGCTCTACTCTTGCGCCATCAGCAGGAACGACACTTTGGTCAGCCTTCTGATGGATCTGCGTCGTCACAATTGTTCCGAGAGCTCGACTTTTATGTGTCCTGTCTAGCTAGGTTCCGCCAGCGGTCCGTCGGGAAAACATCCCCTTCGTGGTTATTCGCGTCGTTGAATTGCAGGGCTCAACGTCTCGGCGATCCCACGAGAGAAGGGTCGCTAACAGTTCTGCCGCATGTGAGATCATCCGTTTCATTCTCAGGCTGCGCTTCGCACAGGGGAACCTATAGCCGTTCAATCTCAGATGGTTGGCGTGGCGGATGGGCTACCGTACTGTACGGCCCCACAGCCGTCACCTTCACCTTTCAATCATGTCCGCAGCCTCGGAGCGACCAGCATAGCCCTGGCCCCTGACAGTATCCCCATCCTCGGGACGCATTCGGGCAATATGGCGCCTTCGCTTGGGCCCTCGTGGGCTGGTCCCACTGGTGGACTCATTTTGGGTCCCTATACAGTATCTGGGGCCGCGCAGCTCCCGCCACCCATATGCTGTCCCCCGAAATACCGGGCCTTCCAATCACCCTCATTCATTTTATTCCCTGCTGACTGATAGAACCCCCCGTCATTCCTGCATTGCGGCCTATTTCTGTCGCCTGAGTGACGGCATACTTGCCTTGCCCATGTCCGGATTCTTTATGGACCGAACCGTATCGTCCCGACTTTAAAAGGTCCAACTCGGTCATCGCCAGTCCCACCAGGAGGTACTATAAACCCGCACGACCACATCCCCCGCAGTCGCGCACCGTTCTCGCCTTCCTAGTCACCTCTCCAGCCCCTCCCCCCCAACGATCCCTGTTCAACGATGTACAAGCTCAACTTGATGATCCTGGCCCTCCTCTTCATCCTGTCGGTGGTTGCCGCGGCCCCGCGGGAGCTGAAGCAGGCGAAGATCAAGCGCGGTGAGGAGGTCAAGAGAGATGCAGACTGGGGCAACAAGCACAAGCCGTCCAAGGTGTAAGTGTTGACCTACTATCCTCTCGTTGATCGCCATCGACCAACCAAACTCCTAGGCCTCCCCCCCCCAAGACAACACCCTATTATCCTCCATACCCAACTTATGCTTAGATCCTACCCGGCAGGGGGTAGTATAGACATTGGCTGTTCCAAGAAAGATACATCGCCTACCTCTTCATTGTTCAATATTGTTTTCTTCCCTTTCTTGACAGGGCCAAGGGTTCCTTCACGTTACAGGTTTTCCCTCGTGCCCTCGTGCCCGATGCCACTTTCGTTGTGGTGTCTTTCATTTCGCAGCATGCCACGTATCCACGTAATGCCCATTCCAGTACGATTCATCCCCTCTCCCGCCTCTTTGGAAGGATCGTTACTATGTCGTGGGAACCGTGTGCGGACTCTTTTTACACCCGTCGTTTCTATGTCGTACTCTACACTCAACAGGAACTCTGTGTGTTGACGTGTCCTGGATGTACCCTACCATATTGGGAAGCTGGGTGGAACCCCTGGCCGAAGTTGTGGTCTACGAGCGCTCGGGAGAAGGAAAGCCAACAGGTCCCTAGAAAGCATTATATCCGACCGGAAGAAGTTGTGATAAATGCGATGTCCAGAAGATGACCAGAGCGATCCCTCTTGGGCCCCTACGGGTGTTGGAGTTTGGGGCATCGAAGCTGTATGTCAAACTTTGGCAACTAAGGCCAGCTGAGGCTCAAGTCATGGATAGCCTGAGCCATGGCATTGGTCAGTACTTGCTGCGGCTGGCGGTTCTTCACGCATACCGTGTGGGCTGTTCAGTTAGACGATGGGCGGGTGATCTGCGTGTGAACAGCATTCGTGGTATACACGGGACAAGATTTCAATGACCTTCAAGTTGGTACCATAAGGCTACAAGATTCAATGCTATCTTTTATCACTTCCTCTTTGACCTCCACTCCATGAGCAGCGAACGTATGCCCTTCAACACCGAAAGATAAGCGCTGGCAGCGGCCTCGAACCTTACCGTACCGCACTTTTTCGTAATGCGCAATGCTCCTCATATGTGTGATAGGGCGTTTACTCCAGACCGATCTCACGTTAGTCTTAACCACACATCGCCCACGGTCTCCCACAGCGGCGGAGTGTGGGGCTCCCCCCCTGAGACTATTGTCGCGAGAGAAAGGAGGACCCCACCACCCCAACAACCCCCGTGGAAGCATACGGGGCAACAAGCAGCAATCACATTTGCCAAGAACACCCCACGTCCAAACTTTCATCCCCGAGGCTACCGTGATTTCGTCCCCAGATCGGAGGGAGGGAAGACGGCTCTCTCCCTCTCCCCTCACTCTCGAGCCTTGACACGAGGGGAAAAGCGGGTCGGGGCGAAAGTGAATTCCCCCATTCCACTCTTAGCTACCCTGTCGCGCGCCGAACGCATGCCTTCATAGAAGAACCACAAAAAAAAGAGGATCAAGCCAAACGCAGTTATCGGGTCCGGCAATAACCCCCACGACCGACCCTCTCACCGTAAACTGCCGGCACGAATACACGTTGGACTCGCAGCAAAAGGGAAGGGCCTTTACCCGTTTTTTTTTCCTCGGCACGCGAGAGCTCGGCCATCGCTTTGCCAGGTCACCCCACGTTGTCGCGGCGGGCTGGCTGGGTCGGCTGGGCGCTGCTCGTCCTCGAGGAGGAAAAAGAAGGACGAGAAGAAAGCACATGTCACGATCATCCCACGCTCGGTGAGTTGAATAAAGTCCCCTTCCCCTTCGCCAGGTCCCCGAGTTGAGTTGTCCATCCCTCGTGATAACTGGGCGTAGCCATGCGCACGCAATGTCATGATGAATGAACCGGGTGCAGTAAACACGATGCATAGGGGTCCCAGTGGCACGTGCCCTGACTTGTGGGGTGTGGGTGGGAAGCTAAGTTTTGTAAGAGTAAGGAATGAATTCATTCATAGTGAGTGAAAATGAAAAGTGATTGCATGATCGAGCTTTCTTTTTGAGATCAGGGCAGGGCCGACGACGTAATGAGAGAAACCGATTTGGAATTTGGTTTGGTTTTGGGATTGTGAAATGTTGGTTTCTGAATTTGTCATTGGTCGTTACGGCATAAATAGTCAAGTAGTCAAGTGCATTTCGGGGGAGCGTCAACCGCTCTCTGCTCCCTTATGGACGGGTATTAGATTTGGCCCCCAAGTACCGTCGCGAAACTAACAACTACTACAAGACAGCAGACATAGGTGCCCGCGGTAGGGTACGCGCGGAAGAGAAAAAGAAGTGACTATAGGTATTGGGTGGGAGAGCAGCCAAAGCAACGTACGGGAAAGGGGAGAAAGTAGATACGCCAAAGTCGCGGGTGGTTCGCGTGTAAAAAGAGACTACTACTCGTGGTGGCAAAATCATCGCGAAAAGTGAGGGTCGGACGTAACGTAAATATGAGGGATGGTGAGCTTTAGGCAACGATGCACAACTTGACTCTCTTCTTGACGACCGGAGGGTCAAGAGCAGCCACGATAGCCTTTACACGCACCGAGTCAACATAACAAAACAAAACACACTTAAAGACAGGGACAAAGGACTCACCTCATCGAATACGTTCTTGAGACCCTTCTGAGTGAGTGCGGAGCACTCGACGTACTTGACCGCACCGAGTTCACGCGCGAGACGCTCTCCCTGTTCGGGGGCGACGGGCCGCTGCTTTTGTCGCTGGAGTTTCTCCATCACTTGCGGGTCATCGCGTAAGTCCACCTGGGTGCCCACGATAAGGCATGGAACACCCGGGCAGTGATGGTGCACTTCAGGGAACCACTTCTCCTTCACGTTCTCGAATGAGGCCGGTGAGGTAACGCTGAAGCAGACGAGGAAAACGTCCGTCTGCGGGTACGATAGTGGGCGTAGACGGTCGTAATCCTCCTGACCTGGACGTCGCGACGATGAATGGACAGAAAGGATGGAAAGGGCGAGCGCCACAGCGAAGTGGGAGGTGGGGCGACGGATTACGGATACTCACCGGCCGTATCAAATAGACCCAGTGTGTAGGGGTCATCGCCGATCATCACGGTGACCGCGTAGTTATCAAACACCTGCGTAGACAGTTTGGAAAATTTTCTTCGCCGCGGCTAGCAGATGGGGAACTCTTACCGTTGGAACATATTCGCTGGGGAATTTGTTCGTCGTGTACGAAATTAGGAGACAGGTCTACGTGAAGTGACGGTGGAAACAATGTACGGTTTGACTCGGGGGTGAAAGCAAGGAGCGAAAAATTCTCGGTGCATACCTTACCAACAGCACCGTCACCAACCACAACACACTTTATTGTCTGCATATCGCTCAGAAATTTTCGAAAGATACGATAAAACTATTCTTTGGGTTGAAACGTTGAGCGTCGGAACGAAAGAGGGTATAAGAAACGGCGAAAGTTGAAAGAAAAGGTCGAGGCGGAAGGGTGGCGAGTGGGTGGCAAAGGGAAGGAACACTCACAGGTCCTCTGGGCCAAAGGCGGACGAGGGCTGGCGAGAGCGTGTAAGGTTGTCAAGTTGGAGAGACCTGGTGATAGGAAAGGCGTCTGATCTCGAATGTCGATCGGTCGGCGATAAAAGACTGAGATGTGTGTGAGACGCGTGAAGGATTAAGTAGAGCGGGCGGGGAATGGGGAAAAGGAGAGGAAGACTCACTCCAAGGCAGTGGCGAATGAACACGAGCGTCGTGCGAGACAACCAGAGCTGACCCGTCGACGACTGCGTTCCCCGCTCGGTCGGCGTTCCGGCCGGCCGTACGCCGGCATCCGGCGAGTGTTTATGTTACTCCCCTTGCGATCCGGCAAAATCATCTCATTAGCAATGTGCGCGTACAGCCCACCCCCAATATACTGTACAGTAATCATTATATAGATCGCGACCCGAGGGAGTTTATAATTTAAACGGTAAAAAGGAAGGTGTTGGTCGCGCGACGGCCAGCATCGCAACCGCCGCGGCCACGTTAATTCGGTTTGACGCGCTTGCCCGAAGGGTGTTCCTCCTCCGCAGCTAGATAGATATCATGCCGTGTCCCCCATCAGATGTTGGTCTCACTCCCCACTAATAGATGACGGTGTTTTACTTACATGCCGATCCCACAGGTTCCGCCCACCAATTTAGCTTTCCGTCTCGACTTCCAGTCACCACACAACTTTCCCCGTTCGAGCCCCCCTTCCGATATACCTGAGAAATCCATTGTCAGTCCTTTCCCGCCTACCCCAAAACGTTTCTCTAGTCGCTTACCCCGATCGCTTGTACAACGCACCCTCCTCGGGATGAGATCGTCTGTCATAACATTTCGCAAATATGGTACGTACCTTCGCCATGGTCCAGGCCACAAAGTACTCGGGAACTCGTTTTGTCCCACGCGAACAAATAGCCACGCGCCGAGCCATACAACACAGCGTCGTGGTGACCCACAAACAACGCATTCGCCTCGTAGTTTGCCTCAGGTTGAAGCTCAGGCTCCACAATATAAACCTGCATAACTTTGCCTCGGTTCTCGTCTGGGGTTATGGCGACGAGGTGCGCGCGTCCAACTTGCTGCGAGACCAAGGCATGCGTTCTGGTCGGGAGGACATCTATACCGCATCTATAGATTTTATCAGCAAAGCTGGTCCCAAATGAACGGAAAGGCAGAAATAAGTAAACGTACATCCTTGCTTTAAAAGTGTTGTACATCCGTAGTCCAGGATCGGCCACTTGGCAATACCACCTATGAACTTTGCTTACAACGCCGTACACCGTCAATGCAGATAGGCACGTACAGTACGCCGTCTTTCGTCCCTCCAATTAGTGCCGCACCGTCATCAATGAACTCTATAGCAGTAACGTTCTGCCTGTCAATTGGCCGTTGAGACTGCCACGAGCCTATATATCATCAATTTTCATACAGGACCGCATTTGAGTATCACGCTTACCCTGTTTCATTATCCAGATACGTACCCCGAATTTAGGAAATGATGCTGCAATCCGATCGCCTTTGTACGCAAGCGCAGTCGGCGCGTCTTCCGGCATCGCTCCAGCAACTGGGTCAAGCAGACGGCCCCAACTCCAAACGTCATGTGCACAAGGAGGCGAGTCACCTGCCGGTCGCGTCCAGCGCACCAGAGCACCGTCCATACAGAGAGCAAGTACACCAGCATCATCATCCATCCATTGAGCAGAAACAACAACAGACGAATGTGGCAACCGCGCCACCTCGCTGTACGTCACATTGTCCCATACGCGAATTGTACAATCGGTACCTGATAAGAGTTTCAGCAACAAGTCATGATGCTCACAAATAAATGAAGTGGTGCTCACACGTAACAGCCATTAATTTTCCGGTGCGGTTGAACGTGATGCCTCGAATAGCAACATGTTCGCCCTGCACCGTGACACATCGGATTGGTGACACAGTGGGCCACGTAGACGGCTGTGGGCGCTTTGATGGAACCTCGAATGATACAGAAGGGTCCGCCCGAGGAGGCGATGCCTTGCGTTTTGTGCCTGCAGCCATGGGAATGTTGTGCCCACGCCCATCAGTAATCGAGCGGGGTGCGTGAGGGTATCTCTCTGCCAGACCATGTCAGCCCCGCATGTCAATTTAGCGTTACACAGGTTTAATTACAAAACCGCGAAATACTCACGATGGCGATGATATTGCGGATAGGCTTTGGGGGCCATGCTTTGGCCCAAAGGCACAGGCGCCATCGCTTGCATCGCAAGCCCTGACCGCGGCTGCCGCGGCGGATGACCATTGTCCGGCATCATTGTTTGTGACACCTTTGGAGGGGCTTTCGGTGACATCGACTGCCCAAATGGCTGAGAGTGATGGAATGTTTGTCCAATGGGTGAAGGCGGTCTCGCAGGGGTTGATGAAAAAGGAAAGGACGAGTGCCGCGGGGCAACAGGGATGGTATTCGAGTTGGGTAGCATCGCCGGTCGCCCACGTATGGCTACGCTGAGAGGTGCGTGGTCATGGATCGGACCGGAGCCTGAAGTAGGCCGGAGAGACAGAGCTGGCGGTGGCTCACAAGCGTCGGGACCTGCGCGGAAGGGCGGATAAAAGTCTGTGGAGCCATCATCGCGGCCAGGCCGGAACGGCGGCCAGGAGAGTGTTTGCGGCTTTCTCACAGGCTGCTTTGGTGATGATGGGTGAGAAGAAACGCTTGCAGCGCTATTTTCCAGAGGGCCGTGGCTAAATGACCCTCGCGAACTGGCGGGGGATCGATAAGACGGTGAATAGTCCTTCCTGAGAGCCGGTGAAGATGGATGCGCAAGGGTTGATGGTGATGACGGTACTTCAGCATGAGCCGGGGGTGGTAAGACCGCATGGGGACGCGAGAGCCGCAATACCGAGGACGGAGAAGAGGAAATTCTCTCTGGAGGGAGATTGGTCTGTACGAATGATGACGTCACAAGGCGAAATGGCTGTACAAAAATAAACAAGATACCTTGCTATCCTCAGAGAATGATGAGGGAAGACCGACAACGTCTGACGCGAAACTACCAGGTACGGGTGTGCTTGATTCCGGCTTTGTCGGGAACTCAATCTTGGCAATGGATGGGGAAATCATTGGAGCTAGGGTAGGAGAGCTCGGTGGACGAGGAACCTCTGTAGAGGGTTGGGTAGCGCGAGGGCTGCTGGCATTCTTGGGCCGCTCTGCCCTACGGCCTCTGATATTATGCCTACGTGAAGCTTGTGTTGTTAAGGCAGCAGGTACAGAAGGGCTCCAAGGCCTCTCTGGCGGAGGTAAAGGAGGATTTCCGTCCTCCGAACTGCTACTGGAGTGTCCAGAATCAGACGTCTCATCGGCTGGCCTGGTCGGAGGCAAGGAAGTAAGCACTGGAATAGAAGGACTCCATCGTTCAAGCTTGTCGTTGACACGGGTATCCGTGAAGGTCTTTTGTCCATTAGTAGCCGCATCGCTCACGTTAATGTGAGTACATACAGGTGTCGATACATCGTCTTGTTTTACTGGTGTGGGAGAGATCGGATGTCGCTTATCACCAGGTGTGAGTGACTTTTTAGAGGTAGTGTCGACGTGAATGGGCGGTAAGCTATTGTTGTGCTCAATGTGCCGTGGATGAGTGGCTCCGGTCTTTGACACGGTGGTCTTGGCGACAGGTGGCAATCCAGCTTTTACATCAGATAACGAGGAGACTGGAATTCCGACAGGCCTTGAAGGAGAAGATTTTGATACATCCCGCACAGGGGGGGTAGGAGAAACAGTTTGTTGGGGTGGAGGGGAAGGGACCGTCAGGGTGGTGAGAGCACTTCCGGTTACGTTCATCGGTTCTGTTTGAATACCAACGGAGTGATACACAACCTTTAACGTTGGTGCATGTGCTTGACGATCAAGTGAGTGCGATAGAAGAGACGATAATGGGACATCGTACGTACCCAAGGGCACGGGTACTTCGTGACGTTTTGCCCAAGATTTCCTCATCTTAAGGGGTAGAGATTGTTCTGGAGGTACGAGGGTTTCGTCGTCTTCTGCCACCTGAGTCTCTTCTTCAACATCCGAAAGAGAAGAACCCTCCAACTCATCCCCCTCAAATATGATAGCACGGTCCTTGAAAGAACCATCGGCAACAGTGAGGAGGATCTCCTTCCCGGGCTTGACCTCGATCCGTTTGTACGCAAAAAGGCTGAATTGGACGACGCCCTTGATCTCTCCTTCTCCCTCTGAGTCGCTTTCTGGGTCAACGCGTCGAAGGACAACGTGTGCTTTTTGGCTGGATCCATGGGCCCGGAACCGCAAGGGACCCTTAATCCCAAGAATTGAGGCTGCTGTGGGTGCCGGGGACACTGGGTCGTTATCAATACTTGAGGAGTCCGTCATTCTGAGTGGTTTATATGGGTCGTGGTAACCCACAGAGGGAGGGGGACGGTTCGGTTCGACAGAGGAACAGCCAACGAAGGATGCACTTGTGGTCAAACGAGGGCACGGCATTTGCCGAAACGTTGTCACCCACCTTGGCTCCAAACAAACCGCTACCGTAACCTGTTCCTCAATCTCCAACCAGCTGCAACCACCGGCTACTCATTCCCCTAATTACCCACCCCACTCTCTCACTTTTGAGAAACTTCTATTGCTATCTTGCCTCGCTGCGCAAGCCTGTTCGACTGATGCACCCCCTCGACGCGTCATCAAGATGTCAGCCAGTCTGACTGGTGTATCCATCGCGATGGGCGCACTCACCAAGACGTACGACGTCTCTAGTTCGATAGAGCTGTATACTGATCCATAGCCAATTTTTTTTAACCATCCCGCGCAGCCGATCTAGAACCTGGACTGAATACGGTTTGCGTACCTAAGTCAGGAGGTCATATATTATCTAAAATACCCTGCTGGTCGTGCGCTGTCTCACCATAAAGAGCCCGTAAGAATACTTTGCCACGCAGTTTCGAGCTCGGGCGATGGTGATACGGCAGTTCCTCTCTGGAACTTGATCTGTGAGCATTTGCCAACCCACTCATTCTCTGTCGTTCCGTATCGCGTAGTTCCTCGGGCGTAGACTCCGTTGGGCTCCTTATAAGAGAAACCATGATGTTTATTGTCTGCCAAAGGTTCATCGCAACGTTGATTTATCTGGGATTACAGAACGGATACCTTCGAGTACTTGCCTGTGGCGCCGCTCTGAAAAATGACATCCCGAAACTTGCGAGCTAGGACAGCCTTTTCTTCAATCTTCAGCATTTTGAACGCTTCTGCGCGCGCTCCAGTTCTCCCAAGAAATTCTTGAAGAGAAATGGGACTGCTCCTGGCCTATTTTCGGCTGCAGAAACATGGCAGTTTGACGATTTTACCATGGGTCTTGAACAACCCAGAGTCACATTGACTGGTATACACGATAGTTCCGTATGGGCTCCATCTGAGGGATTTCCTTCTCCATATGGATATACAGCTCGAGATACTGTCCCCGATGCTATGTCTGCCATCTCTAGAAGTCCTGTTGGGGGCACGCTGATCAGTAGAAACCAGAGGAAAGACTGTCATTTGCATCGAAAGACCATGTTTTGGAATTCAACGTATCCTCCCCGTTAAAACCCCTCAACACAATCTGAATGCCTTGCAGTCAACATGCTCATTGTGTGTAAGGATATAGAAGTACAAAGTGTGAGAAGAAATATCGAACAGAGCGCATATGCCGTATGAGATGATGCAGGCAGTCTCACCTGTGGGAAAATTGGACACGTCGCAATTAGCTAAATGAAGTCCGACGCGACGTATGGATAAGAGCACGGGATCTCCTCCACGTGGGAAAGGCCAGCACACCACCCATTCTCAATACAATGAGCGATTTCCTCTCCCATCTTCTGTCCCTCGTAATACGCCCCGTGCAAGTAACCTAAATACGACGCCGCATTACGCAATGCACCAGTTAGTGGCGCAGGCCCCTAGGAAAGAATCAAGAGTACAGGACGTCGTGATCCCGGACCTACCATAATACTTCAAACTCGTCGCCTCGCCGCCGAACCAGAGTCTCTGCTCGACCGTGGCTCTCAGATTCGTGTGGTGACTCTTCAAAAACCCGGAGGGCCAGTTGCTGTAGCTTCCCCGATAAAGCGGGTCGCTATGCCAACGAGGAAAGTAGAACGCGTCCGGCTCGGGGATCGTCGTATTGGGGTACATCGAACGAAGGACGGAGAGGACTTCCGCTTTCACGACTTCGTCGCTCATCGACTCGATACGTTTCGAGAATTCGCCCTTTTGAAAGGTGGTCATCAGTACTCCAGAGACATGGCAGAAAATAACGACCCAAGGCTTACGGTGACGGTAACGAAAAGAATCCCGGACCCTGGGAAGAAATCGTTCATATCAAGGCTCTGCCAGACTGGGTACCACCCCCGTTCGTGGTCTGCGTACAAAGCGAACTGGGAGTCGTTATGTTAGAACGTCGATGATAGACTATGAGTGGACCAAGCACCTCAGTGTCGAACCAAAACTTCTCCGGGAACTGCAAATATATCTTGGTGTATATTCCCTGCGTGCATTCATTAGTTGAAAGCAGAATGCCAGCGAAATAGCCCACTGACCATTGCCATGCCGTGTATAGCTTCCGACTTCCATTTAGGCAAAGGAGGCTCGAAGACGACATCATCATGCTGCAGAACTCCGAGACTAAAGGTGACCAGGGCATAGTCCGCACTCAGACTGGACCCGTCCTCGAGGCTCACAGACACCCCATCTTTGGAGTACGTTATAGTCTTGACAGTGGCGTTCAACAGAACCTGCTCCTCGGAAAGGAATTCAGCGGCCTCGGACTGAACGATGCTCGCGAAGCCGCGTTGATCAGTCGTCAAGAGGTTATCAGTAGAAAAACCGCCTTGGTCGCCGTTGAAGGTGAAGTTATTCGCCTATAACATCCTCGATAAGTGGCCAGATTTGCGACAAACCAAGACGATCTGGCTCCGAGCAGGACTTTTTATCATCGCTCTTCGGAACAGCAAACGCGACTGGCTGTTTATGGAACGGATACGTTACCCAAGAGGACGCAAGCCACGAGCTCTGCTCCGGTGCCTGGGCATATTCCCAATCAAATTGATAGTATTCAGAAGCTGCCTCGTGAGGCGTTCTAGGTTTGGCACCAAGAATAGCGTAGCCGCTACGTGTTGTCGCATCCACTAAACCTCTCAGGATCCGATCACCTGGTAAAGCGGTCGTGTCAGCTTCGGATAGACAAAAGGGCAGGGAGGCAGGACTCGCGGACGCACCTCCACCTACAGTCAAAGCGGCGAAGTTATCGACAGCGGCGTTGAACGTCTGCATATAATCAACGGGACCAGTGTGGTCGTAGGTGGCTAAGGTCAGTGGCATCAGCAAGGGAGGACTCCTTTTCGAACTCCCAGACGTACTCATGCTACCGCGATAGTGATTTGGCTGAGTCGACAGATTGTGTTTGCGGGCCAACTCGAATATCGGATTAGATGGGCCGTCGTTCGTCTGCGTACCGTGGATCCAGTCCGCGCCCAATTCGAGGACATATGGCCTGTCCGCCGCGCCAAATGAGAAGCTCTTCATGCGTCCGCCCAGCGTCTCGCGCGCTTCGACGATCTTGAAGTCGTCTATACCTCTTCGGTGGAGGGCCTCAGCAGCCATCACACCGGCGACACCACCCCCTAGGATAAGCACCTGGGGGTTGCTGGTGCCGGTGAAATGGCTCTGCCCTGTGGGAACAGCAATCCCCTGAGACTGCGGACTGAAAAGTCCGAGACCAGCCGGGATGGATAGTGGCAATATCCGTAAAACCGAGAGGAGTATGCCGGGGAAAGCGGCGAGGGAGGGAGTAGACGACGCTATTGCATCGCCGACGATGGTGTCAAATAGGAGGTGCATGGCGAAATGGGTAAAAGCAAAGGGATAGTGAGATAGCTATGGGTGGGGTCGCTTTCCGCACCCCTGTGGATATATTCACTGCTTTGCGTTCTATTTAACCCAGGGGTCCCTTGGCCGCAAAACCACAACAAAGTGGATGGGGCCGAGATATGACGCCAGTGAGAGAGCGCAAGGCGACGTCACAACCAATATTCTGGAAATGATGATAGCATTTGCAACTGTAAAATGAATACAATGAGAATGCACTACGGCTGGACCTTATCTCCTTTGACATTCCAGGCGGATGTGGGGCCTGTGACAGCTGCGGAAGACTTATCTGTTGACGACTCCTTCAATACCAGAAGACTGGGGATAGTATTCGAATGTTTCCGGTCGGAACATATCTGTATCGGGGTAAGTTCCGCACGTTGCGGGCGCTCCCTTTGATACGCAAGGAGAAACAAGAGGCCAAGGCTACGCCGTGTGCTTAATCCGTATTTGGGCACCACCGGGGAGATAAGGTGGTCGGGACGTGATTCGTCTATGGTACCGCTCACTGCAGCAGTGAGTTAACGTAAAGAGGCAGGTGGTGAGAAAATGGACAATGCCTCCAGTCATGCGAGCGGATGGACTGGAGTTCGAAAATATAGAGAATGACATTTGGTGTGAACCATCAACTGTATTGGGACCACCAAGATATGATAGAGACGTAAAACATGCCCTCCAAGAAGCTGAATCTAAATCGTCACGGGTCTGCAAAGTTTTCACCCTCTAGATCTTCACCCGACACCTCATCCTCCTGAGGATGTCTGAACTTCTCGAGCTCAATGTGCGCCGCGGCCGCAAAGCCAATCTCGGTCGTGTCATCGACCGTATCAGGGGGAGAAGTTTCTGCAGCTGAGGCGCAAACCTCTTGCTCCTTGCAATCGCATATCTTGGCCAATGTTTTATCCGAATCGGCGGCCTGTAGGATCATCCGTGCATTTTCTGATGCGAAGGCACGCGCCACAGGTAAGCTGGATGCCGTTACGGGACCTACGACGATTGTATCATGTACGACAACACAGATGGTGTCATTTCGTTTTAATTCAGGACGACTGCATGATTTCCTAGACGGGCGGCTCTATGTGAAGCGAATAGGGGCAGACCGCATCGGGGGACACACACCTTAGGTGGATTCGTTTGCAGCCAGATTTTGCCGCCCATAAATAGAATGCGGAGACCGGCTCCGGAGGTAGGTCAGGAGATAAGACTTCTAGAATACACTGCATGGCAGTCTCGACGATACACATTGTTTTGTCAAAATTGTACCCTGAATCGATTAGGACGGCCGCAACAAGGCTCTCAAAGATGTCGCTGAGGACCTTGGGTGGATCGTGCGCCCAGCTCTGCAGGACGATATCACGGCTAGACGTCGCTTGTAAGGTAGGTATATACTTCTCAACGGCAGTGGTAAGGCCTGGATGGTCAGCCAATAGGAACGTGTGTAGATTGAGGACGCAAACAGCGACAAAGGCTAGAGCAGGCCCGCAGACGGCTCGCGCACGTAAAGAACTGAGCTGACCAGAGTTTGCGCGGGGAAATTTCTTGAATAAGTACGTCATAACGACGGCATCGACGACAGCTTTAGCAATAACGTTAGCCAAGTCGTGACAAATCATGGAAAAACACACGTACCGTCCCCAAGGAACTCTAGCCTCTGATAAGATTTTCCCCCAGACCAGAAGGACGGATGTGTCAAGGCCTCCCGTAGGAATCCGAAATGTCGGAACTCGTAGCCAAGAGCATCTTGTAGCTCCGAATAAACGGCAGGGGCTGGTTCGACACGTGGAGGAGGGGGGTATCGCAGTCGCCATGGCAGAGCGCCGCCAAAGTTCAACCCAAGTGCACTGCCTACGTGCAGAGCCATTGAAATGCCACCAGTCAAGTAACCAGCGCCGATGATCGCTTCCATGCAGTCCTGAAGACTTCTTCGTGCAATGTTTCTCTTCACAGTCCTGTCACTACATGCCCAGTCTTGGAGAGTTGGGCTATCTGTTGCAACCACAGTAGGCCATGTCTTAACGTTCGGACCCTCTACGTTCAAATAGTGTTCGAGCCCGATCACCTTCGCTCGGATCATGAGGGTGCGGTTCGAGATGGATCGCTGGCGCAGATTGTCAAGTTGACCTTCATGGTAATGCGAGTACTTGTTGTACAAATGCACTGAAGTGCAAAGCTTCAGCACGGAGTCACCAAGCGTTTCGAGACGCTGGTTGTTAAACCCTGCGGCGGCAGCAGGCAGTGTCGTTGCTTCGATGAGACGATCATCAAGAATGGGAGGAAGACCAAGGCCCATACGGGCACAACGAGCACGCCAGACATCTTGGACGCGATGTAGGAGCCGTGGGAAAAAAGCAAAGAGGGAGAACATCTCTTCGGCCATCGGGAAGACGGCGGTGGAGGCCAAGGGGAGCATGAACGGCCTCGAATCACTTCCAGACGTCATATTGACGTCAACGGACGTATCTCGGGGAAAGAGCTCGTATATTCGGGAAGTTTGCCTGGCTATGGGGACCACCTCAAGGAGTGGCCCCTCGGTTGGTATCTCGGGAGGGCGACCTTTTCTTTTCCTAATTACCCATTTATAATAATCCACGTATGTTGGAAAGCCGACCTCTCGACTGTCAGGTGGTGGCTCCGACATTGGGGTCAAATCCATCCGAATTTTGTGAAGCAGAAACGGACGTCCATACTGCATGCTATTCATGACTAGAATATGGCCGTACTCACGTTCATCCACGCCCGTCCAGTCGAGCTTGCCATATGGGTGCTTTAAAAGATCTTCCATTAGTTGGAAATCTGGTTGACAACCATTTGGGGTGAGGGGAATCAAGAAACACGACAACGGCGTCGGGCGCGGTCGAGCAGAGACGCGCCACCACAACCCAAGATCAGTGTAATCTTGCAGGAGTCTACGTTTATAATAGTCGTCTTCCGTGTTAAGAAGTACGAGTTCGGCTTCACCCAATGCCAGGGCGGTTCCATCCCAAACAAGGTCGGTGGGGGGAAGAGGAGTCCCAGTAACGACGCCAGCAGCGATACGCTTTCCATCCATGATAAGGGGGTGTGACCACAGTTTCCGTCCCAGTGTCCATGGACTCAACACGGCAACATCCATCATCTCGGGTACGTCTATGATACCGTCTGCGAGACTTGGGTCTTCAGCGATCTCGGGCTCTGCCTTGGCATGGACTGGAAGTAGGTTATCGTCGAATATCTTCAATGCGTGTAAGGCCTTGACAGCTTTAAATGCAACAGCTCGCTTGGCCTCTTTCATAGAGTGTTTGCGCGGGCCTTCGTACACAAGTTGCTCGGGGGGTAATGGCAGCATCGACGGGAGGTGCACGGTGGAAACAAAGGTACCAGTGTAGCGCGGCCTCTGTGCTGGAGTGAACGCATCGCGTGGAATGAGCGAGCAAAGATGTCCAAGAAGTCCGATCGATGTGTTGTACGTCAAGATTGCACCTGTGCCCGGAACAACAAAACGCTCTCGCTTGGCGAGCTCTGACGGGTAAACATAATCGCCACCATCGTCTTCATCATCAACCATTTGGTCAACCACAGGCCCTGAGAAGGGAGTGAGAGCTGCAGACTGATATAGCTGCCTGATATGAGGCTCGTTCTCGGAGAGGTATCGATAGTTGTCAAATTGTGAGGTGTCGTTTTGTTGAATCATGACCACAAACGTAGAGGTCGCGCGTCGCGCTCGCCCGCGGGATTGGACATAACCTACCATACCTTGCATGTGGTCGAAGCGAACTGTGATGTCGCAAGCCTGAGGTGATTTAATTATCTTCTTCCGGACACAGGTATAATAGGGACTGACCGGAAAGTCCAAGCCTTCTTCGGCCACGGGCGTGGCGATGACTAGACATATGATAAATGAAAGGTCGCCAGCCGAAAATATCTCACTTACGCAAATTTATCTTTCCATCTCTGAAGTCGTTGACAATCTTGCGTTGCTTGTCTGTGGGCATGCCGCCTCCAATGCCTTTCTCTTCACCTCCGTGACCCACACACTCCGCACAAGTGATGATATCTTTAAGGATTGGGACGCGAGAAATGATGCTAGAAAGCACTCTTGCAATATGGCGACGCTCCACAAATACGATGCCGTGAAATTCGGGAGTGTAACTTTCCAACAGAATGTCTACGAGGGTCTGAACCTTCGGAGAGCACCAGCTGAGGCGAAAGGCCCACGGGTCGGATGTATCTTGGGTATCATTTCCATGCTCGAAGAATGGCTGGTATTCGGCCAAAATCTCATTCAAGTCCTGCAACTCGGGGATTGGGCGAGACAATGGGTTATGGGCCTCACCGATATCATCTGAGTTTAGATACCGCTTCCGTAGGGACTCCATCTCATTGAGGTCTCGAGGGCGGGACAGTTCAGATATGCGCATCCGAAGGTCAGAGTAGAGGAAAAGCTCGGCAGCGAAAACCCCCAGATTTTCTAAAGTGAAAAGATAGCGGGTATTCAGTTGTTGCCAAGGTATTTCGACGGTTTCCGTGATTTCAGAGCGATCGAAGCAAGTCCAAATGTAGGGAATGGGATATTCCGAGTAGAGTTTCGGGGATGGTGGGAATTCTCGGATGATCTGCAACAAGGCGTTGAGACGGGTCGTCGCGCGTGGGGATACCAGCACACCATTCTACCTCGATAGGCTTTGAGGAATAGAGGGCAAATTCGTCCAAATTGTCCTGGACCGTGACGATTTGGGCATTCAAATTCTTTTCCAGGCCCGCCAGTGAAGTATGCGGCGTGGACGTCCAGGTCGGGCAGGCCGTCATGCCAAAAACTTTCGGTCGATCGGGCTCAGGACAAGCTCGGTATATGGCCATGATAGCGGTGTAAGGATGATTCTTGCGTGCGTGGTGGCACTCATCGAAGATAAGAAGCGAAACCTGATACCCCGGCTTAGAGAAAACCGACGAGGAAGAACGAACGAGGACAATACCTTGTTCATGGTCCAATGCGAGTGCGTGAGCACGTTCAAGAAAATTTGCCCTGAATTCGATGAGGAAAAATGTGTTCACCGCATACACTTACACTTACCTGTCATCACCAGTACTTCTGCTTGCGAAAAGAGGTTGCTCCATTTTGCACGGTCCGTGACGCCAGCCGAGACTTCACTATGGACCTGCGCCACATGTAACGCGGTGTGTTGAGCGATGAAGTTGCCCTGTTGTTCTACCAGAGGAACCTTTGGCACGAGGAACACGACGACCTTCTTCTGAGAAGCCTCCTGCATGGTGATCCATTTGATGAGTAGCACAGAGATGAGTGTCTTGCCACTGCCGGTGTCAAGCACGGCGATGACATTTCTTTGTTGTGCCTTTTGAAAAATCTCTTCTTGATATTGGCGGGGGATTAGCACATCGCCAGGCTCTGGTTTGTATACAAGAGTCATGATAGGGATGTGGAGATGAGGAGTGGAGGGATGTGAGGCATGAAGTACACTGCACAGAAATTCGCTTTGGCACAAGTCTTTGTCTTTCAAAGCACCGCACCGCATCGCATCACATCGCATCGCATCATGCCACCACACGCGGTGACTCACGTGGCTTCCGGGACTAACTCGTGTACTACTCCACCATAAAACTTGTACAAATACACCACCCCCCACAATAAGCATCCAGATTCACAATGAGCCCAAACCAAGACACGGAATTGTGAGCATATATCTCGGCTAGATACGCTAAATGATGCCAATTAGGTCGTAACTCTTCCCAGCGATGAAGCCCTTCGCAAGCACGGCATCCTTCCTCCACGCGAACCCACGCCGCCCTCTCCCTCTCCACCGCCTTCGCCAACACTCGATGACGTCCTCGAGGGCCTTACTCCCGCAGAGCTTCGGGAGCTCGGAGAAGACGTGCAAGATGACGCCGTAGAACGACGGATCACGCAGCATCGAGCGCAGCGCCTTATGGAGGAAAGACTGGAGACTCAACGCAAGCGTTTCGGCACCATCATCCCCATCGGAAGAGACGATTATACACGCGAGGTCACAGAGTCCAGCATGCAGGACGAGCCCGGTGACGCAGAAGCGCGTGGGACGGGTGTGGTCTGCTTTTTGTACAAGGACGGGTAAGTGTCCCCCCCTCGCGCTGAATTTTCGTTTCCAACGCGTCTTGCGCTTTATCATAGCATTCCGCGAAGTGACCGTGCGCATGTACATGTTCGGACGTTAGCGTCTCGCCATCCGCGCACTAAATTCGTTTCCATCGTTGGCGACAAGTGCATACCTGACCTACCTGACTCTCGTGTGCCCATGTTCATCGTGTATCGGAAAGGCCAGATTGTCACTCAGAGCACGGCTTGGGGATTGGGTCGAGAACGAACGCTCGAAGGTGAGTCCTCCGTCGCAACCGTTGCCCCGAGTTCAACGTTCAACCTTGACTGCGGAACAACTACAGAACTGGAGGCATTGCTGATCACATCAGGCGCCATCATCCCTCCAAAGAAACCACCGGCGGATTCGAGGGATGATCTGAACGATGGATCTGACGAGGAAGACACCCCCGAGAGGAGATCCAAATCCACTTGGGTCAATTACTCGACCAAGAATGTGCGCAACGCATCGAAAAATGGCGATTCTGACTCGGACTTTGATCTATGATGGGCTACTTGACATGTGGATGGCCCATCGTCGCCTCAAGTGCGCTCGTATCAACACGAACTTTTTCTGACCTTGGGAGAGGAGACACTATTACTATCTTAGACATTATTCCTTCATGTAAGCTTAAGTGTCATTTAGATCAGCAGAAACAAGAATGCGGACTCTGTATTATCACTACCTAATCAGCGGCGTCAACAACTGCACCATCTTCTATCCGACCGGCATCGCTGATAGCGGGATCAACCCCTGCTTCAACTTCCGCTTCCTTTGCGGTCTGCTTGCTACCCATAACAGTGGCATTGATTCTGTTTACGGGGTCCATTAGTCTGGTGCAGAAGAAACACGATCGCCAAAAACACGTACGTTAACATCACTTGAACCTTGTTTTTCTCACCGCTTATGGGGTCCACAATGTCGATGGCGAGCCGTCTGTTACCTTTCCACCCATAACTTCCTGTCGCGAAGGTGCAAGGTTGTAGCACAACCGCGGCAAGGATGCCTGGATCAACGGGAGCTGAAGACGCGCTGTTTTCGTCTCGAACAGTCGGTTGTGTGTCTGTAACAGTGACATGCAGTGGGACAGCGTGCGCTTTGAATGCCGAGGCTGGGATGGCCTACGGGACACGAGTAGAGATGTGTGAGACCCCAAAAAACAGTCAGTGCAACTGAAAGAAATGCGTACTTTGGGTACTCTTTTCGTATCTTTCCCAGACCCTGGGCTTTCCCTACGTTTGGTACCATCCTCACGCGTCGCGACGTCCGCCTCATCTGCTGAACGTTTCGTACCTGAACGCAGTCTATGACAAACAAATAATGTGATGGCGTTAAGAATCGACGTACTGCTGGCCATGAAGTTGGGGTTATTTGCTGGAACACAGTTGCGAAGGCCTTTATATGAGTCTGGCAACGGAGGTCAAAGCGACGAGTTCAAGTTGTGGCGTATCGTCGTGGTCCGTGTGTGGTCAATAGCAAGAAAAGCTCTTGGCCACAACTAGATCCATCAATGAAACACAATGCCTCCACGAGTGGTCCATAAATGCACTTTGATCTCTTCTGTAGAGGATTGGTTGTGTAGCGCCAACGCCGATGACGTGAGCAGCCCCAACGTTAGGCTACGATGTCTGACAGGGTCTTGTTCTCACTCCACTGACAGTGGTCCTCAATGCGGCGCCGGTCACTTTCCCCCTACTCCACCGCGTCGGGGAATAGTAGATGTTCCAAGGGTGGAGGACGTCGACCCCACCCGCAAAGCTGAATGCGGGGACCAGCTTGCCGTACGCACGGCTTGTGCTACATGCCGCACCAAGTGCCGCACAGCTCCACGACCTCCAGGCTACCTTGGCGCCGAGTACCAGCGTCTCTTTTCGGATGCCCTGCAGTGTGCAAGTCGATCGTCAACAGGGTCGACATGGGCAACATCAAGTACGTCGTTCCCGTTTTCTTCGACGAGAACCTCTCAGAGGTCATGGAGATTTCGCGCGTAGTGTCATGAAGGCACAGGCGGCTAGTGTGCCTTTCACACCCGTCTTTGCGGCCCTTGTTTCGAAGAGACGCGCGGGTATCTCAAGGTGAGCCGAGCATTCAACGGTTTGTTCTATGCTAGTGCTAATGTGTTGTTCCCTAGAACGCCCCTCGCCCCATTCCGAAACCGAAACAACACCGCGCAACATTAGAGACCGAGCCGTCGTCTTCTGACAGTCTATCAGACACGGACTCGTCCCCTGACATTTCTTCCTCCGATTCCGACAGCGAATCCGATTCGTCAGATGACTCTCGCGACCGCCGCTCCTATGGTCATTCGTCGAACCCGCCCCATCAATACAGGCGGCATTCGGTCCCTATCGCCACCTCACCCTCGCAGAGATGACGATCGACGTGACGACAGTCGAAGTTATTACGGCCGTAATCGTCGCGAGTTACCTTCGCCGGGCGGTATCGTCGGCGCAGCGGCTCGGTCTCGAGCACTACGAACGTAAACGTGAGCGTTCTCCGACGCCGAGAGAGCGCACGGGACTGGGACCGTTCTCGTGATTACGACCGCAAAAGGGATGATTCACGGTACAGATACAGGTATCCCCTGCGTTGATGAAGATGCGTATTCATTGGGAGTATATACTTTCCGTGTCCGCGTTGTTCCCTTCTGTCTTATATGTCTATCACAGTATTCTTGAAAACCCTCCCACGTTCGGGCGTTCCTCTGTTGTGGCATATGAGATACATTCCGTAGGACCACTAAGGGTCTTAATTTGGCCAGTTCTAAGACTCCCAAGGTATTATCTTTGCTCCCCACAGTCCGGCAAGTCGTTTGTGGCTCGCTGTTAGTATGTCCTTAAATGACTTGTATTGTCATGTGGGGATGTATCCTGGAACATTTACCAAATGACAGCGGAGTTTACAACAGGGCTATGTATTCAAGTATAAAATGCCAAAACACGACATAAAATGAGATGCGACGTCCAAAGTAATCTAGAGAAGGTAACCTGAAATCGTGTCACACGTTTTTCTGACTCTGCAAATACTCCGACAACAACTGCGTGACCTTCGTTCCACCTCCCTCCGACGCAACTTGGAAGGGGGTCTTTCCCCTTTTATCCTCGAGGTGCACATGTGCGCCATGCTCCAATAGTAGCTGTGCACCTTTGACACGGTCAAAGTAAGATGCCAGATGCAGCGGTGTCGCGTGGTCATCATCCAGTGCATCAACGTCCGCGCCATGTGCCAGTAAGCATCGCATGGTATCGACAAAAATATCCAAGGCATCGTAGGCGTCATCCAAGCTGGCCAGGACTCGGTGTAGTGGTGTCCGACCTTTCCAGCTCCGTGCATGGATATTTGCACCGTGCTCGAGCATCAATTGTGCTCCCTTGACGGATCCGTAATATGAAGCCTGATGCAGAGGGGCCGAGTGGTGGTCATTCCTCGCATCTGGGTCCGCACCATGAACAAGTAAAAATTCCACCACATCAAGACTTTTGTCTTGAACGCTTTCAGGCTCCTCGAAGTCCTCCATGGCTCGGTGTAGTGGTGTGTTTCCAGAACTGTCCCGCGCATTTGTGTCCGCATTGCGCTCAACCAGTCTGCGGACAACATCGAGGAACCCATTATACGCTGCCAGGTGTAGTGGAGTGACGTCCTGATAGTCCCGAACATCCGCGTCCGCGCCGTACCCAAGGAACAGCTCTGCGATATCGGCATGTGCCCCACCCAACGCTGCGTGCAACGGAGTGTTGCCAGAACTGTCCCGCGCATTTATGTCTGCATTGCGCTCGACCAGCGTGCGGACAACATCGGGGAACCCATTATACGCTGCCAGGTGCAGTGGAGTCACATCCTGATAGTCCCGAACATCCACGTCTACGCAGTACCCAAGAAACAATCGTGCGATATCGGCGTGTGCCCCACCCAACGCTGCGTGCAGCGGAGTCCCGTAATACCCTCCGACGTTCACGTCATCTGGACGCTTTGAAACGAGGTAATCCACCAAGCCGCGGTATCCATGTGCCGCAGCGTAGTACAGGGGAATTATGTCCAGCCATTGTCGGTTTCGAGTGCGAAGATCGCTTGGGGGGCTCATCCAGACCCATGCAGCAAGGTGTGGTCTGTCTGCGCTGAGGAGAGAACAGACCCCATACCATATGAGCGACAAAACGCCTCCGAACCCCGCATGATCGCCGAAATGTTCTGCAGCATACTCGACTAGAGGAAAGTCCTCGATGCTGGCTTCGTTGATGTGGGAGCCGGATCTGAGTAGGACACTGAGACAAGCTTGAGCCATGATTGTGTGTGCGGGCTCGAGGAGAATATGATGACGGGAGACGTCCATTGCCGACGTGGCAAGGCGATCGGAAGTCAGGAATTCTTTGACCGAGAAATGGGAAAATTGGACCACACGGGAATCCCCGTACCCGCCCCAGATGACGGCGATCAAGCTGGAGCACGCCGAAAGCACGGCCTGTTCTTGATCCTCCCACC
>Ga0307510_10001527_pt1 | contig 25524 bp, 30 predicted proteins | sample 12_EM_MG_FD_207224 | JGI IMG/M metagenome (GOLD analysis project Ga0307510, IMG submission 207224) | Populus trichocarpa ectomycorrhiza microbial communities from riparian zone in the Pacific Northwest, United States - 12_EM | ecosystem: Host-associated > Plants > Roots > Unclassified | place... | reverse complement strand
AGGTCACGCGGATGGACTTAGAAAAAAAACACGGAAACGGAACACGTGAGGGACTGGTCGTCCCTGATGGTACCTGGGAACGGCCGGAAATTGCTGGGAAGAGGGAATTCCAGGAACCTCTTTGTACAGACAGGCGAATGTTACCAATATCCACCCGTCACGTTACGAGGTTAAGTGTGACACTTAGGTGTGCAAAAGAATCTTAGGGCTGCGCACCGTACCATATATGGCATACGGCCGTATATTGACCCCGCAGCACGAATCGGATTGATGAATATTAATATTGATGGATGGCGGGATTGTGGCGTTGTCTGATGGAGGTCATATAATCATTGGTCCGGAACGTCCAAAACTCCAAATAGCAACAAGCTAGGCAGCCTAGGCTTGTTATTAATAGAACCTTTCAATGGTGATATTCTGGGCGCGAGGCTATCTACTAGTAGGGGCCTTGCGTTGATAAGGAAACTTCATGACAGTTCTCCTAGGTACATGCTACTGTAGTACCCAACCCACCATCCCAGGCCCATTCTCATTTGACCTGGCCCTCCACGGACCACCAGATGCTTCCAAAACTTTGGCGGTCTCGCCCCAATGCGCATGGTGGACGTGAGGACATGACTGTCAGCTGCTGTTTGCGCCACATTCCCTCGTTTGCGATAAATGAGGACAAACAATGTCCAAAGTATATTATGTAAGCCTCGGAAAACACACATCGTCAACCCTCCTCTGCTTTGTCTTTGTCACTTATCAATCGTCAATCGTGGGATTTGCGGCGCCGAAGAAAAGAAATCTGGGTTGTCTACTGGTTGTCTACGAAAACTCTTCCGTATGTCGCTCTTCATGTGTCGGCTACCTGTTACTTCAAGGTCGATTACGCCCCAATTCTCCTCGACCATTCGCGGCTTCGCCCCATCGACATTTCCCACCAACGCCGGCATTACGCCGCACTGTGGTTCATCTAATTCAGTTTGTGAAAACCTACCTCTTGACTCGTTGAGGCATGGTTGAAGTTCCGTGGCCTCACTGTGTTGATTAGGGCTTGCGCGTTGATCCTGACCGTATTTGAACGCCCGCTCCTTAGGCTCCTACGACTCTGGGTTGGAATATCCCCAGCATCCGGCTGCGTCCTTCTGATCCAGGATTCATTTCCGCTTATGGTTTTCAAGTTCGCCACGGAACTTCTAGATTCGACTGTGCGGCAGGGGTGTCAGTGCGTCTATCACTTCCCTCCTAGCCTTCTCCGTCTTCCAAGTTTAGTCGTTGCTCATATGTCATATTTACCTCTATTCGTCGTTTTCATTCGAGCGAAGGCTCCACTGGATCAAACTTTCTCCTTGCTGCCTGGTTGCGCGTAATAGACTTCGAGCATAATCAGCATGATCAGGCGACATTGCCTTCGTAAACACAGCCATATCAGCGCCAGCAAGTCAAGCAATACCCCGTTCCTTTGATGTCGGTCCTACTGTAGTGTCCTGTGGCACCCTGTTGCATCTGGGTACGTTCGCGGCGGTATCCGGTGCCTCGGGCTGTGCCTCGTCTTCTTCCAGCGACCGGTCTGGGTGCGCGCCATCCTGACATCTCTTGTCCTTCTTTGTTACGAAGCGTGCGGAGAGCCACCCGTGCAAAAAGTACTGACTCAATATCCCATTACCGATATGATGGACATAGGGACTTAACACCTGCAAGAAACCGTAAACGGACATCTTTCTTTATTGCAGCCCTCTAAATTGATGTCTACGGAGGAACTCCCACGTACTTCGGATTTTCTGAGTCCATTCGTCCTGTTGGTATACTAATTTGTTGCGTCGGGGCGTTATTTTGTCGCGAGCTCATCTCGTTTGGCTCAGGTTTCAGAGAGGCCCACTCCTGTATGATGTCTAGTGAGATATGTCCCCTGCCAAATTGTTGTCATCCACCCTCGCGTTTATCGCGTCCTTCGATGCCCCCCAGACTCACAAACAAAACCCGGGGCCTTCTATGGCCGCTAGAGCACGAGATGCGATGACGACGGCCCCACAGCGAAAGCGGATAATGTACATGTTGGTTCTCGCAAAAATGACCTTTCCCAAGCTGGCCAAGCTGGTTATGCGGTTCAAGGAGAATATTGAGATTTTACAAGATGGGACCGTCAAGGGCTGTGTTGTCGGGATACGCCGTCCCGATCAAACTCAAGGATGAATGTCCGCCACCCCCAACATTTGGAAAGGACCCGCCGCCTGGAAGACTACTACTTGAACAGAGTCAACACCGCAGACGCAAAGTAAGTCAAAGCACATCGTAAACTACCCCGCCAGGGTCCGTTCATCTCCTAGTATTGGCCTGAGGTCTCGCCAAACCAAACTCCAAAGGCGGAAACGATCTTAGGAGCTAAGAACTCACAAATTGTGAGTTCGAGCGAGCGAGCGGGGCAATTGTCTGTAAGAACAGCAATACAAGGACTGTACTATGTCAGAACAGGTGCTACAAGAGAGTAAAGTAACGATTCTCGCCTCAGTTTACGCGCGGGGGGGCGCACGAGAACCGAGGCGTACACAAGAAACTACTGTCTATTAAGTAGAAAATAGAATTGCCTCTCAGGTGGGCTGCCCTGGCCGCGGCCGCGGGCATAGGGCATGAGAGTGAAATTTATGGTAACTATCCTAAGTATGAAACTGAGATAAACAGGGTATTACTAAGTGTGGCGGCGCAGGCCGCGTTTCAGTTGGAGCATCCACCTTGCGTACTGAGATGCGAGGCAAGGACGATCGAGTCCTTGCCTACCAACATTATTCCGACAAGGCACACGTATGCCCTTTTCATAGACCATGCGGCTTGAGATTGAAATCGTTTTCCAAAAAAAATAGACGCGGTCACGTGGCCAATCACACCTGTTGTGGCTGACTGCATGTAACACCCGTAGGGTGTTGATGAGATATGAGGGTTGGTTGGGTAACTGTTACCTTCTCCCATCTTGTCAAGTCGCCTTCACTGCCCATTCCCCTCGCTTTTTTGTCTTTTCCAATTCCCTTCCCCGCCACTGCTCCTGTCATTTCTTTGACTCCGACTCACCGCCGCACGACAGCCACACGGCCCACACACGTCCGAGTCATCAAGCCCTTCCCTTCCCCCTCAAACCCTGGTCGACGCGGTCTCAACTTCGACACAACCTCCCTTCCGTTGACAGCGAGGGTTTTCGTATCGTATGGTTCCGGTATACTCGAATATACTTTGTTCCCCTCTTCTGGCATAGCTACTTTACTTACTTTAGCATTTTGTTGTCCTTAGTCTTCGGGCTTCATGTCTACACTCGATCGTCTTGTGTTTCCTTGCGCGTCCGTTTCCCTTCAGTTCATCTTTCTCCATAGAACCTTTGCTGTGTCCAACGTTGCCCGGTCTACTTGTATGTTTACATTTTGCTTCGATGTTCTCGGCGGTCCGTTTTCGTACTTTGCAGCTGTCTGACTTGTATATAATCTGGTTTGTTGTTGTCTGTGAATTAACAATCCTCCTGCGTCCTCGTCTTCTCTCTTTTGCGTGCCTCTAACTCTCGCCTTCGACTCCTTGACGTTGATTCTGAGCTGCCGTGCCGTTCAGCCTCAAAGATTAGAAGACTCGCCTACTTTCATCGCTTTCTATCTCATCTCGACTCAAGACGTTTATCTTCCCTCATCAAACATCTTTCCATCGCATGGCTTTTCCTTTCTCAGATAGGATTAGCCTTTCCCTTTCATCATCCTCGACCCTGATCTGCCTTACGATCTCACACGCGGGACCTTCATCCTCGCTTCACAGTGGTTATTGCGAAGTTAGCAGAAAGAAAAGTGTCTACCCTTCCATTGCTGGAAGTCTTACTGTAATTAATTGGGGGCTCGTTTCACGAGTCCCCACATATTGGTCCGTAATAAGTCCATACCATGTGATAACACGCGCAGTCTGTGTTGTGCTATTATCGCTCGGTCAACGAGCACCCGGGCCGAAGTGAGGTCCTCGTGCGACACAACCCTTAGCGCGTGCTGCATATGTGCTGCATAACGACCACTCGTATAGCGAGCACCGAGGTGAGACGCCAAATGGCCTCATATAACATGTAATTGCACGTCATAATAGTGCGTGCTCGTGTTGTGCGCTAATGCGCGTGTGATGTTGCATTGTTGATGTGACCCGGAGGCGTCCAATGGCATTGGCCGCCTTACACTGCAAGGGTTACCGGTTACCGGTTGTGAATCGCAAGGCAACCCGAGCTGGATGTCTCAGCCTCTCAGATCTCAGGACTCAACCAGCTGATGGAATAGTTGTAAGAAAATAATTTGCCAGTTCTTGGGCCAACAAATTTTTGAAAAAAAGTTGATGCTTTTTCCCGGGCGGCAATCACTGGCCCCACAAACCGCCTACAAAGACGACGACGAATCCCGATCGATCAGAGATGGACAACGTCTGATTCCCCTGTTAGGCTTTTTAGGTTATTGATTCTGACCCCCTGAATAGATCTTATATTGCGAGTTCACACGTTCACATTTGGACACGACCCTCACCCGCTAAAACCCAGGACTGTATCACCTATATGTACTGCAGGTCCACATGAACGTTACAAGGTGAACACCCGCCCTTCGTCTCCGAGTCTTTTTTACACCAACTTCCTCCGTGTTCCTTGGCGTTCAAAATGGCCTCCACCCAAGCTCTCGACCCTGATCAGGGCGCTCTCGAATGGGTTAATAACTTGCGTCTTGCATCCATGACCCTCGTTGCCTATGAGTGCGTCGCCGTCCGTTGCGTCTTGTTGGCTCACATCAGGACATATATTCGCCCAGTTATTTCATCACACTCCCCGCCGAATTGCGGTTCTACAAGACGGCAAGTCGACGTAGGTAAGAAAGCTGGCGCTAGGGTACGAAGATCGCGCTTTAATCGAAACACATCATAGCCCGGGTTTCATACTATTTGTCCTCATGAGGTATCGTAATCAATATTGTCTTCGGGAACACTTGGTCACCTATTCCGTAGATACACGAGCATAATCCTATTCGTTGTCAGCGCTACGGGTTTCTATTACCACCACTTCACGCCAAAAACTTGCGCCCATTACTTTCATCTTGCCCCTGTGTTGAAAGGTACGTCTCTAGTACCTTACGCCTTCTGAACGTCAGAAGTTGACAAGTCTTCCAGTCGTCCAGGTCATGGTATCGCAAGCAATCCTAGGTGTCCGGTGTGTCTTGGTCGTCCCGTTTCTGGCCACCGAGTCTCACTACGAACCGCAGAACGTATAACATTGCTCATAGAAGTGTCTGGGTGAGGCGCGCCCTCATTTCGGCGTATATTGGCACCGTTGTGGTCTGTTATCATCGCTTTCTCTCTAACGATTTCCGTTCTCATACGACCACAGGTCCAGTGGGTCTCTACTCTACACGGCCGGGCTCGTGAGTTAAACAGCCTTCGCAAGAGACGGCTAATTGATTGACTGCCCTGTATTAGCCTCTCAGAAGAACGTAAGCGCGGCTCTTTTCTTCTGTTCGTGGAGGGTGTATTAAAAGTTGCGTGGCTATGCACCTGATCAGGGAAAGTAAGTTTAGTTTCCCTTTCCACTACGACTATCTAGTTGCCATCTGTTTTAACGGAAGCTTCTAGTTGCACGACCAAACTCACCAATTCACACTTTGCCCTCCCTGCCTGGTGCTTCTACTTCACAGCCATGATATTCGACTCTTCCGCACTATCTATCTCGACATATTACCTACTGAAAACAAAAGTAAACACAATATCTGCGTAAGCTACGTTCTTTTAGCATGTGACGTCAGCTCTGACTAGATCTGACTCCTCACAGTTTCTCGAAGCTTGTGAAGATGTAAGTCATCCTTCGAGTAATGATGGGCAAGAAGGCTTACACCAAGGCAAGACTGTTATATGATGGCCTGGGATATTTTGTTGTGCTTACAGGTACGTTTCTTTCATGGCTCGTTACTCCTCACCCAACCGCTCTTCGTACAGCCGTAAACATTATAAACACCATCCTATTTCACCAAAAAAATGACGTCATTCAAACATCTGGGTATCCGCCCTCCATTCCTGAGTTGACGCTGTGAATCTTACCACGTGTACTGCGTAGGTCATCGCTCGGGTATGCGGTCACTGCGATCATGAGTCAACGGATTCTCATTCATGCGCGTGGTGCGTACCCTGCCACGGTCAGGTGGGTACTGATGACTTGACGAGGTCCACAGAGGCAAGGGCGCAACAAACATCAGTCATTGTATCGCCGCCAGTGCTGCCATCAACCGTGAACACATTTACGTCCGACTTTCGCGCTGGCGGACTGTCAATGTATGAAATGACGACAGGTGGAAAACTGTCAGGAGGCCTACTACCAGAACATTCCCACAAAAGCCAGGGCGAATATGACATCGAAGTGCAAGTTGACACGTCAGTTATCAGGGATACCAGGTAGTTGGATGGGGAGCCTATCAGCTGAGGCTTTTGCACTATTTCACGATTCCCTTTGACTTTTTTCCGGTGTTACCAGGCTTAATCTGTTTGTCTCACCCCATGTACTGTAGCGGACGGTGCGCGCGGGCGGCTGCAAGTCGTCCTTAGCCGTGACACTAGCGCACTTGTTAGTTTAGAACCCAAGAACTTTATTCATTCATTATTTACGGGTTTTTGTACCCTCAGTTCCCGTGTTTACCACACACGTTCTGAGGTGAGTAGTACATTCTTAATATACCATAGTTCCCGGTTTACCACACACGTTCTGAGGCCTGACGCAATAAGAAAGATCCAGTGTATTGCTGCAACATGTCAAGTCGAACTACCACATACTCCCCACCACTGTTCCTTACCTTGAAGGAGAAGGTGGCAACTGGGCCATCTTCGCGACATGTTTCCGAGGAGTTTTGAAGGCGATATCGGGCGAGCCAGACGCCATCGAAGACGTCGCTCACACGCACCACGACCGCGCGAAGCCGAACATGCAAACGAGGCGGCCAGGCGACCCGAACGCGGATGCCCCCGCAGGAGTTGCTCACGCTGAGCTGGACTCGATGCCAGGGAAGAAACGAAGTCGAACGCGCCCGCAACATCTTGGAGGTGCGGGGCCGAAAGTCTTGATGGAAGAGGAGGATGGGGTCGCCCAGGAACGCCGTTGGTGTTCGAGGGGGACATGGGTCCTCACGTCGAACTACGAGAGCCTGGGGTCAGCTACCTTGCCACACAAGAGAACGCCGGATCACCCACCCCATCACCACCACCACACCATTCACACATTCCGAGGCTGCTAGGACGCAGCGCTCGCCGGCCGTCAACACAGGGACGCGGGCAACCCCAGAACCAGAAGACCGTGGCGCAGATTTGGAGCCGCCCACCGGCGCATGACAAAGTCGCCGCCAGTCGAGGCCGCAGAACACACCCCATCCACCATCCCACCTGAGCAGATCCAAGCCCCCACCGAAGCTGGAGGGGAAGTTGGAGCCGCTCCGAGGCGAGCAGACGCGGCGCGCAACGGGCCAGATGGGCCTGGCGTTGGTGCGCGCACCAGAGGGCAAGACGCCCATAGGAGAGGCACACAGCCGTCCTCCTGACCTCCCCGACCCGCGTAAGAGAGACTTGAAATCGTCAGGAACGCCGTTTCATTTGCGGGGATCAACGACATGGCAGATATCGCTGTGCGATGCCATTGGGGTGAGTTGTCTAGAATTTTGGAGCGAGACACCTGCAGTACAACAGAGTAACACACGGGGGGACCGAGCGAGGGACATGTGCCACTCGATCCTCATTCCTCGTCATTAAATTTTAAAGAAGTCATTGATACCAACGTTGCGGCCGTTGAATTGAATCTGGCCTTGACTTCAATACGCTTGGAAAGGTCATTTTCCGGCACCTATCTCTTAGGGAAGGATCAAGTACCGACCCAACTTCAACGATTGCTAACAGCGAGGCGCCGATGTCTGACTTATTCCGCATATACAGTAACAGCGGTGGCCGATTGCCTTAACCTGGTGGCCTCACAACGCAGACCGTGGTGGAACGGTAGTGAACATCTCTAAGGGGCATCGGATAGCGACGACTATGGAAAGATGTCTCTAAGGGCATTTTGGGATGAGAGGGGTCGGGGACTCAGCCCGGTGGAGATGGTGTGTTCTTCTCTTTCTCTGGCCGTGCCGTCCTCGGTTGTGCGCCACCAGGCCTCTGCGGCGACGGCAACCGAGTCAGGAGGTTTTTGCAGTAGAAATGCCCCTCCCAAAGCCGACTATGACGACGAAAATGATCGTTCTCAACAAGATCGAAGGATGTAGCTCAAGACACACGTTTTCCATGAATCCGTATTGGTGAATTTGGGACAAAAACTTGTTTTTTATTTCGTGGATCCGGGGAGCAAGCTCCTTCTAAGCGCCTCTCCCGCTCCTGATCTACGAGGCATCTGCGAGGGTAGTTTCCGTCTCCGCGGTTGACGATACAGCAGGTAATAGGAAAAAAAACCCACACTGTGATCTGGTCATTTTTCTTGCGGCCTCTTGCCGAATTTCTGCAATCAAGATAGGTCATATTGATACCTGATTCTCGCCGACCAAATGTCCGTTAGGCCATCCTCCAGTGGTTTCATTGAAACCGAGAGGGCAGCATGCCCGCCAGCGGGTAAGCGACAAGCTTGTTGCGGTTGCCTCACCATCCAAGTAAAAACGACCCGTGCATTCTAGGGGATAAGAACGCAGACGACCTTAAGGGCCGGCACCGTGGATCACGCAAACCTCGCGCGAGGTCAACCAATCGATCCAGCCCTTGCAGTTCAGTGCTGCAGAGGCTGGATCGACTGATTAGCGTCGCCTCGGTCTCAGTCCCTCCAATGACGCTCCTTTACCTTTACCAACTTCGTTACGTCACCTAGGCTAAGTGTCCAACAGCCAAGGTTGTACTCACGTCGTCTCTGCTTGAGGCGTCTGACCATGAGAGTGATGGTGAGGGGCAATCCCATCATCTTTTTTTTGACCGAAAATCTCTCTCATGCATGTCGCAGGGGAAGTTTTGGTGTTATGGATCGAGGCAGTTCAGGACGTGTTTGTTCTCTGGACCCACCATAGTCCGCATTGATATCTTCGATCACTACCTGACACACTTGAACGTCAGTTGAACATACAGAGACTCACCCACATCATACTTAAAAGAACGGATGGCAATTAGAGGAATCCGAGGAAACGACAGATAGTGAGACGTGGCAGGAGTGGCACTGGCATGTGTAGACAGGTAGACAAGTAAAAATGGGTGAATGGTGACAAATACGGCCAACCTATGTGCGTCACGTGGCAAGGCCAACATTTGAAATACAAGAAAATCATGTTCAACTTCAAGAGCGTTATCTGCGCACGCGTGTCAGACGACGTCAGGAATGCTTATCTCAACTTGAGCAGTGAGCGGTACCGATGAAATCTCTAGCTGTATTCCTGCCGGGAAGCTGCACCAAGAAAGAGGGTCGAATACCTCTTTGTTTTTTGATTCGCGTTTCAAGCGAACGCGACCGACCGGGAAGAAAAGGTAGGAACCGCATACGAGAAACTCTAGTCATACAGGTAGGTCGTCGTTTCGGGGAATATACAGATAGCGTAACATTGTACGAAAGACGTGTCGAATTGTCTGCAATCAGAAATACACAGAAGTAAAAACAAAGACGAAGGAGAATGAGGCGAGGTAGGGTTTTCTTCGTGATCAGGCAAAGTAGCCGAGAGCGACTGCGGTCAATGTTGAAGAAATGAGGTTGACCTAGCAGGCAAGGAGCAAGCCGGGTGAGCATAGTGTGAGTAATAAGTCAATGTCGATGTGCGTACGTTATTATTTGACAGCACATCGAGACCGCTAACGACTTTGATATCGGCATCGTCTTGTGGTGTTACCGATGTGTCGGTTAATACGCGTTTGCTCGTATTGGAATATTGTGTACGTTGCAATGTCGCGCCAAGAAGCGAGTCAAGCTGTGCGCGAGCACCCGAAGAGAAACAACGTCAGAACGATTCGCCGAAGTCCGCCGATCGTAGAAACCTAATACGCACGAGGGATCCTAGCCCGCCAGCCACTGCACCCCATCCGAGCAGGAGTAAAAACAAATCTCCGGTCTGATCGCGACATGCGGCATTTTCGACAGACAGCGCCGCCCACATTGTCCAGCCCATCGCCATGCCGCCGCCAATAGACGCCGCCGTTCCCAGTAATGAAAGCGCGCCGTTTGTGCCCGGTGGCACGGTCCTGAATGTCGTAAGAAGAATGGGCGGCGTGCTTGACAGGATTCCGAGCTCTGACGCAAGCGTGTCACCCATGCAGCATGCAAAATGTCTGTGTTTGAAAAAGTCACGACGAATGCATGTGAAAAAGGGAACGAGAATGGGGAAGAAGATGGGGGCGATTGAACGGACCCTAGGACAACGAACAAGAGCGCCCGACTCCACCCGTCCGTGATGCCGACATCGAGCGGGCACCACGTCTCATCCACGTACGGCACACTGCGTACGCTAAAGAGCGCTTCTGCGACGCGGGCTCCCGGGAACCCGGGAGCGTGCAGCGCCCCCCACGCGAGGGTTGCGATCAATGCGCTGGCCGAGTTGGAAAACACTTGCGCGGCGGAGCGGTAGCCCGCCATGGCGTGATCATGGCCGTCCTCGAGAGCGGCCTTGCGTGGCAGGCCGGCGCGCGTTGCGCTAGAGCCAAGGAGGTAGAAGGCGATGAGGACTATGCCTGGTGAGCGGAGGGGCAAGGATAGCATGGATATGCCTGTAAGGAATGCGGCGGCGGCGCCGGAGGGAGAGAGGGAGCGCTTTCGTAGGCCATTGACGGAGAGTGCTGTGGCAAAGAGGAAAGGGACGAGGGGAAAGTCGTAATGGACCATCGTCAGAGGAAGGATGGGATGGGATGAACGACGGGAGATGTGCTTGCTGGCGAATTCTTTGGAAGGCGCTTCGGTTTTGTCCGGTTTTATAAGCGCTTGTTTTGTAACGGACAAGGACAAAGGTCGTTCGCGCGAATCCTACTTGTACAGTAAGGTGGCGGGGCCGTGAATGTAATGCAATGCCATTTCAAAGATGCTCGTGGGGTTCGCACACCCAATCATGATTACCCCCATTCGACTGTATTACTACAAGTGTATCATCAGTCAGAGTCATCTTTGCCCTAACCCTGAAAATGTCTCCCTTGCGCGCTTCCTAGTCCTTACTGATCCGATCGCCATCATCAGACCATAGACGCACCCTCCGATCCTTACGGACAATACTCCACCATCCAATGACTGAGTCCTTAGTCGGCGCATATGCCCCAATACCCCTGCAGGGTAAGCTCGCTCTCATCACCGGGGCGACGTAAGTTCCTATTTTCCACGATACATTCATACTGCTCCTTTCACTCGCTCACGCCGCAGCGCAGGGGAGGTATTGGAAAGGCGACGGCACGCCTCTTCGCCACGCGCGGGGTGCACCTCGCGCTGCACTATCACTCGCAGCACGACGTCGCTACCGCCCTGGTCGAAGAATTGCGCGCCACCGGCGTGCGCGTTGCAGCGTTCCAGGCGGACCTCGCTGACTTTGACGCGGTGCGCGCCATGCACGCGAGCATCGTCGAAGAGCTCGGGCACCCAGACATCTTTTACAGTAATGCGGCGATGGCCGGGACCATGCTCGGTATCAAGGCCAAGGTGGAAGACGCCAGTCTGGATGAGTTCGAGAAGTGTTGGCGGGTAAATGCGGGCGGTGCATTCCTGGTCAGTGGCACGCTTTCTACCTCCGTTCCGAACATGTGGCATGCTAAAGTGAGAATCCCGGCCCCAGTTGACCCAGTTGTGTGTCCCGCACATGGAAAAACAGGGGTATGGGAGGGTCGTATTCTGTTCTAGTATTGCTACGGGTGAGTTTGTTTGATTTCTCCACGTGTCAGAACTCGAGATGAGTAACCATGCTCGTAGCCACCGGGGGTGTTCTTGGGCCCCATTACTCCTCCTCGAAGGCTGCAATACACGGGATCATGCATTGGGTTGCCAGACAATACAGCAAAAAGGGCATTGTAAGTATCACCATCAACTGCCACCGTCCCGACATCCCATGTCAACCCTGTTTGCCGTGGTAGACCTGCAATGCCGTCGCTCCGGCCCTAATCGCCAACACGGTTATGTTCAAGGATCCCACTCCCGCGCACCGTGTATGTTGAGCCGTTTTCCTCGGACCGTGTAGTGTTTTCATGCCTTGACAGGATCTTGTTCCTGTCGGTCGCTTTGGCCAACCGGAGGAGGTCGCTCAAGTAGTAGAGCTCTTGGTTACGAACTCATACATGACAGACAAGGTTCGTGATCTCTCTCTGGCCTAGGCCTTTCAAATTCCTCGGGGATTAGAATGATGTACAGATCGTGACGTGTGACGGTGGGATGATCCCATCATCCCTCGCTTGAAAGCGCAGTGCTGTGGTTCGTCTTTGGGAAATTCCACGTTCTCGAGCGAACCGAGTTCGTAGCGGGAGAATTTGTAACTAAGGAATTACAGAAATGAGACGCTTTTGTCAAGTAAATATCAAATTTCGGGTGATCGTGCTCTTGTGGGAGTGAGAGATGGACTGATAAGATAAGACCAAATGATCCACGGGTCCAAGTAACCAAATGGGACGAGCGCTAATAGCCGTACAGCCGCAGCCGCACCCGTGCGACTGGACGTCACCTCCTGGTCTTTGTCCCGTTTCACCAACCCCCACTGCTCCAATCTTCTCCTCCCTCTCAAATGCCGGGTCCGGGTGCCATCATCCGTACTATATCTCGACCACTCACATCTCATCTGCCTTGCCTCACCCACATGTAAACCGAATGGTTGGTGATGTGCGGATTCCAGATGGGGTGCCGGATGGGGGAATCGGGTCGGAGAACATGAGGGCAAGATGACGAGTTCAGCCTCTCTGAATCCGTTCCTCTTCTTCCAACGCTCTCATCTCCAATCCTCTCGTTTTCAGCAGCGGAAGTATTAGCGGTAGGTATTAAACATATAGTTCCCTCCTCCATTCCCTCCTCTGCCCCCCCAACGTCGTTGTTCTGCCCCTTTCATTTGCACCCTTGTTCTCATTTTTTTTTGGAAATCATATGGGACTCGAGTATATGCTGATTTTCCGCATGGTTAGAGACAGTCCCGCAACAACTTCTGCATGGCGCCTCACCATGTGTTCGTATCGGCCTCGTGGGCTGGGTCGACCGTAATGCGCAAGCTGGCGTTCAATAACATCTCAGTTGAACATCCGTAGTCGGCCTCGATGCGATGTTCCGCAATTCCCGTGTGGCCACCTTGTGTTCCGGTTGTTCGGTTCTTTGTATGCACAGGGTAAGCGCGTTGCTTGCTCATGCTCAATGGTATAGTCACTCAACCAACACTAACGCAGAGATTTTTGTAGATTTAACGGTTGATGGATACTACGCTGGTCCTCTCCCCATTCAATGAAACAGGGGTTTGCGAGATACTACTCATTTTGCGTTACGAATAGGCCATTCATTCTAGAGGGGAGTGGTCACGAAAGAAGTACGTTCTTGTTCCTCTTCGACTCCACATAAGACGCATATACTCACATCCAAGTGACCCAGCTCAATGTATCCCACTTCTTTTACAGTATGTACCACCCAGCCCCGGTTCCATCAGCCATTGCTGGCGTGGGCGACCCTACGCCGATTGCGATTTTGCGTTCCCGAATACCGTCTCCAGTTCTCTTTTCAAGAAACTATTTACGTAGTGTTGACGCGTCCATGATTGATCTCCACCATTCTTTATGACCGCCAAGTGTTGAACGGTATTGACCATCGTTGACTTGTTATTCCGTCCAATTCTCTCTGACTTCCTATTTCATCTCCGATTTCTCAGGTCATGGCGCTTTTGGTCCACCGATCCGTGAGTCGCTGTCGTTGGCATAAATCGACATCCATAATTTGCTGATTTCGATTCCTTGAAACGTATTCTGTGTCTCCAAAGTTATTGCGATAAGATCGCTATCCGACTCGAAACCAGGAATGTGGAAGGTAGAACAGTTTATTACAGTAGTACTGTAGATAGTCACAGCAGGTTCAGGTGGCTGCCAAGGGTAAGCGCCACAAGGGCGGCAACCACGCGACCAAACACTGACCAAACAACAATGAGCGGCCAGCATTTTGCTTTTTCGGGCCGGAACATCGGAGCAACTTCCCACGCCCGGTTCTTTCCCCCGCAGCGCCGTGGCCCGCCAAAGAGAACGAAAGCCGACACATCCTGCGTAGACAACCCCCCGCCCTAATTTATCCTACATTGTCCCCATTCTTCTTCTCCATGATATGCCCCGTGCACACAACCCCGGCCCCTCCACCCTTCGCAACCGTAATCGTGTCACAAACAAAACCCGACTTCACATCGTCCACGGTAGCCTCGATGCGGACCCCCTGGCGTTCGACGAGGATGAGGAGAAGGCCAGGATCGTATCCACCGCTGGTGTCGACGCAGAGGATGCCAATGTGAGCCCATATTTTTCGCTCAAACATGCGTTTGGGCCCCTCTTGTTGGGAGGCGCCTCCTGGCGTGTTCTCATTGGTTGCTACCGTGAGAGTTTCGTCCCGCGGAATGCTGACTCATCACCCATTTATAGGAGCACCACTTGCAAGCTGTGCTGTCCGCTGCCTCACAACGCCACTCAGCCTCGCGCTCCCGAGGTCCTGGTGACAAGCCTCCCGCTAAACAGCAGGATGCGTACATCCCAATTCCAGATAGTGCCGGCCTTGTGGAAGACTATGAATCACTTTACCCACCCAACCGGTGGCGAGACCCCATCTCATATGTCAAGATGTCCGAAACGACTGAGGAAACCACACAAGATGCCCTCGCCCATGGTTTCACATATTTTATGGACGAGCGCGACAAAGAATGGCTCGAAAAGAACAATGAAGAAGCCCGTGGTGAGGGAACATCCGCTCAGGGTGCCTTATCAACGTCTGGCACAGCGACGAGGACCTCGCAGCGCAGCGCAAAGGCGAAGGGCAAGGAGCCCGACGTTGTGCAACCCGTCGTCATCTCTGAGGACGAATTTGAGCTTGTGATGGGGCTACTTGAGAAGGTGACCCACGAGAAGACTGAGTTCTTACACCACGTGCGCCGCGTTCCTTTACTCAGTGTTGGGACGTCCAAAACTAATTCTTCTTTCGCAGGGTCTTGAGCAGGGGTCCCCCTTTCCACCATTTTCCGACTACCACGAAACATTTTCCAGCAGACTAACTCCCGACATGTTTGCTTCTTTCACCATCCCGTTGTGGGTTCCGCAACCTCCACAGTTGCTCCGTTTTGCAAAGGCGATCTACCCTTACTGGAAGGAGCGTCGACTTGAGCGAAGCGGCCACCGAATAATCCCCATTCTTAATGTGAGTTCGGGCCACTTGAGTGCCCCTTCTTTTGCTGACACTTCCCCACTTAGTTTGACGAATCTGATGTCAAAAATGAGTCCTACATCTGCTTCAGGCGGCGTGATGTAAAGGCAATGCGCAAGACCCGTGCCTCACAGGCATCTTCTTCGGAAAAACTCATGCGCTTGAAGCAAGAGCTCGTCACCACAGCCGAGCTCGTGAACGTAGTTCTCAAGCGTGAGCAACTGAAGCGGGAGGCAGCGCAACAAGCAAAAGCGGTATGGGAGAAGCGCGAGGACTTTGCCAACCTCAAGCGGAAGTTCCCTTCGTTACTCAACGCAAAGGAAGATGAAGAGTTGTTTTATGACAAGGAAAGGGTGGTCAAGAAGGCCAAGCCAGCAGAACAATCGTACGCCTTTTGTCTTTCCCCGTGGGTATGTGAACTTATGCTTATGTGCCTTCAGTCGCATTGGGGTCAAACTCAAGTCGCGCGACAATGGCGACCTTGTATCTCCTGGATCGCACCACGACACGGTCGTACGTCCAAAGGAACGTACTGCAGCAATCCTGGCACAGGTCGATCGGGAGATGGCTCGGATCAAAGAGCGCGATCACCTTTGGGAAGACGGAATTGAGGTGAGTCGTCTTGCGCGCTACCACCCTCCTTTCTACTCACCTCCTCGTAGAATGCGTATCAACCCCAGCCTTTCACCCAAGCGCAGCGCTACTTCAAGTGGATTCCTCCACCCGAGACATCTCGATCATCGCCATCGAGGTCCAGACAAGACGAGGAGACCCCCCTTCCGGAGTGGCGTGCCGTACGGGTACGTCGTGGCCGTGGAGGTGTGTTACGTGTGGACCGTCGTGCCACCCGCCAGCCCCCACCTTCCGACGAATTGTTGCGTTACCCTCGGCGCCTAATGAGCACCGCAAATGTGGACTCGGAGATGTCCAGTGAAGGATCAAATACAGACAAGGAGATGTCGTGGCGCATTCGCGATCGTTGGCTGTTTGATGCAGATGATGAACCCTCCGTTGGACCCGACGGCCCCGATGAGAAGGATAGAGTCCTTGTGGATGAATTTCATCCAAAGTACGTTCTTCTATAGCAACTAAGATCATCGCTGACCGCTTTGTTCAGATATTTGCTCAAGGGGATGTCCTTGTACCAGGAGGACGATCATCAGCGGCTCACCACCGATCCCACCATCTACACGCCTTCATCCGACGGACGTTTGTTGGGTTATCTTCCCTACAGGACGGGTATCACTCCCGCGTTCCGCCGTGACGCCATCATTGTTGGCCCCCGTCCCCTTGTCCCTCAGACGCCATCTCAGGCCGCGGCGATGCAGCAGCATCAACAACAGCTAGCCCAGCAGCAGCAGCAGCAGAATGCTCTCGGGATGCCGCAGACAACGGGGACGCCGATCTCGATGCAGCAGCAGTTGAAGAAGCTACCCTCCGGAACCGCACTGAACATGCCACAGATGCGCATTTCCTCCAACGGCAATTTGCGCCCACCTGCCACTCCCATTTTGACTGCGATCACGTCATCTGCTCCTCTGACCTCCCCTCAGTCGTCTCCAACACCAACAGCACCCAATGGTCAAAGCAGCCCCACCCCTATTCCCCCATCTCTTAACGGATCGGAGGAATCGCGTTCGTCTTCCACTCCTGCACCACAACAAGATTCCGCCACACCGTGTGCTGAAGCAACACCCGCTGGCGTGTCCACTGCTTCTTCCCCTATGCCTATGAAGCCCAGCCAACCACACCATGCAATTTCGATTCCTAACGGGTACCATCTGCAAAATAGCTACGCACCTACTATTCCCAATGGGACCCCGACGTACATTCATCCGGGCACACAGCAGAACGGACTCGCCGTACAGCAGATCCAGTTGAAGAATGCGTTCACCAATGGCCAACCGGAGATGGCCATCGCAGTGAACGGCTCACGGCCTGCGTCGTACATTGGACATGTTGTCAGCAATGGGACGAATTTCAACCTGCCGGTGGGAGCCGTTGGTGTCAACGTTGGGATGAATCTGACCAATATGAACCTGAAGCTCGCACCTACTCGAACCGTGCCATGGGCAGCAGCTCAACGCAGCCCACAAGCTGTGGCGATCGCTCACTCGCTCTCCCCTCATATGCACGCTCACAGTCCGACACCTCAGGTGTCACCATCTCGCGGTGGCCAAACACCGACGGCATCGCCTTCGCTTCATCAACAGCAGGTTGTAAGCGGGTCTGGCGCGACGTACTAGGCATAGGAGAGACTTTTGATATCCAACCCCACCTCACTCCTATATTTTTTTCCGTTCGTGTTATGTGGACGTTGTTACATGTTTCTACTTTTTTTGCTACTGATCCAGTTCGTGTATTGTAGCAATGATTTATTTGGAATTCGAAGTTCGAAGAACACATGCGCAAAGGCGGATGCCCTCCGCTTGTGAGTTGCCAGTCAGTGCTTTTGAGTGCCTCATGACGTGTCATGAGTGTCACATGGATCTTCCGAGTCAAGCTGCCAACTTCGGGCGCATCACAGAGGACGGGATAAACCCACGATGAACACTGTTTACATTAATTGTTGGTAGGTCTTTGATTGCACATTATCGGGCTCCGCCCGTGCGGCTTTTGTGGGAGTTCGAATACAGTAATGCCGCATGCTGCACTACGATGGCTTTATTTCATTTACTGTAACCTGCCAAAGTTCGAAGATTTACGGCATCACCCTACGTCCATCCACGAACGAGCGATTACAGCAATCGTACGGCACTTCGGCTTCAGGAGAGGAAATCAAGCGTGTTTCTTGCCAGTGAGTCGCTGCTGCTCACCTCGAGCATAACGTGGAATTCTGCGCAGTAGCGCCCACAATATCGGACTGTCGAGAGAGAAAAGGTATACATAACCCCTCTCCAACCCCCTTTTTTCGGGTTTTCTTGGCAGATCGAATCGATCGAAACCGACCACAATCACGTGGCACAAATGCACTGACTGAGGGCCGTGACTGATTGCAACTAGCAACTATCATATAATTCGTATCAGATTACTGTCCAGTATGTATTATTGCCCCCGCATTATGGCTGCTTAATTACACCGGTTAGGGCCCTTTGCGGGGCGAACAGGCGGCAAAGGCACCGTAAGATGTTCTTGAGTTTGTTTGTTTCGATTCTTTGCGCCGAGAAGTGCGTTTCATCCGAGGCGCAGTACATGCCAATCATTACGCGAATATGATGGAGAGCACGTTGACAGTGAATCAACTTATCAACCTATCAATCCACCAAGCGTACAGTGTCAAGTGGGGTGTGTGGGGGCCCACTGGGGGGATATAGTGGGGACATTCAGGTTCGATAAAGGCGTCACTGCACGATCATATGCAACCGAATTTACTCTCTACAATATTAATGTCTTCGGTCGATCGGATCAGGTGGGAAGCGATTACTAAATTACTAGTACCTCGCCTCGTATTGTGCCCCGGGGGTTTGAGAGCTTCAGCGCTTCAGCCTCCACTCACCACCACCTCATCGAGGCCTCATCAGTTGCAAAGGGTTAATCGTTGTCGTCGTTGTCGGCCTTACTATTACTGTTGCCCGGTGGAATGGTCGTCTTGGTGGTCGTTCATAAACGCGCTGAAACACATGTCCACGCCCGGGCGGATTCAGAGCCTGGCGCCGCGGTCACGGTATTCGTCTGTCATCCCATCATTATAGACTCGGAGTATGATGAAACACGTAGTACCATATCCTTCTCTGCCTGTCTCCCTGTCCGTCTGTCCGTCTGCTTGTCCGTCAGTCTATTTGTCAGTCTGTGTCTGGCTGTCAAAATGACTCATTGTCCATTGTCCATGAAATCTCCATTCTCCGATCGCGACCTCCGAGTTACCCGACCCATCATATTTTGTATTTTGCGAGTTGATTCCCAGTGCACCGATCAAAGTTATTAAATGAATCCTTCAAAAAAGGGTCGGCCGCTGGTCACATCTGCGTTTGACCTATGCCCCAGAGGAACTGTTAGATGCCCTGATGGCACTTGCAGTTCAAGCGTCAAGTCGGAATATGACACCAGGTGGTTATGATGTGCTGAAGAGTGACGGGGCGTATTGTTTCACAATATAACGTACCAGCAAAGGCACAACCATCGTGGCGAGGGCACAGGCCCTAGCCACGACCATGACCACGACATGGCCGCCAGGACGAGCGAGATCAGGGTTCAGAAATAACCATCCCTTATTGAGGAGAAAGGTATTATGCGATCATTATAAAGGAGGGTATCTACAAGCGAATGTAACAAACCCGGTTATGTCCGCGTGACCAAAGAAAACATGAGTCCGGTCTTTAGACCTTCCTCGGGAGGATCGTGCATCACGTCAATCGGTTTAGGTCAGGTGAGGCACCGAGATTAATCCCACTGGAGAGGAACATGCTCGAGGCCATACGCCCCAGCTGGCGCAAACTCAGAGTCCTCCTCCATCTCAGCTTCGTGGGAATCGTGATGTTGGTGATGGTGAGAGTCCTCGGGTACGCAACTATTACCGTCGTGGGATGGCACGAGGCCGTGGAGGCAGCGGCGGACGACACATTCGCCATGCTCACAGGCGACGTCGGCGACGCTGGGAATCGCGCTGCAGTCCTTGCCCTTGGGAGAGTACGCGGTGAGGGGGACCACGCAACCACCACCTGCAACATGAACGTATCGTCAGCTCTCTTTGTAAAAAAAAAAAAAAAAAAAAAAAAAAATTGCCGAGGCGCGTGCGGGTCGCACTCACTCGCACAACAAACCTGTGCCGTGCCGTGCTGGGCCGTGACCAGACCTACCGGTACCTGCCCCAGACAGGACAAGCGAAACTTAACTAAAAAAATGACAGTGACTCACAGCTCTCGAGATCACGCTCCGAGTTGACGCACTCCCACGCGTGCGGACCACCGCCGTAGACACCACACGCCAACCAGCCGTGTCCCTTCTCCGCGCAAGAGCCGTTGCTAAGCCATCGTCGTCTGAAGTCCATCCTATACGTGGGACATGCGCCCTTGGCCACGCATTTGTCGTTGCAGATTTCCAATTCCTCCCCCGGGTACTGGCATTTGCACTCGAGGGGGTTGTCCGAGTCCGCAGGGTAAGGCCTGAATCCGTCCGTGCACACGAATCCGCATGGGTTTCCGTTGACACAGGTGGGCGTGGTGTGCTCCGGGTAGCCGCAGTATCCGGCATCCGTAATCTGCAGTGATCGGGTGTGTGTGCGCGCGTGTAAAAGTCAGAGTCAGACTAAACAAAAAACCGGCCGAGCCGGACGGATTGAACTACTAGAGTCCACAGACCAGTTGCGCCAGAATGTCAGTGGCTGTTTGCTGTCCGGCAATCGTGACGGCCAGGATCCCGGCCACGTTCGTCTCGAGGAACTGAGAAATTCCCGACAGGCAGAGGCATGTGTCTGTCGAAGAGTCAGGAACAAGAACACCACGCTTGTGAATTTCGAGACGAAGGTCAACGTACCACTGATAAACCCCACGGCGGTCAATATGCCGTGTATGTCAGGAACTACGAGCTCCATGTCGAGGAGCGCGCATACGTCGAGGAGCTCGCGGGCATCGAGGATATGTGGGACTCGCGAGTCGAGTTGGGACGCACGAGCTCCGAAGAGCAGACAAAGAGCCGGAAGAACACGGGAGGGGCGCATGTTGCGAGACAAACTGTTCCCCCTTCACGAGTCGCACAGAAAGGAATGAGGGATGGGGAACACAAATAAAAAAAGTGTTGAACCTGTCTTATAGTTCCAACTAATTCAGGGCGGGCGGAAATTTTGCCCTCCGTTCCGGAGAAAATTTAGACGAATGACCAAGGGGTATTCCAGATAAAGGTAAGTGCTTATTTGGTATTGACAATTTGACACCCTGACAGACTGTCCCTTTAGGTTAATGATTGATGCTTACCGAATGCCATGACCAACCCGTGCCCCTCAATCGTACCAGCCTCTAGAGAAATACAAGGGTAAAAATGGCCTCTGAGAGATGAGAACCCACAACGTGAATTAACGCGGGGACAGCCACCTTGGCTATTGCTCTTGCTCACCCCTCATCTGCATGTGCTCACAGTCCGACACGGCGTGTACTTCGCGGACGCCACTGGCAGATGGTCGGCGAGTGTATTAATAGTATTATAGCGCGACGTACCAAGGAGACTTTCGACATCAAACCCCGCCTCACTTCTACTTTCTTTCGACTTTTTGCTACTGATTCGGTCTGTGTGACATAGCAATGATTTTTCGGAATTCGAAGAACACGTCCGAGTCGTCAACGATTGACTTGGGTACCGCCAGTGTACCGCCGCAGCCCACCGCCGGGACGCGTGTCCCGCCGGAACTTGGGGGACAGATCACGTGGTCGCGATCATGCGTCGCATCTGTCGCGGTCACGGGTACAGGAGAGATAACTTGACTTCATCCCTGCCATCCTTGGCACAGTTGTTGTCCCTCAACAGCCTCGGTATCGTGGGGGATGGATAAGCGGAGATAGACCTGGGATGAGGTCGGTTTAGATTTGTGGGTCTTGATAAGTACTGTACTATAACTCTCTGTCGGACTTAACACAGAAACTATGGTATATTGAGAATGTACTGCTCACCTCAGAATGTGTGTGGTAAACACAGGAACTGAGGGTATAACGAATGAATAAGGTTCTTGGGTTCTAAACTAACAAGGGTGCTAGTGTCACAGCTAAGGAATGTATGATATTCGCACTGTCAACTTGCAGCCGCAAGCGCGCACCCTTAGCTACACTCCCCCTCATTTGGCAGGCAGTGTGCGTAGGTGTGACGGCCACCAAATACACTGTTGCAACGCCATTGCACTGGCACTTCCAAGGACGACGCCGCGCCCTCTCGATGTGCCTCAATACGAAGAAGCGGGTGGGCTCCTCGACAACAGATGGGACGGCGGATGCATGGGCCAAGGTGCGTGGTTGACCCCTCGTGGTAGTGTTGCCTGACTGACTCGACTTTTGTACGGCCGGGCCAGGGTTTTCATGCGGGCGACGACTCGGATGCCCACTGCGCTGTCGTTCTTGGCCTCAACAGGCCCTTTTGCTTCGATGATCCTGTCCCCAGGTGTCCTCCCTCTGAGTCCCTCCAGGGTCCCAGATCGCAAGGGCACCCACGTTCGGGTCCCTTCATGGCGGCGCAGCGTGCTCGCGCTCGTGTTTTTGCGGCGGCATCTCAAGCGCGCCCTCGTCTCCTCGCGGCACCTCTCCTGGCAGCCAAATGCGTTCGCGTTCGCCCGCGTTCAGGTGACGCTCGAGCTCGCACTTTCGTGGCGGCGCCTCTGGGTTGCGCTCGCCCTTCTGCTGCAGCGCCTCCTGTGGTGGCTCGTCGGCTTCGCGATGGCCTGCCCGCAGCGTCTCGACTTCGCGCCTTGGTCTCGCCTTGCGTCCAGGGTGCCAACGCCTCGGACTTAGCGGCGGCGGCTCTCTCAGCCTCGCCAGCGGGTTCGACGCCGGCGGTTCTCTCGGCCAGGGCTGGTGCAGCGCCCACGACCGGCAACGCTTCCCCTCGTTCGTGCTCGTCAACACTCGAGGGTTCGACTTCCTCCGCATCCGCGTTCTCGGCCACGCCGGCAGGCCCAAAAGGGTCAATGACTTCAAGGATCACAGGTGAGTCGCCCAATGCTGACACTCCCCCTGATTCCTGCAGGTCTTCGGTGGTGTGCCGCTCGATGGCAGCACCTTCTCCACACGACAAGTCGCGCACGAGGGTGTCAAGCGGTGATGGAAAGGGTGAAAATGAAGATAGGAAATATTGAGTGGGCGGATGAAGCAGCACGCAGCTCGCTGCCCAAACGCGGTAAGTCGATGTTTTGTCCCCCTCGAGCAGTGATGCTGACCCGAAATAGGTATCCGGGTTCGACGATGACGACGCCCAGGTTGGGCCACGGGTCAGGGCGCGTATGAGCACCCTCGTCAAGAACAGGCCTCCGCGCCTGATGCGCGCAGACACGGGCCTTCGGATGGTCGGACTCTGGCTCCCGAACGGTGGAGCCCTGCATCTGCGGGTCGGGGAGGTCAGGAGGGTGGCTGTGTGCCTCTCCTATGGGCGTCTTGCCCTCTGGTGCGCGCACCAACGCCAGGCCCATCTGGCCCATTGCGCGCCGCGTCTGCTTGCCCTGGGGCGACTCCAACTTCCCTCCAGCTTCGGTGGGGGGGCTCAGATCTGCTCAGGTGGATGGCGGATCATCCGCGGATGGGGTGTTCCGCGGCCTCAACTGGTGGCGGCGTCACGGTGTCATGCGACGGCGGCTCCAAATCCGCGCCACGGTCTTCTGGTTCTGGGGTTGCCGGCATCCGGCATCCCTGTTGATGGCCGGCGAGCGCTGCGTCCTAACTTAGCAGCCTCGGAATGATGGGTGCCTGGTGGTGATGGTGATAAGGTGAGTGATCCGACGTTCTCTTGTGTGACAAGTAGCTGACCCCAGGCTCTCGTAGTTCGATGTGAGGACCCATGTCCCCCTTGACACTGACAGCTTTCTTGGCGGCCGCATGCTCCTCTTCCATCAAGACTTTCGGCCCCGCGCCTCCAAGATGTGCGGGCGCGTTCGACTTCGTTTCTTCCCCTCCGGCTCAGCGTGAGCAACTCCTTCGGGGGGTATCCGCGTTCTGGTTGCCTGGTTGCCCCGTTTGCATGTTCGGCTCCGCGCGGTTGTGGTGCATGTGAGTGATATCTTCGATAGCGTCTGGCTCGCCCGATGATATCGCGTTCAAAACTCCTCGGAAACATGTCGCGAAGATGGCCCAGCCGTCCAGTTGCCACCTTCTCCTTCAAGGTAAGGGACAGTGGTGGGGAGTATGTGGTAGGACATGTCGATATACTATAGTTCGACTTGATACGTTGCAGCAATACACTGGATCTTTCTCATTGCGTCAGGGCAGGGCCCATAACCTGTAGAAAGTGTGTGCTAGAATATGAGTTCCAGGCACGTTGTGGACCTCGAATGAAACAAGTCTGGTAAACATGGGAACTGAGGGTACAAAATCCAACTACCTACGGTATATAACAAACGAAAAAAGTTCTTTGGTTCTAAACTAACAAGTGTCCTAGTGTCACGGCTAAGGGATGTATGACATTCGCGCTGTCAACTTCCAGCCGCTCGCGCGCACCGTTCGCTACAGTACATGGGGTGAGACAAACTGATTAAACTTGGTAACACCGGAAAAAAGTCAAAAGGAATCGTGAAATAGCGCAATCCACACCGCGTAGCTAGTGATGTTATGCAGCCATCTGGTAGCCATTGGCTAAGGACAATAAACCCGAATTCAAAAAAAAGAAAAAAAAGCGCAAAGGTCTCAGCTAGGCTCTCCATCCAACTACATGGTATCGGTATCCCTGGCCATTGACGTGTCAACTTGCACTTCGATGTCATATTTGCTCCCGGTGTTGGGGGAATCTTCTGGTAGTAGGCCTCCTGACAGTTTGCCACTTGTCTTGATTTCATGCATTGACAGTGCGCCAGAGCTCATGGCGGACGTAAATGTGTTTATGGTTCGTGGCAGCACTGGCGGCGATACAATGATTGAACCTTGTTGCGCCCTTGACTCTGTGGACCTCATCAAGTCATCAGCACCCACATGACCGTGGCAGGGTACGCACCACGTGCATGAATGAGAATCCGTTGACTCATGATCGCAGTGACCGCATACCCGAGCGATGACCTACGCAGTACACGTGGTAAGATTCACAGCGTCAACTCAGGAATGGAGGGCGGATACCCAGATGTTTGAATGACGTCATTTTTTTGGTGAAATAGGATGGTGTTTATAATGTTTACGGCTGTACGAAGAGCGGTTGGGTGAGGAGTAACGAGCCATGAAAGAAACGTACCTGTAAGTGCAACAAAATATCCCAGGCCATCATATAATAGCCTTGCCTTGGTGTAAGTCTTTTTGCCCATCATTACTCGAAGGATGACTTACATATTCACAAGCTTCGAGAAACTGTGAGGAGTCAGAGCTGACGTCACATGTTAAAGGAACGTAGCTTACGCGGAGGTTGTCTTTGCTTTTGCTTTCAGTAGGTAATATGTCGAGATAGATAGTGCGGAAAAGTCGAATAACATGGCTACGAAGTAGAAGGTCCAGCCAGGGATGGCAAAGTGTGGGTCGGTGATTTTGGACATGCAACTAGAAGCTCCCGTTAAAACAGATGGCAACTAGAGA
>Ga0307510_10001526_pt1 | contig 25526 bp, 19 predicted proteins | sample 12_EM_MG_FD_207224 | JGI IMG/M metagenome (GOLD analysis project Ga0307510, IMG submission 207224) | Populus trichocarpa ectomycorrhiza microbial communities from riparian zone in the Pacific Northwest, United States - 12_EM | ecosystem: Host-associated > Plants > Roots > Unclassified | place... | reverse complement strand
ACCTGTCCCCTTTCAGTCCCGTTCCCTCCCGCCCTACCCGTTTCCAGATTTGAGATAAAACTTTTCAGAGGATCAAATATCACAAAAGCTCGAGCCTGGCTCGAGTCTGGCGAGAGCCCAAGTTTATGCTGGCTCGAGCCGGCTCGGCTCGCGGAATTAGTGGGCTCTTGAGGCTGGAGCCAAAATCTCGAGCCGAGCCCTCGAGCTTCACCGCTCGTGGCAAACACTACTTATAGGTTATGCATCGTGTATGAGTTAATCATGAATCATCTGATTCGGTGGTCATGGGAGTTCTTATTGTGACACTATCGCTAGTGGCACCTAAGGAGAAAGAGGTACCATAAGGGAGAGCTCATTACCAGCTCTGGCAAATGTGAGAGGCGATAGTCTATTCTTGAAGTTGCAGATGCAGATAGTTCGAGAGCGTTATTGACAGTTCTAGTGCATTAATTGTTTACTGGGAGGATTCTACATGATAGTAATATCCGGGCGAAGAAACGGAATTTCGGCAGTACGCAATAGTGGCTATGTCCACAAGTGTCGCTCAATTACGAGTACAGTTTGCAATCCATGTCTTGGTTAACTGTAAAACATAATCTTGGTGATGCTGTTAACTGTGGCCGTGAGTACTGTCACCTCCCAAGATAATAGCAGGGTCAAGTGTTTATATGATTTATGGGGCGGCCACTGATACTGGTATGCTATCAACACCCGCCCAAGTCCTGGACTTCGACCCTGCTGACATTCTCACGAGATATTTTCCCACTCCCTGACCTGTACCTGCGCCCGTGATGCTTCAGGATAGTTCTACGATAACTTAGGGACGGTATCACTGCCGTGCAACGTATATTCTTGTATGCCAATATGGTCGGAGGCAGAGTGCGGTCGGGATTGGCAGATCTAAAAGGCGCCAATCGGAGGCTAAGAGACATTGACAACAGAGGGAGCAAACGAGAGCCTGAATACACGCTATGGGGGCAGGTACGGAGATGAGGGGCGAAGGAAAGTTAGTTGTGATCAAAAAAGTGTGGGCATATGATCTGATGTCGATTTAACCTGCATTTCATTCTTCTCTGTGTACTCTAGATACTTCTATAGCGCTATGTTTCTTAATATTGTAGCATGAATGCATATATGTAGGCTACGTATGCATTGCTACATCCCGATGATTTCCTTATGTTAGCTTCCTTCAATAGCCCCTCGGTTCCTCTCCCCCCCCCCCCGCCCCCCCTCCTTCAATTAATAACAGCAAAACCCTCTTCTTATTTGTCCGCACAACACCATTTGCCACAGAAAGAGATTTATAACCTGAAGCATATAGAGCAAGGCCTCCACGGTGAACCTAGGAGGAGGAGGAAAGAGCTGTGATTCCTATTTGTTAAGACTGTCCTCAAATCAATCCGTGGAAAGGGTCCTGTTTGCTCGCACTCATGAGCCTGCCAGTGATCAGGGCCACGATGCCGACACCATTCGCAACTACCAAGACAATCCCATGGATTTTGGCCCTGACGGCATGAAAGAAATTCTTGATTTGGAAAACGCCTTAAGTGCTTGCCTCCTCCACCTCTGGGGCCAAGTTAAAGTCTGACACCTAAGGCGGCAACACCTCTACAATATATCTATCTTCAACTCAGTCATGTAAGTGCAGGTACAGGACTAGTAAGTGGCGCTAACATTACCGATTGGTACCCTAGTGTGACGGAAGCAAGCCTACTAGATAATTAGTGATGTCTCCATACCGGGCCTTGGCCCTATAAGGACGATCTCTACTTGTTCTTGGAAGGGCATTCAGGTCACTCTGGGGAATATCCCCAAGCAATTGGCACTACGCTTTAGGAGCATAGAGGGTATTAACCTTTCAGAGCAGTACACCCTGCATCTTGCTTTAATATATCTTTATGGAGTCACTAATGGAAATGAAATAGATTCAAAGGAACCTAAGCGCTATTTCTAATGCAGGAGGTTTCAAGTCCAGGAGAAATGCCAATTCCGAATCACAACCTCATATCAGCCTACAAACTGTATCCGAGCCATTAGGAAACGAGATGTAACTAACTGCTCATTCTTTGGGGTTTATCTTTAATAATTCAGCTCTTCAGGGTGGCCGGATAATAGGCTCACTGACCATGACGACACCGGAAATTCAGTCTGGTTCACAGAACAACTAGGCATTGCCACAGCAATTTCCTGTTCCTTTTCCGGGTTGTAAGCTTTTCTAGCAAATTCCATCCTCTCTTTCGCTATATATTATAAATACCCTTGTAAAATGGTGGGATTATGCGATGTAACAAACTTGACCCGTTGGGGACTCTTTGCACCATAGAAGAGTGCGCAACAGTGTGACCCCAGATTTATAGAGAACGCTAAGCTAGCCTAGTCGTGAAATTGGCTTCGGGAGGGGGCTTTTCCTATTCCGAAAGACTGTATGGATAATACACCCGAGTTCGTAAAGTTCTCATACCCTTCATTGTACCTCAAGAGCAATACCTATTAAGCTAGCTTACCCCGGGATTGTACAAGTTACAGGCATATAGAATCCGAACACTTGAGTCCGAATTTTGTATGGACGGTCAGATATGCATAGATACTTTACAAAAGTTTTATCCCTGTCCTTTCCTGTACCAAAGAATCGTTACATAGGGAATACTAGCCGTGGAATTCGGGGAACATTTGTCATCAAACAAAGAAAGTGAGTGTTTCGGAGGCAGTGCATAGATATGCACCGGAACCCCCCCGCTCCTTGTTCTATTGCTATCATGAGAAAGTGCTATGATTGGATATTGATGTCCTTTTTTACCAAAGATAAAGTATCAGGCTCCTGAGCTGTCTATTTCCTGAAGAAGCAGTTAAAATATCAAGAATAAAAAGTATTATCGGCCAGTTCCTATGGCCTAGTGGCTCAGGAGGCTGGTCGGCTAATTTTGAAACAGGGACCATCATGAGTCCGAATCCGGGGGACAGTGGAGTAGTCGAGCATTAAAAAAATGTTCGGCCAACCACTTTTTTGTTGGGGGGTAGGTCTAGGGTCGGTAATGCCCTTGGGTCAATTCCCGCCAAATGTTGCGGTGGGACTGCTGGCTAGTTTTCGGGTACTATATGCCCGTAACTTGTCCTGCTAGAGGGTTGTAGAAGCATAGATGTGTAGTCCCTCCCTGACTTTATAGTTTAAATAAAATTATTGAATACCTATTCACATCAACAGGCCAGCTGGAGTCCCTTTGATAACTCTCCTTTAGATATGCCTCTAGGGACTTTGTAAGTAAGCTCTTATCACAATTTGTTCCACTAAACCATAGAAGGGGAGGGTTAGCGAAGCGTTTCCAATGGCTAGTGGCACTCGGAAGGGTATAAGAAATTGCGAATGAGGCGATACGGTGGTTAGGATTTGCTTGCGCTGGGGTTTCAACACGTCCTAAATCCCTAGGGGATCTGTGAGGTTAGTTTACTAAGAGTTCAAACCCCTGCCGTTTAATTTTTATAGTTGAGTTTGGGGGGGTGTTTTCTTTTTCTTTTTCAAGAAAGATACAGCACCCCGGGCTAAGTTACCACAATGTTTAGTTTTCTGAGCCATATTCAAAGCTTGCCAAGAGATCCAAAGATTCGCGGTGAGCGTGGTGCTATCCGTTTCACCTAAGGGCTAATTTGCGCCCTCGAAATTCTGATTCCTACGGTGGAAAGGGGGGAGGGGGTTACCGGTGGATATAATGGTTCTTTAGTTGTTTGGATCAGCGGGTGATCTTCACCGAAGTTTCCGGTGGAATGGGTAACCTGGTGCGGTATGGCGAGTTTGGTGGGCAGCGGAGTTGTGGAGAGAAGGGGGAGCGAGCGAAATCATAGATAGGACAAAATGAGAGCCTAGCATAGTTACCGGGAACTCTCCCGGGAAGCTCCCTTGCTGATTTTTTATCGTTCCATCTCCAGAAACCAAGTGTAACAACAAATATTGTATATTGTCTTGTATTGAGAGCCGGACTGATGAATCAGCAACTGCTTCGAGAGGGCAAATAGAGATACCTTAGTTACTTGCAAGTGAAGCCTATCTCTTGGGCTGGTTGCTCTAGCTACCCTTGAACTAGTAATGGTTTTTGTGCAAGAAGCTTGATTAAGTAAAAGTTCGGGAGCTCTGGCTCTGATTCGCCAATGTCCGCCCAATTGATGCGGTGTGTTCACCCAGTCTTTTTTGTGGTATTACCGCTCCTGGTGGTCCTTGTTGAGGTGGTTCGCTTTGCGGCCGCAGTGGATAACTCTGGCTGGTAGCTATCTGAGCTCTGTCCATCATCGCTACCGGCGGACCCAGGTCTATATCGGCGCTAAGTAATTGTATCAGAGTGAGCTCTTAAGCGAAACAGTGTATAAGCCCAACGACCACCCCGAACGTCTCGCCAAGTGGAAACAGAGACAGGCAATTTATAACAGTGATATTGTTCGATTTATTTGGGGCTATAATAAGTCTCAAGAGCTAGCCACCGACTGCTGAGCTGGCAACAGCAGAACATCAGAGTAAAAACCGCAAACACTCTCCTGCGACTGTGCTTAGACCTCATTGGCATTTACTTATTTTTGTTTTAGTCTCTAGAGTGTCGTTTTTTTGGGCTGCTGAATTGATGGTCGGAGATTGTCGCCACAGAAACAATGGGCTATGAGTTACCTCTGGAGAACAAGCCACGAGTAGGAGTCGATGCATATTAAGAACCAAACAAGTGGGTGAAGTGCCCAACGTGGGCTGTCTAAGGAATGTATCGGTGTTGGGCCCCCTAGCTTTAGAGGCGATAGTAGGTAATGTGTAATGGAATTTCGAAAAGTCGATTCGATCATAGTTTTACAAGTACCATATATATTTGAACCCCTGTCCCAAAAACAACCGCTTCCTAGTTGGGAGGAGGGGGGAGGCTAAACTTATTGTTAAGATTACTTCTGCGCGAAAGTCATTACCAAGGTCGTTGCTGTCAAATCGGATTCTGTGGTAGGGCCGGTGACACCGGTGACGGCCCCTCCACCTCCACCAACTGGTTAGCTGATAACTGTGCTGGCTGCCCCACTTACAATCGTGCCCCGCAGATGGAGCCTGTATATAAATTTTGTTACCTGTCCGAGGTTTGTTAGAACTGAGCTAGTAGAGCTGCTGTTTAGCCGAATCAACGCCCACTTAGCCTAGGTCCCACCTCATCCACAAGCTCCTCTTGGCACCTCGGAAGCGGGCTTAGGTAGATTACCATTTCCTCCCCTTTGAGGAGACTGTAAGGTTTTTCCTAGTACCGCTTTGGGCCAACTTGTGTTCGATGGTGGGGTTTTTATTTTCGCACTTTCCGGAATCACGCTAGTGGTGTTTATGATACGGTACCCTTTTCCCGGTCCCGGTCTGTTCCTACTAACATAGCGGCCGGTGGGCTGGTGGAAAAAAACTTGGGTGCTGGACCCTTGCAAGATAGGTTTGGCATCCAACGGTCTACCGTATCGCTACGAAACACCCCTGCCAGTCGCGCTGTCTGGGCCCATTCCGGTAGGATGTTTCGAACCTCCGAGATTCCTAAGTGCCCCAATATAAGATATGCCTCCCCCAGATGTGAAGGGCTGTAGATAGTCGGTACCCTCAGTCGTCTTCTTCCTATTTGGGTTTCTCAAAACACAGCTGGTACTGTTTCATTACCCCCCTCGGTTCTTGATAGTTTCAAAGACGTCCGCTCTTTTGCAGCCTCTTCTCCCTTCTTCTGGGCAAGGGAAGGCCTAGAGCCCTCAACTCCCTAAGTTCTCCGTTTTTCACTGAGCCTCGAGCTATATGCCTCTATCAGCAATGGCTTGTGGGTACTATTTCTCTTTGATTCTTCTAGGATTGGGTTTTATAACCACCTTAACAGCTGCAATGCCAACCAATGATTGCGATAGAGAAGCAGATAAACAGCAAGCCGACACCCTCAAAGAATGGGTGCGGGAATTAGCGCGTGCTGTGAATTTTGCCATTGAAACAGAGCCCGTCTTAGTAGAGGTAGCAAAGTAGGTTCTCGTTCACCAATATAGCGAGAGTGAAGAAACTAACAAATCTCCAGGTTGTGTGGACCTACTTGGAAAAAGAAGGGTGGGGAAGATGATGTCGAGAAGCTCGCCGAAGACTTAGAAAACGCGCGCGTGATTCTCGATATGCAAAAGATGGCCTTGAGTCGTGGTCAGGTGAAGCCCGGGGATAGAGGTATCCCCCAAGGGTGGTCAGAGGTATTGAAAGCGGAAGAGCAGAAAGTTAAAGATGGTGAGTACCTGAGCCAGTTCTCCACACTCTAATTTCCCGTTTGAATCACTCACAATACTAACCTTTCTCCTTCCAGATTTTAAGATATCGATGTAAGTTAGATCGGAGATGACCCTGGTTGCCTACACTGACACTAATTATTTTTTAGGCTGGCAGCGTCACTCGTCAAAGCGACCCTAGATGCTGATGGAGTTGCGGGGCTGAAAGAGGGAGATGCGAAAGGTGTTGCGGAATTGCTATGGGGTAGGCTATATTTACCCAACTCGCCGAGTATTAATAGTGCGGAAAAAATAACTTTAATACTAATACATGAGTTCAGAAAAACGGGAGAAGACTCTCCCCGGGAAAGGCGTCGTCGAAACCGAAAGACCCGACACTCCTGATAGCGACTGCAAGGAATAAAGAATTTGAGTTTTCGTTTTATGACCTTAGGATATCTATTTTCCCACTCTTCTACATTTATTCTCCAATTAAATATTTCCATCAAGTGTTCCCTTTCTCCTTTCTTTCTTCCTTCTTCCCTCTCCTTCTCCTTCCTAGTACTATACCCACATTGGCATCATGCTCTAGGCATAAGAGGTGTGTGCACTCCCATAGCAAATTTTCCCCGACAATACAGGTGGCTGCCCACCTCCAGAAAGTAGATGTAGAGTTGTTCTTGCTCGCGACCCACTCCAACGATTGAGGTCGGAAGATTTAGAACCCAGAATACAGCCTCTCCGCCCCTCTCTCTTGGACCTGGGGCCCCCTAGTGGGTGTGATGGGACAGGTATCAAAGGGCACATGAGAGGACAAAGGAGTTCTGCTTGGGAGCTTATTTTATACTACGCGGCCTTTATTTCCCCCGGAATTGTGGAATGGAGAGGAAATATGTTATTTACGAAACCCCCAGAGTACTGCACCAATAGTTACATCAAAGAGGGCCCAGTCTCAGTCTTCTTCGGCCCAAAAGAAGGAGGCACTACGTCACTCGCTGGAAACTAGATTTTAGAATAGTTTAATACTTCCATACGCAAACTATCGTATGCTCGAGACCCAGGGGTTCATACTCGCAGAAATATTATTATATGACACTACCAGGCAGCCTCGTCCTCCGCCCTTTTAATGTAATATTCTGTGCTCCATCGAAACAACCCCCATCCCAACCAGCCCCATATGACCTGGGCATGGACTAAGCAGATAATCTTTAACCCCTCTCCACTAAAATTAGGCCTTCTCACTTCGGCAGCCGGCTTACCAACTAAATCTAGCTTGATTACCTGTCCAAAAATCATCTATTCCATGATCCAACGTTACCGGAAGCCACCGAGGGCTCACTGAAGGAGAAAAAATAACCCCCCGCTAGCTTCCGTCTACGTACTAATAGTAACCCTTGCCCAGCATTTAACCGTTAGCCAGGTAAAACCAGGGTAACGCCGGTCGCTTATAATTCCGGTGATGTGTCATAGTATGTCACTCGCTACCAGAGCAGACCGGTCAATTGAAGGGGCGATGGGAGGGTAAGGCTCCTCGGGCTATTATGAAGATTGGGTGCTAAGGGGTAGTTATAGGTGGTAGTAGTCCTTCCTTGCGCTTCGGGAGAGGTGGAATGAGTAAAATAGAAATCCGAAGTTGCTCTGTAAGTCTCCTCTAAGTATCTAAGTTAAAATTGACGCTAGCACCCACTCAGGAGGAAACCCCATTTCCGGCTATCATATCGAAAGTGGTCAGTGGCATCTTCTGGGTCTTCTGATGTTGCTGTTACCCCAAAATTATATAGCCAATCTCACTTCTTCTTTATGGCTATGTCTGCATGGGGTGATTGAACTAAAGAGAACAGAAGATTTTTAGGGTCTCAGTGAACCGCCAACTACTCTATACAGCGCGGCCCGGTTTGACTTAGTACTCCAGTTAAATTGGATCCCAGTGATACTATAGAGTACAGTGCGTGATTGATCCCCAGGTTTTCTGGCATAGGATAGTTAATTCCCACAGCATTGCATCACAGGGAGAGGGGATTGGGACTAGATGTATATTAGCCAGGGTACGTAAAGATAGGGGAACCAAAAGTCCTTGAATACCCTAGGACTAATATGTGGGGAAATCTAGAGGTGCTACTACGACGCACATCTCTGATCTACTTTGCAGCGGGCAAATTCTACCCATTCTAACTACGGCACTGTTCGGAAGTTCCCTTTCCCCAACCTCCCTAAGGCGATTAGTGGAATGAAGATTCCACATAAGTTAGATTAATCCTCTACCACACCTGAATCTCCTCCTCCCGAACAAAGTGAGTTTAACTTAAGTGATATCGTATTTATATAAATACGTGTGTGTAGGTAACATATAAGCGCCAGACGTTGAATCTCAAAGCCCCAACCGGAAAATCCCCACCAATCCTCCCACTCGTCCAAACTATCTATCCCACCCATCTCACCAATGCAGTCTACCTCTCCAACCCCCTCTCCTAAATAACATGATCAATATCCTCCCCCCCATCGTCAGCATCCTCATAGTCTCCATCCCCATCCTCATCTCCATCTTGTCCCCCACCCCTTGCGGTAAACGGTCTCAAAAGCCCCCTGGGAATCTCCGTGGACCCCATACAAAGAACGACATACTCCCCCCCAGGAGAAACCAAGCTGTCAAGATAGGCCTTGTGTATAAGAGAGCCGTCCTTCAAGTCCACTAGGACCCACCCCCCCGGTGAGGGCATACCGATGCCGTAACTGGAGATTGAGGCTAAGTAGACTTTCTTCTTTTTGGCTGCCGCGTTGTTCCTCTGGACCCCTTTTAGGATTTCGTCGATTCCATTGCCAAGATTCTATGGAGAGAGGGGGGGGGTTCGTTAGTTGAGGAGAGGGCTAAAGAGGGGATGGGGGAGGAAGGGGTTTACGTGTTTGTTCTCGCATGGTATTTTCCACCACATCTCATGTGTTGGTAGGAATAGCTTTATGGGTTCTGGTTCGGACTCGTTAGTCTATCATTCTTCCGCGAACTCTCTTCGAACATTGTAAATATCAAGGTTTGCATGTGCCCCATCTTTACCACGAGAATATGGAGGGGGGGTTTTGGGGGGAAGCAAAAAACATACCTTTTGGCTGAAAATTAGCCATAAAACTAGAACTAATCTTGGAGTAAACTTTCATCATCATCATGGTTGCAACTTCAGTTTAGGATCGTGTCCATACTCCCCATTCCTCAGAGTGCCATTTGGCTTATTTTATGTTAGAATACAACGATTAAGGACCCCTACTATAGTTATATGGGCTATTTTAGTCGGGAGGGGAGGATGCGGCCTGACAAAACACATACAAGTCACAGTCATTGCCAGAGAGCCTTGACACATCTCTGGAGATATCCTTGCACAGTACACACATATGTCCGGTCGTACTGCAGTCGGTTCCTGACTTTCGCCTTTTTTTCCTCCCCACCGGTGCAGGGGGGGGGGTGTGATGGAATCGTTAGGCCTACCAGGCAGGAACCCGAAGCAAAAAGGAGGACCAAGGAAAGCAGATATGCCTATAGTAGGCTAAATATTTAATCCTCAGCCCTATGGGCCTTGATTAAACTTTCTTTCACCCTAGCTACCGAAAAAGTGCATCTCGCATAACGTGAATTGCTGTACATACGGGAATTGATACTACGGGTGAGAGCCAAAAATCAAAGAGAAAACCTTCCCCGCGCTACGCGGGCAGACCGTTGCAGGGATAGCCGAAGAGTGCCCCTTCAAAAATTTATTTCCACCAACACATCGAGTGACAAGCTGAGAAAGCACATCTTGGGGTATTAAACGACCAAAGCATTAACTGCATTACAATAGCAAGGCTTTGTCCCTCCCTTCCGAACCTCCCATCCTTTACTCGTAGGAGCGGAGGGAGGCCGTGAAGTGCAATTAAATCCATCATGCACTTTAAGGCCTACCCCATTGATCGCCTAAGGCGATAACCCTAACCCTATTCAGCTTAGGTTTGGAACCTGAATGTAGGAGTGGGGGTTCCCCGGCTTGGTTTGCCATTCCTTAGAATCCTGGAAGGGGGATGTGCTTAGTCTAAAAGTTCTGTCATACGTTACTTTACTAATAGGCTTTCTCCAGCGAGCTCCCTCATTAGTACAGGAGGCTCTTCAGATGAGGGATGAAAAGGTGTTGTTTGACGTCACAGCGGCTTCTATGGCTGCTGGCGAGCGGCTTTTTATCTGGTATCATATCCACTCCTAGTTTTAGAGTCAGGGAAGGGTTTAGGCCTGAGAGGGGTGTTTAGAGGGCCTAGAGAGGGCGGGGGGGGTCATCGCCCGAGATTAATAGGGCAATCAAGCGTCCTAATCCTCACTAGAATCTCTGGCCATACTAATAGCCCCAGCGACTCAATCAACCCAATCTCCGATTCTTCTTATATTTGTTACCGTGATAGGTGCATCCAGAGCATTTTTTAAGTCAGACGACCCATTTCCTGTCAGTCGAACCTCCGAAGATCGCTTCTCCGAACCCACAATTCAGCCACCAAAGACTACGGAAAACTCTCCCATAGGATGAGAGGAGATGCCAGCTCTGTTGGGCAGGTCACTGGGGGCTGAGCTTCAAGATGTAAGCTAACTATATTAACAAATGAGCCAAGCTCTCTGAGATTCCTAAAGGATTCAGAGGGATCTTTTGATATATCCTGTTAGGCCACTTCTGACAGTCTCTACTCTTTATGACGTTTTTCTTACTTAGCTCTAATCACCCTCCCGGTGACAAGGCCAAGCCCTCCCCTATTGTCAGCAGGCGGTTTTCATCCCCTGTTATCAATCCAAGAGCCTCTCATAAGAACCCAGTACACGTACCACCTCCTCAACCAGAGAAGGGAAGCCTACCCCCATTAGAAGAAACAGATGGCTAGAGAATTCCCATTATGTCAAGAGAACAACCCCAGCCTTGCTTATAAACGGAGCTGATAGGGCGAATGCAATTTCGCAGTCCAAATACTGGAGCTTCCAACACGACACGTAGACAGTCTCGTGCTCATCCCTAAAGCCCCTGTTTCTAATGCTATCTTTCTACCCCACAATAGTGCAGGCTTTTGACAGGAAGCAACTAGGCTGAACGCAAAAAACGTCCAATAACGAGTGATGTATCGTGAAGGTGACCGAGGATCGAGCAGCCTCTCGTAGGTACTATCTCATACTTTTAGTTAAGGTTATCCACTAGCAGCCGCGATGTGAAAACATCTTGGTTCTAATTTTATAGAAAGGGCGAGCCTAGGCTATGTATCGTAACAGACTGAAGGGCCTCGGGACTCGAAAAGGCCTCATGACGTAGCTCCGTCCCCCCCGTCCCCGATAGCAGTGACGGAGAGTTTATCATCGTTACCTTGCTTCGGTCGGACGGATTGTGGGTGAAGCACGTGATGCACTCGTAAGACTCATCATAATGATAGGCCCAGACACTGCCCTTCCCCATCCACCGTCTGTTTTCCTCATTCAACCTCCAGGAAAGCCCCGCAATCTCTGCCCACGAGCAGCAAGCTGTCCGAAGGCGGGAATTCATCAGAGATGCTCTCATCTCCCCGGCGCTTGAAAAAAATTCTGGAGACGATAGTGCTATACTACCGTAGGCCTACCGGTCCCGGAGGAGCCTTGGGTTCTTCTGGAGAATCAAGCGGGGGTCCGCGATCCTTGCTCAGCTGATCCAGACGAGCAAAGAGCACACAAAATATCGTACGCTTTTTCCCACGAAAAGAGAAAACTTCATTAAGCTCGGGCGCTCCTAAGTTCCCCGCTCAAGGTTGATAAGCACCCCCAGACGACTTTATCAACAGTCTTCCGGTTTCGGTCAAGATCGACTCCGGAAATCCGACGGCTGAACGGTATCTGAGGAGGATTATCAAACAAAAAAGAAAGCAAATTTTTCAATGGCTCGATGTCGGTACGTGTCTACGCCTACGGTAAATATTGTCTTAATTTGGCTCTTTACACTATTTTCTGATTGGGTCCGGGCATGTTTGGTTATTTTGAGTCATAAGGAGCCGCACATTCGGAGCAGCCTTGCTCCAGCCCCGATCATTTACTGGGCCTCATTCAGAGGGTTTAGGGGGTACTGTCCTCTGCGATCCACAGCTCTTTGTTTTGTTTCGAAAGGATTACTGAACACGTAGCTATAAATTGAGACTGACGATCAGCAAAAAAGTACCGTATTATGGAATGCTACAAAAAGATCATCCTGTGAGGTTTAGCGGACCCGTTTTAACTCAGCGGCTATGTAACCTTGGATCTTAAGTGCAATGGCGTGTGTAGTAGCATCACGGCAGCATATCCATGAAGAGATGTGATACGGGTGTATGTTCGTCAACTAAATACTGGTAGGCAAATACTGGGCTCGGTTCTTGGTTCCAGTGAACATCACGTCGGGCGGGTGCAGTGACACCTGCGAAGCCCATCATTCATTGTCAGGTGATTCGGAAAGTCATCGCAAATGCCTCTGAATGATCTGTGCGTTGGCCAGATCTATGGAGAGGTTAGGCCTTGGATGTGGACAAGATAAGCATGTTTTTTCGCCTATGAGACGTTCCACGACGATCACTCAAGATTTTGGTGCTGACACTTTTGATACTGGTAGTTTACGAAGCAGAATTCATGAGCTCTCGTAAACTCCTGCACCGCTACCGTCACCACGTGGCTGTACCGACACCCTTACCGCCCTGAATCACTCGGACGGACGAGGCTTTTTTTCTTTCCCAAAAAAAACACTGAGGGGATTTGATTGGATCTGCAGTACCTACCACGCCAATGTTTTACTACTTGACCGCACTGTAGCACATTTCAATTCCTGCTGGCGTGGGCCCAGATGTGTAGCATCCGCGAGTTGCCAACAAGGTAGCAGCTCATCAGAGCCGACCCGGCAATTAACTACCATCACATTAGTAAGTGATGGAAAATTGTGGGGGATTTATTCATGGAAATTGCGGTACGGTAAGTTAGTCGAGGCTCGATTTCGGTGTGAGTACAGTATTAAGAGTGAAAGAGCTGAAGTCTGGTGCTGACCAAACCAAGAATAGGCTAGCGAAGCGACTGCCCATCATTTCCGCATTCGGTCATGAACAACTGGCAGACCCTGTGCGAATTCAAAATGGCAGCCTGGCTGCTGGCGGGCGGCAGTCTATCATACGGTATCCGACGACAATTGAAGAATTTTCACGCACAGGAAAAATTTGCATCCCGGGATTTCGTTTCTGCGCGGGGTTAGTTGGGGCCTGTAGGTGAGGCCCCCGTGCTTAGCGAAAAGCAAACTTCGATCGAAAGGATATAGATCCAGGTCTATCTCCATCAGTCGCCAATGCATGACCCTCAATCGCCTACTGTACCAAGCTCAACCCAGGGTTTCTCCGAGTCGCATACCATTCCTATTGTCGTATTATCATTGTACTGTTCTCGTATAACCTAGCAGGAAAATGGGTTGAGCGAGAATTAAATTTGCCCTGTGGTTGGGGGAATGGCGTCCTGCTTCAAAAAGGGCACAAGCTAGCGAAAGAGGAATGGGTAATGAGGAAGCATTCATGATCTCCGCTTTCCGGTGTTCGGATAGTTGAGGCGAGGATCTAGTAAAAGCAAAAAAAAAGACTCTCTCCTTTTTATTGGTCCCACAATTCTGGTTGATGTGGCTCAAGGCCCTCCGGCCATCATCTTGAAGAGGATAAGGAAAGGAAAGGGAGGGGGAACAGTTACGGGTAGAGTCTCATGACGGAGTGGTATGATTTTCTTGATTGCTACCGTATCGATAGCATAGGGCGAAACCGAGAAAAACGCAAAGATGTACGTCCATAACGGGAATTTTGTGTGGGGAGGGGGCCGCTAAGCCCCCGGTACGGCGCTACTGTTTATAATACAGGACTTGGACGTGCTCTGACGCGGCTCATCCTTTTCTGGGGAGCTAGGCGAGACCACCCCAGCTGAGAATCATCCGCCATCATGGAACATGATTGGAGGATTGAGCAGTTGGGCTGATCGCTTAATGAGCAGCCGGGCTGTCCGGGTCCAGTCCCAGACAGCTGGATCTACAGTATGCACCCTGCGTCTTCAACCGCCAGCCAGTTTCCTTCTCACCAATCCCATCTCCATCACCCATACTAGTACACATTGGCTGGGCTACGGGTTAATCAGCCAGATACTAGTACTCTATCATATCCAATTTCACCCCACCACTCCTGAGCTGCCAAGGAATCTCTGATCTCGTCACATTATCCTCTTTCGCCGCGATTGCTGGCGACTGAGATATCCTTTCGTTTTGCTTTTTGCTTTTCTCTTCCTTCTCTTTCTTTTTTTAAACGGGAAAAGGTGAACCAACTCCCGCTGCTGACAATCATACTCTTCTCACGATATGTCCTGTTTTGCCCCTCTAAGTACATACTGTGTCTAACTTTATCCTACTTACAGGGTCTTCAAGGCTGAAGAGAGAAAGATAGATCATTCGGAGTCAAGACTCCCCGTTCTCTATCGGCACCTCCGACCCATCAATTTCCTAACCCTCTGCATTCTCACTTCTTTATGTTTTATCCACCTAGTCTACTGCTGATCACTTCCCCTTTTGGTCATGGCTATACTAACAATTGCATAGCATGAGCCCCGTGCCATTCCTCATTTCCCTTCCACATATTGGGAAAAGGTGGGGGGGTTCGGGACACTGTAAGGCTTTCAGAGAAGCTGGGGTTTTCATTACTCTGCGGCTTTGACCGCTGCCCCCCCCCCCTCCCAACGAAGATGTAGGGCGAATTTCAGCCGGGCCAGTCCCAGAGGCTCAAATCTCCTAGCAGAGTCACAAACTCAGGTTCGTTATCTTTTGGACCTCTCGTCCCGAACCGCTCCTACATCAGCACTAAGTCTATAAATCCCACCGCTCCCGCTCCTCGCTTATTTGAAAGTCTCCAACTCCGGAAAACTATCTACCACTACCCCGATTCCCCACAATCATAAAGATATATTAGATACTCTCTATTTCAATCATGGCCCACAAGTCCTTGAACTCGACGCCCTCGCATTCCGCACGGAGAACAAGTACCCGTACTAGACCTTCATTATCGTCTCCATCCTCAAGTGCTCCCCCGAGCAGTTATTCCTCCTCCACACAACATGTACCTTCTGCTCAAGAGCACATCACATCTGGTCCCGCTTTTGGAATCAATCGAACAGTCAATATCACCGTTGAGGTATCATCATCATCGACTCCTGCATATAATGGTTACGACGTTAGGAACTACGCCCCTCCAGTAACAACCACCTGCTATTCAACTGAGCTCTCCTCTTCAACAAGTTCATACGAGTACAGCATGTATGAACCAATATCAAACTTTCCCGACTACTCCTCCAACCCACCCTCACCCGTAGACGCCACCACCTCATCATCGCTATCACCACCATCACTACCACTTCAAGAGCACACCCCATCCACAAGCAGTGCTGCATCTGCAGACTACAGCTACTACGCCTCGGAAGGGTATGCCTCAGATCACCACGGGAGCCATTCTGAGTACTTAGGCAATCACTCCCAAGGTCAGTAGCTGTGTCTACCATTCTCAGAAGATATCTACTAACTGTCAAAGAAAACCAGGCGAGGAGGAGGCAGAGCCCCAGGTCCCACACTCGCATCCCCCGTCGCAGATAATGCTTAGGAGATTCCTCACGGTGGATTCTGAGATGGACCCGTTGGCGTACCTAGCTCGGATTGCGATTCGGCGTGGAGATGTCAGGGATGGGGAAGTGCCCTTGTTGCCGTCTCGGGAGTGGTGAAAGTACTGATTTTCTGTTTCCTGTTTTTCTTTGTGTTCTTTGCTTCTCTCCTTCGTTTTCGTATGGTGTTGGGAATTTTGTGTGATACTATACCTTCCACCCCATTTCACTTCACTTTTCCCTTCCCCGTCTCACTTCTGAGATGGTTGAGTCTCCAGGATCTTCTTCATGTAACTATCTTTATCGAGTTTTCCTTTTCATTCTCGTTTTAGTTATGCAAGCTTTTGGTTATTACCCCTCCATTTCTGTTTAGGCTTTTAGCGAGTACCCCCCCCCCCCCAAGAGAGGACCGTGCCTGTACCTCCTTATGTACTAGTACACTACCTTTACTTGCAAAAAAGCGCCGAATGGGGCAAGTACTAGTACTGTACTACCGGAGTAGGGGTAGGGGTAAAGTATTGGGTACACAGGGGTAGCAAAGACCTGCACAAAGAACCCTCCCTGTACTCGAGTATGATATTCAAATTCAAATTGATCAAATTGTGGGCAGGACCACCTCATACCTAAGAAGAAAGTGCCTTCACTTGTTTGGGTGGACCCTCGACAGATCTTTGTTTCTGAAGGTGCACTGTAGGGCCAGCTAGGGACGAAGGAACCTGAACAATAAATCGGAATACCAGATCGCACCGTGGCCTAAACAGGCACCTATTCTTCCCCCCTTCGCAAGAATATCCAACTCCCCTCCCATGTCTTGTCCCAACACTTCACTCCCATCCTCAGTGTATTCACAGGTCTCTAAACGGTGGGATTAATCTTGAGTGCTGGACGATGCAAGCGAATCTTGGCGGGAAAAAATAGCAGACACTGACAGCAAGAGGCTTGGTCCGGATCACGTTTTATTCACCGGCATGATATTCTAAGCGGGGCGAAGCCCTGCCCCGCAAGCAGCAAAAGCGGCTTATTACAAGCTTTCACGGCGTATTCGTCTCCGTATTATAATAATATTTATGAATAGAAATAAAACTTGAGAATGGGGGGTTTTTTTTTGGAAAGCACATAACTTAACACCTTACAACCTCAATCGCAACTTCCACCCCGAAATATTGAAAGGAAAAAAAAAGAGTGCGTGCCAAACACAAACACGTATCCCCTGTAGCGCTGATAATATTATTATGATAGCGCCGAATCTCTCCCTACATCGTGCCAAAATGTAAACTAGAAAAAACCACGGTATCATAGCCTCGCACTTTTTCTGGAAATGGTGATGGGGTGGTATTATGTCAGAGGCTAAGCCGCGACACAACCCTTGCTTCTATCAACGCGAGTACTCGTACATAATATAATATAATACAGTTCGATATTGTGGTGAACCTATCACGAGAGTGATATTAGCTGTGAGTAATGCACCCTGCTGATATTTGCTAACCAAACGTTCGGAGCCGAGCGTTAAGCCATTTACATTACGCATTTGTGAGGTTGGGTGGATCTGCCGATCAAAGAGATACGGCTAGTGACTCTTTAGCGCACGATGTATGGTAGGGGTGGAAGGATTAGCGGAGTTTCACTTCGGTTTATGAGATGTTCCGAGGTGAAATGGTTTCCCTACTTGGTGGGCGTCCCGCATAGAGAGGGCTAGCTTAGGGAATTCAAGCAAACCTGTGGTTTGGGCCCGTGTAGGCCAATAAGGGCGAGGCATGTGAATGCTGAGTTGCCCGCTATCTTATGGCGGGGGCTCGCGATGTGGGGATTTGGATTATGGTAATAATAATGGGGAGAAAAAGAATTGGTCAGGGTAGGGTAACGAAAGAATGCCTGTTACGGGGTCATGTTCGTTTACGGGTAAGTGTTTGTTACTGGCTGGTACTTGTACTTTGTGCCCTCGTTGAAGACTAATCAAGTACTATATGGTACTTCTTCTACACCGACAGCCTTTTGGCTACGGTATTTAAACCCATATAGCTGTAATAATAATAAAAGGCTCAAGCCCGATCTGTTTCTGGCTATCTGGCTCGAGGGATTTGCCGTGGGTTTAATACCAATATTCAGGCAAGTTATAAATATCGGTGCTTAAATGTCTTCTGTATTAACTGAAGGGTTTGGAGAGCCTTCGACCACGACAATAGCTGTGATGGCAGGCGCCAGGACCGTGAGACCAACTCGTCTCATTCAACCAAGACTGTTGCGTCTTGTGTCGGTGACGGGCGTTGTCTCAGGCTCGGATCGGTAAGACATCATTTTCGCCTGTGATAAAGCGAACAGCCTATCGGGACATCACAGCAATAAATGCGGATGTTGAGACAATAAAGGCGGATATAGGAGAAATAAAAGTATCCTTATTTTTACAGGAGGGGTACGGCATATATGAAGGACCAAGAAACAACACCAGCAATCCGGTCCCTCCAGTAGTTCAGATAAATCTAAACAGGTCCATAAGGTACTGGAGTTCAAGCATGACAATGCAGCTCATAGGAAGGTCACTGTTTAAGATGAGGAGAGGTACGAATTCGGGATGGCCTCGAGCCCCTTCAAATCTGAGGGAAGCGGGGTGATTATGTTGTTGGGGGTGGAGGTGTTGCCCTACCCGAACACAGAATACCGTACGGGTAACTCCGCCAACGACAGGCATCTCCAGAGAGAAGAGGTATAATATCAAAGACTCTGTTTTTAATTGTGGAAGTATGATATCATATCCTGCTGGCTAATTTGAACAGTGTAGACCGTCCCTAAACCCGATAGAAAATTTCCCGATTACCGCCCGCAGATGAGGGGGCTGGGCTTCGTTATTTTTCTATAATATCACTTCCAACCGGTAATTGGTGGAGATTAGGCTTGCGAGGCGAGAGCTCTGGGTAACAATACCGGCACTATTCCCCGCAGTTGGTTATTGCTTAACTTTGAGTGGGGTTGTGGTTGCACTCGCGAGTTTAGAGACTACGAGCACAATGCGTTGTGAATTAGCAAGTGCAGTAGGCACAGTACAGTACGGTACAGGTACCGTTACTCCTACAAGGTCCGCCAAGAAGTCTGAAACGGTTACAGGTATTCTGGGTTAACTAGTCAGATAGATCCCTGTCAGTTCCGGTTAATGGGTTCCGATCTTCATACCCAGCGGAGAGTTGGTGAACGGTTAATTTAGGCTAACCCGCAAAACAATTCCTGTGTTGTGCGAGGCACTTTCACAGCATAAACTCGTGAAATAGACTATCTCCGTCAGCCCAGAATAGGTTTGATTTGACAAGTTAGCAGGATTGAGGATACCAGTTAAATGAGAGCCAACATGTCCCGGGTGCCGATCTTATCCCGCCTCAGGAAATGCTAATGCCCCTCAAGAGCTCTTCTCTCAGAATCCGGAGATCACAGGGCTGGCGGAGATGGCGGATCTCACGAGTTTTTACGGTATAATACAGCGCAGTCGGGTACACATATAGACGTCTAATTTTGGATAACAATTCTCCTCGGGCGGAGCACCGTATAAGGGTAGGGGATAATAAACACGAACGGATAAGGACATATTTGTCTGGTCAGCCCTACATAACTGTTCAATCACTTCTTACCGGGCCCTGTACTGTAGAGTACGTGGGGACAATCTTTGCCAACGATAAGGCGCTTGGGCTCAGCCACGGGTCAGGGTTGGGCGGATGATCGACGCCATAAAGGCGCTCTAAGAAAGTGAAAGTAAAATAAGGCTTTCCGCCGTCAAAAGGGCGACCGCCCGTACCGGGTTAGTGGATTGATTAGTGATGCGGCCAGCTTCAAGCGCCAACGTGATCCGCCTGTGGTTGTACTCGAGTACCGTAGTCGATGCAGCTTTGTTCCTCACAGCTCGCTGCCCCCCTCTTCGCCTTCGCACGCGCCGCGCCAGCTCTTTGAGCTACAGGTACAGTACCTCTTTTCAAAAGTGAAGACAACTTCTCGCATTTTGTCATACCTTTCCCTCTCCAAACTTCTCACTAGTAGGAGGATACAGAGAGCTACGGTAGCTGGTGCTCTGGTGCTCTGGTGCTCTCTTTTGTGATTATCCCCCTTTTTCCCCCTTCTTTCCCCGCCACGCCTTGGCTGGTCGTTGAATTTCCCTATTATTCGGGTTTTTCCCATTCTTGGAAAAAAACTCGAACCTAGGCTCGCCGAATTTGAGCCTCATCCTCTCCTGATTCGTGTCTTAGTACGTGCTTACGTCATCCTTCATCCCATCCCTCAACCCCTTCTTTCTCCCTTTCCCTTCTCCCTCTCCCCCTTCTCGCACTCGCGAGATCGCCGCCTTTCTGTTTTCTATTTTTTCGCACCCCCACCCCCTTGTCTCTCCCTCGTCCCTCTCTGTGTCCCTTTCTCTTGCTCACTCGCTCCCCATTATTAATAATTTTTCGGTCTTTCAATTTACCCTTCTACCAAGCTCCCAAAGTTTTATTTCGAACAAACTCTTTCCTCATTCGTTCCTTTGACTCCGAACGCATAAATTCTTTCTTTCCTTTTTTCTTTCCAAGAATACCCTGTTGAGCCTCATGGCTTTCGCACCCCCCACTACCCCAGCACACAACCAGCACCAGCACGCACCACAGAACCAGTTTCACGGCGTATACGCTTCTGGTGGTGCCTCGTCAAGTGCTTCCTTTAATACCCCCCCCTCGCAGAACATGTCGGGAGTGGGCGTGGTCCAGCAGCTGGACAAGAGTGGGTTGCTGCTAGGGAGGAAGAGAGCATTGGATGGCGGAAGTATTGAGGACACGGAAGGAGCCGCTTATAGGCCTGCGGCTTACAGGACTGAAGGTTTGTTCAAGTTTTCGGGTGATTTTTTCAATTCTTCCTTTTAATAATTTCTCTCACCCTGGTTGGATTTTATTTTTATTTTTTAGTGCTTTTGGGTTCTCGGGCCATTACTGGCTGAGGTTGATGGAGTGAAAAAAGCCAAAACCACGGAACTAACTCTAATAATATGTTAGGTGCCCGCCTCGCTTGCCTGGTAAACGCTTCGGTCACTGTCTGCGGGGAAGATGCGATTTATGCCTTTGGCGGATTCGACCAGTATACCGACGAAGGTGTGTATATTTTCGGTTGTGTTGTGTGATCTCATTCCATTTTAAAGTTGCAGATGTGGTGCAGGTCTTTGTTTGCTTAGTTGCCGGGATGTCTTGTTATCGCTCGCCCTATTATTTTTTACGTTACCGTATTGACAATTGGCCCTTTTAGTATACAATCATGTGCTCAGATTAGATCTACACACTTACACGTGGACCCTCGTTGATAACTACGGTGACATTCCAAGTGTTAGGATGGGTATGTTCCTACCATATTGTTTTTTGTTATTATTATCCTTACTATTTCTTGGCATCATCTACCGCTACTGCTCCTTCTTGCATACCCCCTCCTTTACCAGTAGCGTCATCGTTACTCTCGCATGGATAGTACTTTACCCACCCTCCCGATGCCCGGCTGTTCGTTTATTAGTCTATTCCTAGGCTGCTGGTTCCCGCCTTTACTAATTCCGTCCGGGTCTTAGGTCACACAACGGTCTATTGGCGTGACAACAAGCTAATAATATTTGGTGGGGAAAATGAGCATCGGATGTTCTTGTCGGATGTATACATCTTTGACATCCCTACCGCGACATGGTCACAGCCGGTCCTTTCTGGACGTCCGCCTTGCGGTCGGTCCCGACATGCCGTCGTTCTACACGATGATAAACTCTTTATTCTCGGCGGCATTCATAACCGATCGGCAATACCTTCTGACTTTGATCCGGAGGAAGATAATGAATACAATCCACAGGAGGTTCTCGATGATATTTGCTATCTTGACCTGAAGACAATGACGTGGAGCAGAAGTTGGACATGGATTGCTAGGTTCGATCATCAGGCTTGGATCAGGGATGGTAAATTGTGGGTGTTTGGCGGTATGGGACAGGGAATGGATCGAACGGGGGAGTTGATATCTTTGGATCTTAATCATCCGGCATTTGCCAGGACAGAGATCAAGCAGACAGGGTACGTTACGAGGCAGCCAGGGCTAGGGGGGGATACTGCAGCTGCAACTGGGGGCCAGAGCCGAATACTTCGCTCTCATCGCCCTTACGGTCCGAATTCTCCACGACCAATCACGAGCTCGCGACGGAATACACCCCCGCCGAAAAAACAGGCAGTACCCGCTGCTACCGCCTCAGTCTCATTTCTCTGGGGTCGGGACATACCCTCCGAGGCGCATGGCACACATTTCCATCATCTTTGCGGAAATACTCTGCTTGACTTTGTGACTTCTGCGAATACAATTCGGCCATCTGAGACGGGCCTCTGCGCACTTAACCTGGATGACATGACATGGAGGAAAATCGCCGACGGCATTGATATCGTGGGGGGAGGGTTATGGAGGTGGCATTATCTAGCGATATCTCCGGATAGCACTATGGCTTACCTTCTCGGATGCCCTACTGATACTGATGAAGATGTGGGAGAAGGGGAAGAGTATCTTTCAGATGTGCTGCCCATTGATTTGAGCCGATTCGGTATGAATGTTGACCAGAAGGAGGGAGACAATCCCAAGGCTGGGACACTGGGAATGGATCTGGCTTGTTTCTTTGATAAGCCCGATTTTGGCTCGGATTTTGTGGTTCGAGCGATAGAGGATGAAGCTGCGGAGGGTGATGAGTGGGATATGACCGGGGTATGGGGGAGAAGTATCATGAACGGATCGAACAAGATGCATGGTATTGATGAAGGCCATAATCGGCCGGAAGGGGGTTCTGGAGATGATGACCTCCCACCGGAAGAAGTTCTAGGGCCCCCCATAAGGGTTCACAAATTCATTCTACTTTCGAGATGGCCGCACTTTGCGACCTTATACGGCGCTCGGATGGTTGAGTTTCATAAAAATAGGATGTACTTACCAGAGCCATACACCGTCGTCCGCGCGTTTTTGTACTACTTATATACCGACTCTGTGGCGACATCACCTTACTGCCCCAACCTTTCCACCGTGGCTGGTCTACTCGTCATGGCGAACTTGTATGACTTGAAACGACTACGAGCACTCGCTCTAAATAGACTGTTCTCAGAGCTCGACGTCGAATCCGCAGCTGTAATCTGGGAGCGTGCTGGCGTTGCTGGCGAAGAAGGCTTGCGAAAGAAAGCTGCTGGCTTCGTCTTGACATACTGGGGTCGTATAGTCCGAACAATGGGTTTCAGGCGCCTGAGTAGACGGAGCCTGATGGAACTTTGCGAGGAAGTCGATGTGGAAGGGCGCATAATGGGTAGTGAGGAATTGGGTGCTGTAGGTGCTGTCGACGGCGGCGTCGTTGGTTTATACCCGGGTGATCTTGGAGGGTTCATGACTGAAGAAGCGCGGATGAGGGCGAAAAGAAGACAGTATGTAGACGACCCGGATGATCTGGAGATCGGAGAGGGGGAGGAGGATGAAGAGATGAGTTGATGGGATATGACCTGGATTGAATTGAATTGATAGACGTGCGTTGGTGTTGGCTAGCTTTTATTGTCGCCCTTTCCCTTCCATCCTGTTTTTTCTTGCTTTTTTCTTTCAAAAACTGAACACAGATTGTGTTTCAGGGGTTCTTGGCTTGATTGCCTGGAGTGGGTGGGGTTCAAATGTACATGGCGATTAGGATGGGATCTTTTCATTTTTATTCACTTTTTTCTCATTTTTACCCTCTTTGTCATCTCTTTTTCTCCCTCCTATTTTCAGAGTCTTATTCCCCGTGGAAATCTGAGCAAGTAGGGTATTACCAAGTGAGCGAGTGGTATTGAACGAACGAATGGATTTGCTAAGGCTATACATGAAATTGTGGGGTAATTTATTAATGGTATCATGGATCATCACTCGTAGCTTTTTCCCAGGGTCTGGCGGTGACCGTCTTTGGTATGACAGCGGAGAGTATGGTATGGGGGATACGATAATTTCCGCATCGCAGTAGAAAGATAAGACAAGAATTAGAAAGAGCAAATGATTATTCTGGCTCTCTTGATTGATTAAAGTTTGGGGAAGCAACTGCCATTACAGACTCTCTAGTGCCACTCGCGAGTGATAGGGGAGTTCAATAATCAGCTGGTTACAATGTACATCACCCTCCCACAGGTTGTGCGAAGGTTCTGTTATACTCGGATGAGGTGAAGGATAAGCAATACTTCTATGCCCTGGAGTGATATGATCTGATAAGCTAGGTCTCACTGGGTGCTGGGGGAAGAGGAAAAAAGTGCCGAGGCGGAGATTACTCTCTGTTGTAAAGAGGTTCGCTTTTACTGTTTTCATTGTCTGGTTCGTGGATCTCCCCATAGGTATCATACATAGTCCAGAGTCGGATTCTGCCATCTCCAGGGAGGACGGACCTTTCCCTACAGCCTCGTCTTTGCCCTCTTAGTCCCTTATTGGGGGGGTCCTTGCTACCCCCAGTGTTCCCAACCGTCCCGGGCAGACTGCAGGGCCCTGACATCCTGTAACGGGGGCACTCTGTAGGAAGATGGATCCTCAGATTGCGACCACACTGAAGACTCAAAGTAGAAGTAAAAAATAAAGATAAAGATAATTCAAAGTAGAATCAACTTGAAGTGGTTAAACTTAATATCGTTAATCCTGAAAGCTTCACTCAATAAGTTCTCTCAAGGATCGTTGGTTATCAGAATGGCACTCACTCTAAGAATACACTTGGTTGAACAGTGATCTCTTTAGCTCTCTTTACCTCTCGACCCCGATCTCCTTACTAGAGCGCAACCTGAAGCTTCCATTAGCACTAGCGCTAGTAAGTCTATAGCCAGTCCTATTGTATTATCTTTAAACAGAAGCAAACTTGTTACATTAAATACCTTTTTTTAAATCCAATGAATAAAAAAATACACAATTTGATCCAAGAGACTATATTAGCCTACTGGCATGGCAAGTGACACATATTGACTGCTACGTATGTCTCCTTGCCAAGATCAGGTACCTGTTTTGGAATAGCCCTTGAGGGCCATATCATACATAGGATAGTGTTGGCAGAGCTTATCTCAAAAAGTACTAGGGTGTGAAAATCCTGAACCAGAAGCTGAAGTCCGAGTCAATGCAGGTAATTAATGTCTTCTGAGCCTAGAGCTGACCAGTAGTCTAACCATTGAACCTGTCATTTCCTTCACATGCTATTTTCTATATCAATATAAACTCGGAAACTATAATATTATCTAGAGGTATCCAAATTTGCACTACCTACTGTAAGAACACTTGCAACCAACCGACAGCAATTTACGGAAGATCCAAGATTACTGTGAATCGTCCTGTCATTCTCATATTCTCCGACTTTCACCGTCTACTAGCACTATTCGCCACTCTCACTCAAACAACTGGAACGCTATACTTTTTATGTCTCCGCGGTGGCTATTCCAAAGTAGGTGCTCCATCTGAGCGAAGGAACACATTACCCTCTTAGAGTGCCGCTCACTTTCAGGAGGTCTCCTGAAGCCTGTATTCTTGAGTGGTAAGTAGATGTGGGTATTTTCTAGTCGAAGCATGCTACAGGTTGAGGTTAATTTGTGGTACATGGCTCCCTGACGGGTGGGGTTTGGTCCCGGATGGTATGGGCTTCGTCTCCTGTTGAGTTTATCCACACCACTCTGAAGGAATCTTGCAAAGCGGA
>Ga0307510_10001525_pt1 | contig 25537 bp, 24 predicted proteins | sample 12_EM_MG_FD_207224 | JGI IMG/M metagenome (GOLD analysis project Ga0307510, IMG submission 207224) | Populus trichocarpa ectomycorrhiza microbial communities from riparian zone in the Pacific Northwest, United States - 12_EM | ecosystem: Host-associated > Plants > Roots > Unclassified | place... | reverse complement strand
TTCTATTGTATATATGCGTGGGCAAAAAGTAAATTACGTTTGGTGCAACGCACGAAAGAAAGCCATCAGGTTTTATCAAAATCTCGGTTTCGAGATCGTATCCAATGAATTTGAAGTGCCCGGAATAGGCCCGCACCACGTGCTTTATTTAAAAATTCAGTAGGCTCAAACACCTTTTTCATTTTTGCGTTCAGAATTTAGAATTAAATGCTGAATTTGGCTGCCCGTAAACAACGCCTCTAAACAATATGAAAACTGTAGATCAAATAAACTTTTTAGGGAAAAAAGCCCTCATCAGGGTTGATTTTAACGTCCCCCTGGATAAGGACTATAATATAACAGACGATAACCGGATGACGGCTGCACTACCCACGATAAAAAAAATATTGAAAGATGGCGGCGAAGTGATCCTGATGTCGCACCTGGGCAGGCCAAAAGGTGGTCCGGAAGAAAAATATTCCTTGAAACATTTAGTTCCTCACTTGTCAGATTTGTTAGGGCAGCATGTAGAATTTGCTGACGACTGCATTGGTAAAGAAGCTGTTGAAAAAGCAGAAGCATTGGCAAAGGGGCAAGTGTTGTTGTTAGAAAACCTCCGTTTTTATAAAGAAGAAGAAAAAGGCGATGTGGAGTTTGCTAAAAAGTTAGCTGCTTTGGGCGATGTATATGTAAACGATGCATTCGGTACCGCACACCGTGCCCACGCATCTACTGCAGTTATTGCACAGTTTTTTCCAGAGGCAAAATGCTTCGGCTACCTGATGGCTGGCGAATTAGCAAATGCTGAAAAAGTGTTAAATGGAGCAGAGAAACCGTTTACTGCTATTATGGGCGGTGCCAAGGTATCTGATAAGATCGAATTAATAGAACGTCTTTTGGATAAAGTAGATAACCTGATCATCGGCGGTGGTATGGCTTACACATTTGCCAAAGCACAGGGCGGACATATTGGTAAATCATTGGTGGAGGAAGATAAACTTGACCTGGCAAACAGCCTTATAGAAAAGGCTAAAGCTAAAGGTGTGAATTTATTATTGCCGACCGATTCGATCGTCGCTGATAATTTCTCGAATGATGCGAATACAGATACGGCTCAAAACGACAGCATAAAAGATGGTTGGATGGGCTTGGACATTGGCCCGGCATCAATCAAAGCATTTAGCAAAGTTGTCGAAAATTCAAAGACCATTTTGTGGAACGGCCCGATGGGGGTTTTCGAAATGGAGAAATTTGAGCAGGGCACCAAGTCCATTGCTGAAGCTGTTGTTAAAGCAACTGAAAATGGAGCATTTTCATTAATAGGCGGTGGCGACTCAGCAGCTGCAGTTGCCAAGTTCAATTTTACAAATGAGGTAAGTTATGTATCCACCGGTGGTGGCGCCTTACTGGAATACATGGAAGGCAAAGAATTGCCCGGTGTAAAGGCTATAAATGAATAATACTTCTCAGTAACGATTTTGTTATGACCCTGGATTACCAGGTTTTTTTTTGTTTATTCGTATCTTAAGCCAAATATGTCATAATGAAAAGCCTAACACTATCCGTCTTTTTGTCAATTTGGATATTAACAGCATCTGCCCAACAAGCTAATATTGTTCCTTCAAAAAGGAATCCTGCAGCTGTAAAATTAGAAAAAGACGATGCAAAGTTGCTTGCCTTGAAAAGTATGGCGCAAGCGCAATTAGGTGAATTTGTTGATAGTTTAACAAAGTATAAAAACGATGATAATTATCGTTTTATCATAAAATCAGATTTCCATGATGGTGTAAATCATGAACATATGTGGACCGCTATATTTAAATACACACATGGAGTTTTTGGTGGCTTGCTTCTTGACTCCGCATTTGTATTAAAAAATATTAGAAAGGGAGATAAAGTATTTATAAAGAAAGAAGATGTAGAGGATTGGGTAATTTACGATAGTATCCACAAAACACAAATAGGATATTTCTCTGAAAAATATCTGCACAGTAAAATGTAGTTCGAACTTTTTTATTTTATTTATACTTTTAGCCCCTCAGCTCTCAATAATTAATGAAACGAAATTTACTATTCGCTTTAAGCCTTATGCTTTCAGCTTTGTGCTCCTATGCGCAACCCAATACTTCGGATACCGAGTATGTAAAGGCAAACTACCAGAAATACGAATACCAAATTCCTATGCGCGATGGCAAAAAGCTATTCACTTCGGTATACGTACCAAAAGATCAATCCAAAAAATATCCGATTATGATGGACAGGACGCCGTATAGTGTTGCGCCTTACGGATCTGATACTTATAAAGGCTCTCTTGGCCCATCACCTTTGTTTTTGCACGACGGATACATCTTTGTTTACCAGGACGTTCGCGGCCGCTGGATGAGCGAAGGTATTTTCGAAGAAATGACGCCCGAAAAAGAAGTACACAAAACTAAAAATGATGTGGACGAGGGCACCGATACCTATGATACAATTGACTGGCTCATCAAAAATCTCCCGAATAACAATGGTAAAGTAGGGGTGTGGGGCATATCCTATCCCGGTTTTTTCACTACAGCTTCTTTATTGAGCAGGCATCCGGCTCTGGCTGCAGCATCACCACAGGCGCCGATGGCCGACCTTTATCGCGATGATGCCTTTCATAATGGCGCGTTTATGTTAGCTGCCAATTTTGGCTTTTACCCCGGTTTTACCAATCGCCAGGATGACAAGCCTACCCAACGCGGAGGCAGCAGGTTAAACTATGGTACGCGTGATGGTTACAAATTTTACATGGACATGGGTTCAGTAAAAAATTCTAATGATAAATATTACAAGGATACCATCCGTTTGTGGAACGAGATGCTGGATCACCCTAATTACGACCAGCACTGGAAAGACCGGAATGTGTTATATCACCTGCATGATATTAAAACCCCCACTTTAGTGACAGGAGGATGGTATGATGCCGAAGATTTGTATGGTGCCATCAACACCTATAAAACCTTGGTAAAAGAAAATCCCAACACGCCCATCTACTTTACAATGGGCCCCTGGGTGCATGGTGGCTGGTCGCGCGGCAACGGCGATCATTTAGGGGATGTGGACTTTGGCGGGCCGACAGGGCCGTTCTATCGCGAAAAGATCGAGTTTGCTTTTTTTAGTCATTACTTAAAAGGCACTGATCTTGATCTGCCAAAGGTGTCAACTTTTGAAACGGGTGTTAATAAATGGAAAACTTATAATACATGGCCGCCAAAGGAAGCTGAGGAAAAGAATCTTTATCTATTGCCGGGGGGAAAGCTGTCCTTTGATGCTCCTGTCACTGCAAATAGCTTCGACGAGTTTATTTCTGACCCTAACAAGCCCGTTCCGTTCTATAATAACATTACACTGGATATGCAACGTGAATATATGACCAGTGATCAGCGTTTTGCGGCCCGTCGTCCGGATGTGTTGACTTATCAAACCGATGTGCTGGATAAGGACATAACCCTTGCCGGTAATATCTGGGCCGATCTGAAGGTGTCTATCACGGGAACAGATGCTGATTGGGTGGTAAAAGTGATCGATGTATATCCTGATTCTGCTAAAAACAACCAGTTCACCGGTAAGGAAGTTTACATGTCAAACTACGAGCAGATGGTGCGCAGCGAAGCTATGCGCGGCAAGTTCCGCAATGGTTTTGATAAGCCGGAGCCCTTTGTACCTGGTAAAGTAACCCCGGTTAATTTTGAGTTGCAGGACGTGCTGCACACCTTTAAGAAAGGCCACCGTATTATGGTGCAGGTACAAAGCACCTGGTTCCCGCTCATCGACCGCAATACCCAGCAGTTCCAGGACATCATGAAGGCGAAGGATACCGACTTTAAAAAAGAAACCCACCGGGTGTATACCTCAAAGGATCATCCAAGTTATTTGAAGGTGAGGGTGATGTAAGATGAAAAGAATTGCAGTATCCCTTTTTATATCCGCAGTTTTAATTGCTGGTTGCAAAAATCATAATAAATCTAAGGAATATAGGGTAGCGACATTATCTAAAGATGATTCCACGTTTTTAGTTTTAAAGGATACTGCCCAAAAAAAGCTAAAAATATTTATCGATAGCCTTGATGCATATGGAAAGGATTATACACATTATACTTTTCTTATAAAATCGGATTTTGTTGAAGGGGACAATCATGAACATATGTGGTCAAGAATTTATGAACGTAATAATGATGTTTTTAAAGGCATATTTATTGATTCAGCATATGAAGTAAAAAATATTAAAACAGGAGATACGGTTGCGATTGATAAAAACGAAATAGATGATTGGTCCATAAATAATAAGCTCACCGGCAAAACTATAGGGGAGTTCTCCATAAAGTATTTGAAGAGTAAGATGTAAAACTAGACGAATTAGATATTGCCTATAGCGATGGTTTAAAACCCATCGCTATATTTGTTTATAATCCTATTACTTATGAAATCCTTATTCATTTTTGTGACAATTTGCCTGTTCTCAATTCCAGCCTTCTGCCAAACTCAGCAACCCTACATCCTCGAACACGAAAAAGACATCGCCAAAGATGAACCCGGCACCCACAATGGTGGCGGTAATACTACAGGCTATAGTTTCTTCTCCAAAGCGGATGGATTAAAGATGACCTTCCGCAAGCGGGTATTGCACCCTGGCTCCGCTATCGGGTATCATTTACAAAAGGAAGATGAGGTCTATTACATAGTTAGTGGTACAGGCGAGATGCAGATGAACGGAAAAACTTTCGCGGTAAAAGCCGGAGATGCTATCCTGACAAGGCCCGGCAGTTCGCATGGACTGAAGCAAACCGGGAGTGATGACCTGGTGATCATCATTAACTATAAAAATGAATAATGAGAGAGTTGGATCTTTTTTACCTGCAACAAGAAGAGCCAATTAAAGGTTGCCTGTTATTTTTAAGGCAGCATATACTCAATTTTGATAAAAATATCACCGAGGCCTGGAAATACCGGATGCCTTTTTTCTGTTACAAAGGAAAAATGTTCTGTTACCTGTGGACACATAAAAAGAACAACTTGCCATACATTGGGTTTGTGGAGGGAAGAAAGATAGATCACCCGGCATTAATTATTGAAGACCGTGCCCGGATGAAAATAATGCTGCTCGATCCCAATACTGACGTGCCAATAGAAACCATCAATGTCATCCTCAAAATGGGAATTGATCTTTATAACTAATTTCAGAGTTGATGTAGCAAATTGTTCATTCTGCGCGTAATACATTATAAACCAGAATATGATGTACAGGAAGTTCATTATACTATTAATTGCAGTTGTGTCATTTTCAGCTTGCAAAAAAACTCAACAAAAAAACTCTGCTTGCGGTACCCAGGTGTGTACGGCCCTTTTTGCTACTGTAGGCGTTCATTTTACAGATAAGCAGGGTAGCCCGATGGTAATCCAGGATTATACTGTATTTAATGTAAGTTCCAATAAACTAATATTTTCCGGTGCTCCCAACGTCGACCTTGTACCAGGATATTACGTTGTGGCAAGCGACAGTAACATAAAAGATTTCTCGAGTAATGGCGATAATATAAAAGTATCCGCTACCGATCCCGCAACAGGGCAAATAAAAACGGCAGATTTTAAAATATCAGGCGGCTGCAATTGCCACGTTGAAAAAGTGTCGGGGCCGGATACCGTAGCTTTTGACTGAAATTTATTCCAGCACTACTGTTTTGTTTTTGTAGATAAACACCCGGTCGTCAAAAACCACTTTAAGGGCTTTTGCCAAAACGGCGGTTTCTATTTCCTTACCTGCTTTCATCATATCCCCGGCTGTAAGGGAATGATCGGCAGAAATGATCTGTTGTGCGATGATCGGCCCTTCGTCCAGTTCATCAGTAACAAAATGTGCAGTAGCACCCACCAGCTTCACACCGCGTTCATAGGCCTGTTTGTAGGGATTAGCGCCCGCAAATGCCGGTAAAAAGGAGTGGTGTATGTTGATGATCTTCCGCGGGAAGCGGCCTACAAAATCTGGAGATAAAATCCGCATGAACTTGGCCAGTACGATATAGTCGCGTTCGTATTTGTTGATAATATTTAGCAAACGTTGTTGAGATTCAGGATGCGGGCCTTCAAATGGCACATGATGAAAAGGGACATCAAAACGCTTGCAGATATCTTCAAGATTGGTATAATTGCCAATAACGCATTGCACACTGGCCCCAAGTGTTCTAAAATAATTACGTACCAGTATATCCGCCAGGCAATGGTACTCTTTCGTTACCAGTACAATTACCTTTTTCATTGTGTCAGGATTAACATTGATCAATGCTCCTGCAGGCAGCAGATTACGCAGTTTTTGTTCAAGGGAAGGCCCTTCTGACAGCTTATTTACTTCCAGCCGCATGAAGAATAAATTCTCGGCCTTATCCACATGCTCTTGCATGGATAAAATATTATATCCGTCATTTGCCATTAAGCCGGATATTTTTGCAACGAGGCCTATCTGGTCGGCACATTGTATAGTAATAACCATAAGTTTAATAAGAGCCACAATAATAGGTAATTGCAAGTAATATTTATACTTATTTACAGGTATTTACCGGCTAATGGTTACTTCATCGATACATTTAAGGGATTGACCGATACATCATTTAAAAGCTGGCTTATTTGACGCATATTTAATTTATCAAACAGGATAGAAATATGAAAGCGCAAGGGTTGGATAAAAAACTGTTAGTGCTCCACAATAACAGTGGAATATCGTCAGAAGTAGACGAGATATTATTTTGTGGGGACGTAGCTTACCTTGATGCAGACGTTTATTCGGTACCAACCACTGCTACGCCCGACTTGATATTGCAGGATTGTAAAGTAATGGGGGATAATTATGTTTTGATCTGCCGCGATTTGCGTGAAGAAGACAAATTAAGAGGAGCCCCGGTTATTGTAGCAACATCCCAACGGTCTAAAAAAGTAGCTTCTAATAGTCTTGAATTTACAAACACCGGGACAAAACAACAGGATATGAAGAAGATGGCTTCGATGATCAATAATCTGTTGTCTATATTCGGTTTCACCTACCTGGTGATGAGTAAACCAGGTAAGATAGCTGTCAAATAGTAAAATATCAGTTTGTCCCCGCGGTTTTTACGGGCTCATTTTTCCTGAACCTCGCGCTGATCACAGCCAGATCAGCATCGTTTAATTTGGATGTGTTTTTCAATAGCTTAATAAAATAGGCTACCTCTTTTTCACTGGCAGGACATCCAATGCTCTCACCATGCGTATCAAGACCTGCTCCATCCGGCCGCATTTCCGAATCTGCCAGCAAAGTGCCGTTGCCATCTAATATCAGCCAAAAAGGCAAGCCTTCGTTCTCGCCTTTATATTTTTTCAATAGGTTCAGCGAGCCGGGATTTTCCAGGTTTTCTTTTCCGGCGTGCTCCAGCACATCCAAATATCTTACCACGTAATTATCAGCAAACATTTTTTGACAACTGGGATCGTTAATCGAAGCCTCCATTTTTTTACACCAACCACACCATGAGGCATGAAAGATCAGGAGCACTTTTTTATTCTCTTTTGAAGCCTGGGTATACGCTTCTTTCATGATGACTTCTGTTGGTTTTGGTGTTTCCTGGGCTAACGCACAGTAACTTAAGGCAAGTACAAGAGCAATGGTAAGACCTGTTTTCATAAGGATGCAGCGGATTAACTATTGGTAAAATTACTTTTAAAGATGCTGATTTGCAAGTGTACTAGTACGTTTTATAACTTAAAGAGGATGACAGGGTTTAACAAATTATATGCATCAATGTGGGAGAAAAATTGCCCGGATAGTTGTTGAAAACTTTTTGGTGTAAAAAAATGGGAATTTGTGGGAAAAAATGAAAAAAGTAGTTTACTTTTACTTTGAAATATTGCCATAAAGTAACTATGTCCCATTTTTTAGGCGAATTTGAATGTAAACTGGATGCCAAAGGCAGGATGATGGTCCCTGTTGGCCTCAAAAAGCAGCTCCCTGAAGCTGACAAAGAGGGCCTTGTGATCAATCGTGGCTTTGAGAAGCATTTGGTTATTTACACCCGCCGCGAATGGGATAAAATTGTTGAAGACCTGAGCAAGCTGAATGCTTACGAGAAAAAAACACGCGAATTCATCCGTTATTTTACCCGTGGCGCCTCTGAGCTATCGCTTGATGCCGCCGGGCGCGTGCTTTTACCAAAGGCTTTATTGGAATATGCAGGCATCAATGCCGATGTGGTTTTGGCTTGCCAGTTTAATAAGATAGAAGTGTGGGCGCAGGAAGCTTACGATACGCAGATGGACAACGAGCCTGAAAATTTTGCCAACCTGGCCGAAGAAGTAATGGGCAGAGCAGGAAGGGGGGCAAGTGAGTAATTATCATACCCCGGTGATGTTAAAGGAGTGTATCGAAGGACTGAATATCAATCCCAATGGTACTTATGTAGATGTGACTTTCGGTGGTGGCGGGCATTCGCGCGAGATCATGAAGCACCTGGGTGAAGATGGACGCTTGCTGGCTTTTGACCAGGATGCAGACGCGCAACAAAATGCAATTGCTGATGATCGGTTTGAATTTATTGATCAGAATTTCAGATATCTGAAAAACTTCTGTCGTTTGCATAACGCCATTCCTGTGGATGGTATCCTGGCTGACCTGGGGGTGTCGTCCTATCAGTTTGACCAGGCTGAGCGGGGGTTTTCCATTCGTTTTGATGCTGAGTTGGATATGCGGATGAATCAATCTTCCGGATTGAGTGCCAAAGAAGTGGTGAATACTTATGACGAGGCTGATCTGCACCGAATCTTTGGTATTTACGGCGAGATCAAAAATGCCAAATCGCTTGCCAGGACAATTGTAACTGCCCGGTTAAATGCATCTATTAATACAGTTGCTGACTTGAAGAATGCCATTAATGGTTTTATCCCGAAAGGGAAAGAAAATAAATACCTGGCGCAGGTATTCCAGGCCCTGAGGATCGAAGTGAACCAGGAGTTGGAAGCATTGAAAGATTTTTTGATTCAGTCTGCTGATGTGCTGGTGTCGGGTGGAAGGCTGGTGGTGATGTCCTACCATTCATTGGAAGACAGGCTGGTAAAGAATTTCATCGCCAAGGGAAAATTCAGCGGCGAGGTGGAGAAGGATTTTTATGGTAATGATCAAAAACCTTTTGAGGCGGTAAGTCGCGGAGCGATCACTGCATCAGAATAACAGGGCACGGAGCGCTAAACTAAGAATAGCTGTAAAAAAATGAATCGTTTACGTACAGAAATTCAGGAAGAGGAAGTTGAAAAGGAGCTTATCGTAGAGGAAAAAAAGCCTGAGAAGGAAATTTCCGAAAACGCGCTATGGCAGCTTTTTAAAAAGAATGTGAATGCTGAAAGGGCCACAAGCGCTTTGCCGTTTGTATTGTTCCTTGCTTTTCTGGGGATGATTTATATCGGTAATATGCACCTGGCCGAAAAGAGTATCCGTGATATTGATAAGATGGGCAAAGAGGTGAAAGAACTCACCTGGGATTATAAAACAGCTAAAGCAGAACTGGCTTATAAAAGTACGCTGAGCGAGGTTGCCAAGCGTGTGGATACATTGGGTATTAAGGAATCTATCGAACCACCGCAAAGGCTAAAAGCACAGGAGGTAAAGGATGGGCATTAGGACGAACATACTTTTAAGGGTGTACCTCGCATTCGGGCTTATACTGCTCTTTGCGGGGGCAGTTGCTTTTCAGCTTTGCCGTGTACAGTTTGTACAGGGGGCAAAATGGAAAGCCATGGCAAAAACCATGTCTGCTCAATATGTGAATATAGAAGCTGAGCGCGGGAATATTTTTGCATCAGACGGAAGTTTATTAGCTACATCGGTGCCGGAATATGAGTTGCATATGGATATGCTGGCAGGCGGTATAGCGGATAATGGCGTCTTCCTGGAAAAAGTGGACTCACTGGCGCTTTGTCTGTCTAAATTTTTTGGCGATAAATCGCAGCGCGAATATGCAAGGATGCTGCGCGAGGCACGCAAGGACGGTGACCGTTATCAATTGATCAGAAGAAAGGTTGGTTACCAGGAATTAAAGGAAATACGCAAGTTCCCGATTTTTAATATGGGCAAATACAAAGGCGGGCTGATTGTGATACAGCAAAATAAGCGTATCCTGCCTTTCCGCTCGCTGGCGTCCCGTACTATCGGGTACAAAAATGATAATGCAAAAAATGCAGCCGGCAAAGCGGTTACTGTTGGTTTAGAAGGTGCTTATGCTGACTATATCGAAGGGGAAAACGGCAAACGCCTGATGCAGCGTATGGCAGGTGGTGTATGGATGCCTGTAAATAATGATGGCAACGAAGTTGATCCCAAAGAAGGCGCGGATATTATTTCCACAATAGATGTGAATTTCCAGGACGTAGCGCAGGCCGCATTGAAAAAGCAATTGGAAAAAACCGGCGCTGATCATGGTTGTGTGGTATTGATGGAAGTAGCTACCGGCGAAGTTAAGGCTATTGCTAATTATACCCGCACCAAAAACGGAGATTACGAAGAGCGTATGAACTACGCGATCAGCGAATCAGCCGAGCCTGGCTCAACTTTTAAACTGGCATCGTACATGACGTTAATTGATCAGCATAAGATCGATACAAGTTCATTAATTGATGCACAGCATGGCGAGTATGAAATGTATAATCCGCGTACCGGAAAAGTGGTGCTCAAGATACGCGATGCTGAAGATCCGGGAACAATAATAAGCGCTAAAAGGGCATTTGAAGAGTCATCGAATGTTGCCGCAGCTAAGTTTGTTTGGGCACATTACCACAATAATCCACAGGAGTTTACAGATAAGCTGTACAGCTATCACCTGAATGAAAGGAATGGTTTGCAAATACCAGGTGAAGGCATGCCAAGAATAAAGAACCCATCTTCAAAAGACTGGAACAAACTGCAAACGCTTTCACAAATGGCTTATGGCTATGAGTCGAAGTTGACACCGCTGCAAATGCTCACCTTCTACAATTCGGTAGCAAACAATGGCACTATGATAGCGCCGCTTTTTGTTAGCGAAATACGCCGTTATGGGAACACAGTTGAACGTTTCCAGGCGAGGGTGATCAATGAGAAAGTTTGCTCAGACAAAACGCTTGCCAAAATAAGGGGTATGCTGGAAGGTGTAGTGCAGGAAGGTACCGGCAAGTTGGTGATCAAAAATAAAATGTACAGCGTGGCCGGTAAAACAGGTACAGCGCAAATAGCAAACGGGAAAATCGGATATGGTGACAAGAATAAGCACCAGGCAAGTTTCTGCGGTTATTTCCCTGCCGATAAACCTAAGTATTCTATGATCGTGGTGATACACGATCCAACTATAGGTTCACATTTGGCGGCATGGGTAGCTGGTCCGGTGTTTAGGGCTATTGCTGACAGGGTTTATTCAAGCGACCTGGAAATGAACCAGGCTACACCATTGCAATATGTGAGCAACAGCCCAACGCCAAAAGTAAAAATTGGTAATCGCAAAGCTACCCGGGAGGTTTACAGCAAGCTGAATATTAAACCCCTGTACGCATCGACCAATAATAGCGTGGATACCAGTAATGGTTTGCCTTACGAAGAAACAAAATATCAAAAGGGCGCTGTGCCGGAAGTGATAGGTATGGGGTTAAGTGATGCTTTATATGTTTTAGGAAACGCGGGTTATAAAGTTTCGGTGCATGGCAGCGGAACGGTGGTTAAGCAGTCGGTTAATGCAGGGAGCATTATTCCAAAGGGATCAAAAATAATAATCGAACTACAATGAGGTATTTGAGCGACATTTTAGAGGGACTTGCATTTACGGAACTTCATGGTAGTGCTGATATGGAGATAAGCGCGATCGTTTTTGATTCACGTAAGGTAGTGCCGGGTTGTATGTTCGTGGCCGTAAAAGGAACACAGGTTGACGGGCATGATTATATAGAACAGGCCGTAAAAAATGGGGCAGTGGCCGTGATATGTGAAGAATTGCCTGCCCATGTTACCGGCGAAGTGGATTTCTTTATGGTTGCAAACAGCTCTGTTGCATTAGGGACAGTGGCCGCAAACTTTTATGATAATCCATCCGATAAATTAAAATTGATCGGTGTTACGGGTACCAATGGTAAAACCACCATTGCGACTATACTTTATAAACTGTTCCGCGACCTGGGTTATAAAGCCGGTTTGCTGTCAACTGTCGAAAACCAGATCAATGGCGAAGTGGTAACTGCTACCCATACAACGCCTGATCCTGTGGATCTGAACATGCTGCTGAACGAAATGGTGACAAGAGGATGTGATTACTGCTTTATGGAAGTAAGCTCACATGCCATAGTACAGCACCGTATAGCTGACCTGAAATTTGCAGGGGGGATATTCTCTAACCTGACTCATGATCACCTGGACTATCATAAAACTTTTGATAGCTACCTAAAGGCTAAAAAAGCATTTTTTGATGGTTTGCCCAAGAATGCTTTTGCATTGACCAACATAGACGACAAGAACGGTATGGTAATGCTGCAAAATACGGCGGCGCATAAAAAGACCTACGGCCTTAAAAACATGGCCGATTATAAAGCGAAGATTGTAGAGAATCAATTCAGCGGTTTGCTGCTCAATATTGATAACGAGGAAGTGTGGTTCAAGTTGGTCGGGACTTTTAACGCATACAACCTGATGGCTGTTTATGCTACTGCCATGTTGCTTGACCAGGATAAAGCCAAAGTGCTGACCAGCCTGAGCAAACTGACAGGTGCTAGAGGAAGGTTTGACTATGTGATTGCCCCTAACGGAATTATAGGCATAGTGGATTATGCACACTCACCGGATGCGGTTCAGAATATTTTGAGCACGGTACACGATGTGCGTAAGGGCAAAGAAAAGGTGATCACGGTATTAGGTTGCGGTGGCGACAGGGATAAAACCAAGCGTCCTATTATGGCCAAGGTGGCTTGCGAGTGGAGCGATAAAGTAATTTTTACTTCGGACAACCCGCGCTCGGAAGATCCCGAACAAATCATAAGGGATATGGAGGAAGGTGTTGATCCAGCGTTCAAAAGGCACACCATGAGTATCGTGGACAGAAGGGAAGCCATTAAGGTAGCCTGCAATTTAGCTCAGCCGGGAGATATTGTGGTAATAGCCGGAAAGGGTCACGAAAAATACCAGGAGATAAAAGGAGTGAGAAACCATTTTGATGATAAAGAAGAATTAACAGAGGTTTTTAAAATGATGGAATAAATTATAAGACATGCTTTATTACCTGTTTAACTTCCTGGAGAAAAATTATAGCATACCCGGCGCGGGGGTGTTTCAATACATCACGTTCCGGATGGCTATGGCTGTTATTACTTCACTAATTGTCACCACAGTTTATGGTCGCAGGCTGATTGACTATCTGCGTTTTAAGCAAGTTGGAGAGACGGTAAGAAACCTGGGTCTTGAAGGACAAATGCAAAAAGCGGGTACACCAACAATGGGTGGTCTCATCATCATATTAGGGATTTTGATCCCGACACTATTATTCGCTAAACTGGAAAATGTTTATGTGCTGATGATGCTGGGAACCACTATATGGTTGGGTGCGATCGGTTTTCTTGATGACTACATCAAGGTATTCCGCAAAAACAAAGAGGGCCTGGCCGGAAGGTTTAAGATAACCGGACAGGTAGGATTAGCATTGATTATCGGGTTTACGATGTACAGCAACCCGGATATCATCATCCGTCAGGAAGTAAAGCCGCCTATTAAATATGACCGGCCGGTTGATTTTCATATGAAAGGCAATAAGGCAGTTTATACGCAAGATATCAGGTCGACCAAAACAACCATGCCTTTTTATAAGAACAATGAATTTGACTACGGAAAAGTGCTTAAGTTTTTGGGCAAGGGGTATGAAAAGTACGACCTCGTGGTATTCATGTTCTTTGTGATTATTATCATCACCGCTATATCCAATGGTGCCAATATTACAGATGGTATAGATGGGTTGGCCACAGGAACATCAGCCATTATCGGGGTCACACTGGCTATACTGGCTTATGTATCGGGTAATACGGTTATCGCCGATTACCTGAATATTATGTACATCCCCAATTCGGGAGAGCTGGTGGTTTTTGCCGGTGCATTTGTGGGAGCTTGCGTTGGGTTTTTGTGGTACAACTCTTACCCGGCGCAGGTGTTTATGGGCGATACTGGAAGTCTGGCAATAGGTGGTATTATCGCAGTTTTTGCCGTCATGATCCGTAAAGAATTATTGTTGCCGTTGCTCTGCGGAGTTTTCCTGATCGAGAACTTATCGGTGATCATGCAGGTGTCGTGGTTTAAGTTCACCAAGAAAAGATATGGCGAAGGACGGCGAATATTTTTGATGGCGCCGCTGCATCACCATTATCAGAAAAAGGGTTTTCACGAAGCTAAGATCGTAACACGTTTCTGGATTATCAGTATCATGCTGGCGATCCTGGCAGTTATTACACTGAAATTGAGGTAGTTGCTGTAAGGGGTTACACGTAGGACGTTATACGTTGTACGTAAGATAAAAAAACAAAAAACGTAGAACGTAAAACGTATCACGTAAAACAAATAAGAAGATGGAATCAAAATCAAATAGACTTGTTGTACTCGGTGCCGGCGAAAGCGGTGCGGGGGCGGCATACCTTGCCCAAAAGCAGGGCTATGAAGTTTTTGTTTCTGATTTTGGGGCAATAGCCGATCAATACAAAAAACAACTGCAGGACTGGAATATCCGCTTTGAGGAAAATCAGCATACCGAAGAAGAGATTTTAAAGGCGGCTGAAGTGGTTAAGAGCCCAGGTATTCCTGAGAAAGCACCTATCGTCAAAAAACTAAAGGAAAAAGGTATCCCGGTAATATCCGAGATCGAGTTTGCCGGAAGATATACTGATGCAAAAATTGTAGGTATCACCGGTTCTAATGGTAAAACTACGACCACCAGCCTAACCTATCATATCCTGCAAAATGCAGGACTGAATGTCGGACTGGCAGGTAATATAGGAAAAAGCTTTGCTTACCAGGTAGCAACAGAAAAGTTCGACATCTACGTGCTGGAGTTGAGCAGCTTTATGCTTGACGATATGTATCAATTCAAGGTGGATATAGGAGTGCTATTAAACATCACACCCGATCACCTGGACAGGTACGAATACAAGATGGAAAACTATGTGGCATCAAAGTTCCGCATTACGCAGAACCAGACAGCCAGCGATTATTTTATTTACTGTGCCGACGATCCCGAAACGATAAAAGGGATGGAAACAAGAAAGTTTGAAGCGCAGCAATTACCATTCAGCATTAAAAAAAAAACTATACCGGGAGCATATCTCGACGAGGACAATATTATTATAAACACACTTAAAGAAGATTTCAAAATGTCGATCAACGATCTGGCCCTGCAGGGTAAGCACAATCTTTACAACTCAATGGCTTCGGGTATAGTAGCTAAAGTACTCGAATTACGGAACGAGACCATGCGGGAGAGCATGGGTAGTTTCCGCAACATTGAGCATAGGCTGGAGTTTGTTGCCAAAATATCCGGCATTAGCTTCATCAACGATTCAAAGGCGACCAACGTCAATTCAACCTGGTATGCACTTGAAAGCATGACGAGTGAGGTTGTATTGATCCTTGGTGGTGTGGACAAGGGCAACGACTATGGCATGCTGAAGGACCTGGTAAAGCAGAAGGTTAAAGCCATAGTGTGTTTAGGTAAAGACAACCGCCGGATCCACGACGCATTTGAAGATTCGGTAGAAATAATAGTGAATACATTTTCAGCACAGGAAGCGGCCCAGGTAGCCTATCACCTGGCCAAAAAAGGGGATACCGTCTTATTATCGCCAGCATGTGCCAGTTTTGACCTGTTTAAGAATTATGAAGATCGCGGTAGGCAATTTAAGCAAGCCGTAAAGGAACTATAAAGTTGGGAATGAATAAATAATTACAAAAGCAATGAAGCCGCCAATCAATTGGTGGAATCAAAAATAAAATCGGTGTAATCAGGCAATGATGAACAGGATATTAAATAACACAAAAGGAGACAGGTGGATATGGCTGATAGTCATATTGCTTTCGGCTATTTCGTTACTGGCGGTTTATAGCTCCACCGGTACGCTGGCCTTTAAGCGTGGAGTAGGTGTAGAATCGATCCTGATGAAACACCTGGCTATGGTGGCTGGTGGTATCGCGCTGATGTATATTTCGCACAAGTTGGATTACCGCTACTATGCCGGTATATCCAAGCTATTGATGATTGTTACTATCCCTTTGTTGCTTTATACGTTGATTTTTGGTGCACATATCAACAATGCCAGCAGGTGGATACCCATACCGGGTACAGGTTTAAGCTTCCAGACATCCGATTTAGCCAAACTGGCCTTGATCACTTACCTCGCAAGGACCCTGTCCCGCAAACAGGAAAATATAAAAAATGTAAAACAATCGTTCATCCCGATCATGGGAGCTGTTTGTTTGGTATTTATCTTGATCGCATTGGCCAACCTCTCCACAGCGCTGATGCTATTTGGCGTAAGTATCCTGTTGCTCATCATCGGCCGTATCAGCATAAAACAAATTGCTATCACGTGTTTGGCAGGAGCCGTTTTGCTGACAGGGGTTATCTTTTTAGGTCCGCGGCGACATACCTACATCTCGCGTATGCACACGTTTATGCATCCGGATAAAGCAGACGCAGATAAATCGTTTCAGTCTGATCATGCTAAAATTGCCATCGCTACGGGAGGAATATTAGGCAAAGGATTAGGCCATAGCGAACAAAAAAACTATTTGCCCGAGGCATTTTCGGATGAGATATACGCTGTGATCATTGAAGAGACTGGATTATTAGGCGGATTGGCCATCATCAGTATTTACCTGTTCCTGTTATACCGATGTATCAAGATAGTAACAAAAGCGCCAAAGGCGTTCGGGGCTTTATTAGCGGCGGGGCTAAGTTTTAGTCTAACAATACAGGCATTTGCTAATATGGCTGTAGCTGTGGGATTAGGGCCGGTGACAGGGGTGCCTTTGCCTTTGATCAGTATGGGGGGTACATCCATATTGTTTACGAGCGTGGCATTTGGGATCATCTTATCGGTAAGCCGTGATATTGATGAACCTAAAAAAGTAATAGTAGGTGAAATAAAAGAAGTAGCGGTTGCTTAATATATAAGGACAACAACACGACCATGGTCTATAGTCCATGGACCATGGTCAAAAAATAAATTGGTGAAATCAAAAGGTAAAAAAGTGAGATCATACAAAAGGATAATCATTAGCGGTGGCGGAACCGGGGGGCATATATTCCCGGCTATTGCTATTGCTAATGCTTTGAAAAAACTTGATCCCGCTACTAAAATACTTTTTGTTGGTGCCAAAGGCCGGATGGAGATGGAAAGGGTACCGGCTGCCGGTTATGAAATTGTTGGATTGGATATACAGGGCATTCAGCGTAAATCGATTTTGAAGAATTTAATGCTGCCTTTTAAGCTTATCGGCAGCATATTAAAATCGATGCGCATTATCAGAGATTTTCGGCCTGATGCGGCTGTAGGTGTGGGTGGTTATGCCTCAGGTCCATTACTGTATGCTGCTTCACTGAAGAACGTACCTTATCTGATACAGGAGCAAAACTCTTTTGCAGGTGTAACCAATAAAAGATTGGGCAAAAAAGCGAAAAAAATATGTGTGGCGTTTGACGGAATGGACCAGTTTTTTCCTGCCGACAGAATAGTGAAGACGGGAAACCCAGTACGAAGGGAATCAGTCGACATCAATGGTAAACGGGAAGAGGCTTTTAAGGAGTTTAAACTATCACCTGATAAAAAGACAATACTTGTCATAGGTGGAAGTTTAGGTGCCCGCACTTTGAACAACAGCATAATTGCCCAGCTGCAAAAAATTGAAGATGCAGGTGTACAACTGATCTGGCAAACAGGTAGATATTACTATGATGATGTGAAGCAACAGACGAATAATGGCAATTCAGAAAACATACGGGTGCTGGAATTTTTGAACAGGATGGATCTGGCATATGCAGCTGCAGATGTGATCGTATCGCGGGCTGGTGCAGGTACTATTGCTGAACTATGTGTGGTAGGAAAACCTGTTATCCTGGTGCCGTCGCCTAATGTAGCCGAGGATCACCAGACAAAAAATGCGAAAGCTTTATTGCAGGATGAAGCCTGTGAATACGTGGCCGACCGCAAGGCTGTTAATGATTTAGTAGACGCGGCACTAGTATTATTAAATGACGAAAAAAAGAAAAAAATATTAAGCGAAAACATCAGCAAACTGGCCCTGCCTGATGCAGATGATGTGATCGCGAAAGAGGTTATTCAAATAACAGGTTAATTAAATTTCAGCCTTCCTCCGTGCGGTTGCGGGGGAGGCTTTTTTGAAAAAGAAGAAAATGGAACTGCAAAACATCAAGCGGGTATATTTAATAGGCATAGGGGGCATCGGCATGAGCGGCCTGGCCCGTTATTTTGCCCATTTGGGATGTATTGTTTGCGGTTATGATAAAACTTCGACCGACCTAACCGACCAACTGCACAACGAAGGCATACAGGTAATATTTGACGATCATTCCGATTGGATCCCGCTTAGTTTCCAAACTCCGAATGAGTGCACGCTTATTATCTATACCCCGGCAATTCCAAGGGATTCGGAGATATTGAATTTTTTCAAACAGAAGGGCTTTGAACTGTTCAAACGCTCACAGGTTTTGGGTTTGATAAGCCAAAGTATGTTCACCATTGCTGTGGCAGGTACACATGGTAAAACCACCACGTCCTGCCTTGTAGCACATATCCTGAAAGATTCGGGAAAAGATTGCTCGGCATTTTTAGGAGGCATCGCATCCAACTATAGTAGCAATGTGCTGTATGGTAACAATAATATTGTGGTAGTTGAGGCCGATGAGTTTGACCGCTCGTTTTTAACACTGCACCCGGATATTGCCATCATTACCTCCATGGATGCAGACCACCTGGATATCTATGGCAGTCATGACCAGCTAACAGAGTCGTTCAGGCAGTTTGCATCGCAGCTAAAGGAAGACGGTATATTGATCTACCATGAAGATTTGCCGCTCACCACCAATGGCATTACGTACAGTGCACACGGCCCCGCGGATGTAAAAGCGATCAACATTCGCGTGGAGAACGGTGACTTTTATTTCGATTTTAAAAACAGCGTAAACTCCATTCCAAATATCAAGCTGGGTATCGCTGGAATACATAATATCGAGAATGCAACAGCTGCTATTGAGGTTGCTTTGAAACTGGATATTGCTCCGGAATTGATCAAAAAAGCATTGGAGTCATTCAGAGGGGTGAAACGCCGTTTCGAGTACATTGTAAAAACTGATAAGCATATTTATATCGATGATTACGCCCACCACCCCGAAGAGTTGCGGGCGGCTATATCATCGATCAAGAGATTATATCCGGATAAAAAACTCACAACAATTTTTCAACCGCACTTATATACCCGCACCCGGGATTTTGCCGATGGCTTTGCCGGGGTGCTGGATATGAGTGATGAGCTGATCATGCTGGATATATATCCTGCGCGGGAATTGCCGATACCGGGAGTTGATTCGGATATGATACTCAGCAGGATGCAAATGTTAAATAAACGGAAATGTGGAAAACAAGAGGCCGTTGATTTGGTGCGGATTGAAAAACCTGAACTACTTTTAACTGTAGGTGCGGGCGACATTGATCAACTGGTAGGACCCTTAAAAAACGCTTTGGAACATGTTTAAGAAACTCATCTGGAAACGCATTTTAATCAGTTCTATCTGGGTTGTATGCCTGGGCGGCCTGGTTGTGCTTATGAGTTTTATTGAATTTAAAGAGGCGGGTGTTTTTTGCAAAGCGGTAAAGATATACATACCCGGCAACCAGTATTTTATAGATAAAGAGGAGGTGGATAATATTCTAAAGGTGCACCGCCATCAATTGGTTGGCCGCAACATGGAAAGCATTAACCTGCATAACCTGGAAAACAGGTTGAGGGCCAATCCCTTTATCGAATCAGCCAGGGTGTATGCAGATATGGATGGCGTGATCAAAGTAGAGATAAGCCAGCGCCAACCGGTTATGCGGGTGATGAACCAGGCAGGGCAGGATTTTTATATCGACCAGAACGGATTGAAGATACCGATGTCGTCCAACTTTACGGCAAAGGTGATGGCTGCCAATGGTTATATCGATGAGGCATACGGAGGCAAGCTGGATACATTGCATACAGGTGTAGTTAAGGACCTGTATAGAACGGCTCAGTTTATCAGCAAGGATTCGCTCTGGACGGCACAGATAGCCCAGCTATATGTAAACGCTAATCACGAGATAGAACTGATACCACGGGTGGGAACAAACAGGATATTGTTAGGCAATGCTGACTCATTGGAGAATAAGTTTCATAACCTGCTGGTGTTTTATAAGCAAGCCCTGCCGCAGGTGGGCTGGGACAGGTACAAAGTAATTAATATCAAATTTTCAAACCAGGTAGTGGGGGTGAAAAGCGATAATTTCAAAAAGGATTCGATAAAAGCGGTGGCTAAAGCGGATTCATTAAAAATGGGTAAAGATACATTCACAAACAACTAATTAATTATGGACAAGAGTTCGACACACGAAAAAAGTTCGCCAATTGTAGTAGGATTGGACATCGGGACTACAAAAATATGTGCTATTGTTGGGCGCCGCAGTAAAAACGGTAAGATCGAGGTATTGGGTATCGGTAAAGCCGAATCGGCCGGTGTGACCCGTGGCATGGTATCGAACATAGATAAAACCGTTCAGGGTATTACTATCGCTGTTGATGTAGCGGGTACGCAATCTAACGTTGAGATTCGTGTGGTAAACGTTGGGATTGCGGGACAGCATATCAAAAGCCTGCAGCACCGCGGCCTGATTACCCGCAAGGAACTGCATACCGAGATCAGCCGCAAGGATATAGATAAGCTGGTAGAAGATATGTACAACCTGGTAATGCCGCCAGGTGAGGAGATCATCCACGTATTGCCCCAGGAATTTACTGTGGATAATGAGCCGGGTATTAAAGACCCGATAGGCATGGCAGGAGTGCGTTTGGAAGCCAATTTCCATATCATATCGGGACAGGTTACCGCCATCAAGAATATTGTGAAGTGTGTCAATAAAGCTAACCTGGAGAGCCAGGAACTGATATTAGAGCCATTGGCGTCATCCGAATCAGTATTGAGCGACGAGGAGAAAGAGGCTGGTGTAGTATTGGTAGATGTCGGTGGCGGTACAACAGACGTGGCTATCTTCCACGAAGGTATTATCCGTCATACTGCTGTTATTCCTTTTGGCGGTAACAGCGTAACTGAGGATATACGGGAAGGATGCTCTGTAATGCGCAACATCGCTGAGCAGTTAAAAGTGCGTTTTGGCTCAGCATTGGCTGAAGAGAATAAAGAGAACGAGATTGTTTGTGTACCTGGTTTACGTGGTCGTGAGCCAAAAGAAATATCCGTAAAGAATCTGGCTTATGTGATACAGGCCCGTATGGAGGAGATTGTGGAGCATGTATATTACGAGATCAAATCATCAGGCTACGAAAAAAAATTGATAGCAGGGATTGTAATAACCGGTGGTGGCGCTCAGTTAAAACACTTACCCCAGTTGGTAGAATATGTGACAGGCTTAGATTGCCGTGTAGGGTATCCTAATGAGCATTTGGCTAAAAATGAAGTGCTGCCAAAGAATATTTACGAAGAGTTGCAAAGCCCGACTTTTGCAACAGGTATTGGCTTGCTGATCAAGGGTATACAGAAAATGGAGTACAACGATGTGCCTCTTAATACTGAAGTGAAAACGGAGAAAGCCAAGTATACCGACGACCGGAAATTCGGCTTGCTGGGTAAACTATTAGAGACAGGAAAGAAGTTCATTAAAGACGATATTAAGGACGAAGACTTTCTTAAATAGTATTTATTAACAATGGCTTACTTTTCCACAATATTGACAATTGTGGAAAAACTCTGTTGAAAAAGTTATAATATTACAATGGGTAAATAAAATAATTCGTCATTCACATTTAGCTGAAAATAAGGAATATGCAGTTTGAGATGTTAAAAGAAAAATCGTCCATCATCAAGGTAATTGGTGTTGGCGGCGGCGGTGGCAATGCAGTAAACCACATGTACAAGCAAGGTATTACTGGTGTTGATTTCATAATATGCAATACCGATGCACAGGCTTTAGAATTAAGCCCTATCCCTAATAAAGTTCAATTAGGTGCCAGTTTAACAGAAGGTATGGGCGCAGGCTCTATACCCGAAGTTGGTAAAAACTCGGCTATCGAAAATATCGACGATATTAAACAGATGCTGGGTACAAATACCAAGATGCTGTTTATTACTGCAGGTATGGGCGGTGGTACAGGTACCGGTGCAAGCCCTATCATTGCAAAAGCTGCCCGCGAACTGGACATCTTGACTGTAGGCATCATTACTACTCCATTCTCTTTTGAAGGCAAGCGCCGTAAGATGCAGGCCGAAGAAGGTTTGGAAGAGCTGAAGAAATATGTTGATTCATTCTTAGTGATCTCTAATGACAGGCTGCGCCAGATATTTGGCAACCTGACCTTAGGTTCCGCATTTGCACAAGCTGACAATATTTTAACTACTGCCGCTAAAGGCATTGCCGAAATCATCACCTTACCCGGTTATATCAACGTTGACTTTAAGGATGTGCGTACCGTGATGAAGGACAGCGGGGTATCCATCATGGGCAGCTCAACTGCTGAGGGGGACAACCGCGCATTGAAGGCGGTAGAAGGCGCTCTATTGTCACCACTATTAAAAGATAACGAAATTGAAGGTGCAAGATATATCCTGTTAAATATCAGTTCAGGTGATAAGGAAGTAACCATGGATGAAGTATCCGTAATTACCGACTTTATACAGGAAGAAGCAGGCTTAGCTGCCGACCTGATTTGGGGTAACTGCAAGGATGAGGCTTTGGGTGATAAACTTTCGGTAACGATCATTGCTACAGGTTTCCAAACCAGGGATGAGCGTGAGAAAGAGCAAAGCAGCAAAAAGGTAGTATCTATGCTGATGCCCGAAGCAGATAACCTGGTAAAGCCCGTGGTGAATGAGTTTATCAACCAGATCAAACCTGAAGTTACAAGCGAGCCATATATCAAACCTGTAATAAAGGATGAACAAAAACAAGCCGGTTTATTCGACCTGTTTGCACGCTCAGAAGAACAACCATCGGTTATAAAATATGACCTGACTCCGGAAGAGCCAGCTTCTACTGAACCGGAAATGCAGGAGGAGTTCACCTTTAAAATAGCTGATTCGGTAATGAATTTTGAACCCGTTAAACCGGAACCAATTCCTGAGCCGGAACCAGAGCCGGAACCTGTTGCTGGTGCTGATGACCACAAAACGGATGAGAGCATCGAAGAGCAATTACGTAAATCACGCGAACGCATTATGCGCTTAAAGGACCTGAGTATGAAACTGCGCAGCGGCAATATCCAGGAACTGGAAAATGTACCTGCTTACAAACGTAAGGAGATTGCGCTGCAGCAAACGCCACCATCTGATGAAAGCCAGGTGTCAAGGTTCTCCTTATTATCAGATGAAGAGGGGAAAGTGGAGATAAGGAATAATAACTCATTTCTGCATGACAATGTAGATTAACATGTCAACCTTAAATAACATATAGAATACCCGGAGGCGCATTTACCTGCGCCTCTTTTATTTTTATAGGATTTGTAAGCAAAATGCTACAAATGCGTAATAACTTAATTAAAGGTTCGAGCGTTATAAGCTATTATAAAAAGTTATAAGCTTTGGTTAAAGGGCGTTTATAGCCTATATTTGTATTTTATTGATATAAAAAAGTATCACATTGGATTTATTTGACAAGATATCGAAGACGATGGGCGGCCCTCTCGGGCAGCATCAAAAATGGTCGCATGGTTATTTTTCATATCCCAAATTAGAGGGAGAGATTGGCCCGCATATGCAATTTAATGGTAAGGAACATTTGGTTTGGAGCCTTAATAATTACCTGGGCTTAGCTAATCATCCCGAAGTAAGGGAAGCAGATGCAAAAGCAGCAGCTGATTATGGAATGGCTTATCCGATGGGTGCTCGCATGATGTCAGGCAACTCCATTCATCACGAGGAATTGGAAAATAACCTGGCTGAGTTTGTAGGTAAAGCAGATGCCTTTTTGCTTAACTATGGTTACCAGGGCATGGTATCTATTATAGATTCGTTGGTCGACCGTAATGACGTTATCGTTTACGACGGAGAATCTCATGCTTGTATTATTGATGGCTTGCGTATGCACATGGGCAAACGCTTTGTATACCAGCACAATGATATGGAAAGCTGCGAAAAACAGCTTGAGCGCGCTACACGTTTAGCTGAACAAACTGGTGGCGGTATATTACTGATCACCGAAGGTGTTTTCGGGATGTCGGGTGCACAAGGTAAGCTGAAAGAAGTAGTCGAACTAAAAAAGAAATTTAACTTTCGTTTACTGGTGGATGATGCGCATGGTTTTGGCACTATGGGTAAAACCGGTGCCGGTACACACGAAGAACAGGATTGCATTGATGGTGTAGACGTTTACTTTGCCACTTTTGCCAAATCAATGGCGGGTATAGGTGCCTTTGTAGCCGGTGATAAAGAAGTGATAGATTATCTGCGTTACAATATGCGTTCGCAGATATTTGCCAAGGCATTACCTATGCCGATGGTGTTGGGCCTTAAAAAACGTTTTGAGCTTTTGAAATCAAAACCAGAGCTGCGCGAAAAGCTTTGGAAGATTGCCAATCAGTTACAGACCGGATTAAAAGAGCGTGGCTTCAATATCGGTGTTACAAACACTATGGTTACCCCCGTATTTTTACAAGGCGATCTGTATGAGGCTACTACCCTTACCAAAGATCTGCGCGAGAATTATGGCATATTCTGCTCCATAGTAATATATCCGGTTATCCCTAAAGGATTGATCCTGCTGCGTCTGATCCCGACTGCGGCACATAGCTCAGAAGATGTAGAGCGCACTTTGGCTGCTTACAGCGAAATGGGCGAAAAACTTAAGTCTGGTTACTACAAAGAAAATAAAATGGCTGTTGCCTAAATTATAATACAAACTTTTTTGAAAGCCTTTCAGTTATATGAAAGGCTTTTTTATTTTTACAGCTTAACCAATACTACCTGGATATGCTCACACGCCGCAATTTTATAAAACTCAATGGTATCACCACTGCCGGAATTGGTATTGGTTTAAGGCCTTCATGGTTCTCAGATGCTTCAAAATACGAAACTAAACGTATCAAACCAGAGCTTCGGAGATTTACCAGTACTGCTGTTGAAGATAGGATAGTAAAGATCAAAGCAGATATAACTGACCCTGAGCTGGGCTGGCTTTTCGAGAATTGTTATCCGAATACCCTGGATACCACGGTTAAGTTTAGTAATAAGGATGGCAAGCCCGATACCTTCGTGATTACCGGGGATATTGACGC
>Ga0307510_10001524_pt1 | contig 25542 bp, 30 predicted proteins | sample 12_EM_MG_FD_207224 | JGI IMG/M metagenome (GOLD analysis project Ga0307510, IMG submission 207224) | Populus trichocarpa ectomycorrhiza microbial communities from riparian zone in the Pacific Northwest, United States - 12_EM | ecosystem: Host-associated > Plants > Roots > Unclassified | place... | reverse complement strand
GATCGTCTGTGGCCTTGGAATCGGATCCAACGAGAAGCTGGTGTCGAGTGGGAGGATGCTGACCTGCAGCCAGTGCTCGAGATCTGGGCATGGGAGCTCCATCCAATCTCGGAGCCGGCAGTAGGTAATCTGGAGAATAAATTTAGCCTCAGTTGACCTTTTTTTTCCCACCATTCAGATGGCTGCACTCACCAAGGTTTCACTAAAAACCCCAACCCTCACGACCCCCATCTGGTGGAGGGCGACCATGAAATTCAACCTGTCGCCGAAGCCGGGGTGCAGCGGGTCAGCGTGCGCTATCCACTGCAGGACGGTCTTGTTTTCCATGATCGTTAGACTCGTCTTGGGCATGTTTGGTGCGCGCGTGGGAATTGCAATTGGAAGCTTGAAGGACGATCGACTGCCAGTGTCGATCGCGTCGAGCTAGATTCCCATGCCCGGAGTTCAAATTTCAAGGTCCGCCGCTGACGCGCGCAAGGAACAGGGTCGACAGGCGGGAGAGCCTGGGACTGAGGCCTACATGGAAGACATGGCTACATTCAAACTGTGATGCTTTCGTTGTACGAATATTTTAAGTTCGAACGCCAACGATATGTTGCGCCCGTTACCCGTCTCTCTCACGTATGTTACGTTTCACAATTCTGTTTCGCCGAATATGGACAGACCCGATCCCGAGACAGTAGATAAGCCGTTCGCCTGGAAGAGACGTGCTTGTTCGACAGAGAGACCCTCGCGACGCGTTTCTTGCCGGAGAGGAAGTTGGAAGGTGAACTGACGGGGTTGATATGGAGCGCACTCAAGGTGGTACCGATATGGCAGGAATGTTGACCTGGATCTCGGCAACTGGTTTGAAGCGGAGGACTGCGGGTTGCAGCGACCTCCTCCGGCGAATTGGATGCGGCAAACCAACGGAGAGGGCGACTCCTTAGGAAACCCGCCTTGACAGTCGACGGGGTCACACACTCGGCACCATGCCAGATCGGAAGTTTACCAAGGAGCTGTGAGAACGGTGTCTCGATATGAATGGTTCCGTCACTACACGAGGGATTCAGGACTCAGACCCCGACTCGTGTATGGTGGAAGCGTACCCTATCTTTACCAAACGCAGTGCCCACTGATTGCCCCACCAGTTGTCGTGCTTGACGCTGGTCGAACAATACAACCCATCGCCCTCGGACTTGTCTCCAAGATCTCGTGTCGCTGTAACTGTGAAGTGAAATGTATCCGAGTCGACAGCCAGACAAAATTGTCTCGGTCGGGATCAGGCCTCCACGCCCGATATTGGGGTCCGAGCTAGCGAAACTAATCCAAGTCAGATGTGGAATATGTTATTTACAAGGGACTAGAAACGCCGAGAACAGGAAACAATTGGGGATTTTCGACGGAATAAATCTCCCATCGTTCAAAGCGTCAGAAGGTCGGTGATTGAGGTTTGCAACGGGTCATCCGAACATCAAGGGTGCATTTTGGTTATTGTACTGCGAAGACCGTAAACTGCATTGGAGAAAAGGTGTTTTGATATGTATACGAGTTTTTGTTCCGTAGTTTCTGTAGGAGACATCTCGCTGTGGTTTGCTGCGGAGCACCACATAGTACCACATAATGGATAACCATCCACGGTGTCCAGAAAGAATCTCATCGCATGTATCCAACGGTATAATGATACAAATAGTAAAGAAGAAAAGGGAGGCGATGACAGGAACGGGGAGTTAGAAAATGGAAGACTTTCGCCCTCATCGTTGCTCCACAGGAACAGACCTTGAGAACCAGCCAGCCATGGCACCAACGACCACTGTGCTATGCCCACCGCAAGAGAAGAACGATGCGGGCGACCAATAGTGAGCGGGTTGATCCAACGACGATATCAACCCCAGCAACAGGCGACCATCCTATCGTCAACAGAGGCAGCTGGTGGTGAGATGGGCACCAGCGTAAAGTGTCCAAATGGTTGCGTTAGATTGACACATTGCAGCCGTAGTTCTTCAGGGGAATGTACTCTTCATTTCATTCCCACCGAAGTTCGATGACGGAGGTTCATCTCCGGTGAGGGGCGCGTTCCATCCTTGAGGCATATTCCGGGAGGACGATGATCGGGTATGGGCAGCGATTGATTCTTATATACGTGCTGCCGGCGATGCAGAACCAGGTATCAGTACTAGGCGCGACTCCGTCGTCTTTGGCCGATAAGAGGATCGTTTTAACCGCGCGACCGCCGATCGCATATCGTCTCAATTTCTCCAGCGCTCAACTTCCGAGCGAAACTTCGACGAGTCGACCTGACCAAACCGGGTGGGCGGCTAAGGAGCAACCCAATGGGCTCCCGGATTGTATGATATGCCGGTACAGGTTGAATCGCGCGCGCACACGTTCGCATACGCAGCGGTAGAGAGCGGGGCGTGCATGGCGGAGTGGGTCGTCCTGGAGCGCACCGGATGGCCAGTTGAACTCTGATTAGTTGACCAAGCGTTGGGGCCAGGAGTACCTCTTTCCCCCCTTCTTTGCTGGCTCTTCCTCATCAAGGTCCAAATTTGCTGGTCGACTCCTGCGGTTTGTTGAACATGAGATTGAGGGAGTGTTTGAGGGTAACGAGATGGAAGGCTGGTTAGATGAAGAGACCGCACCCGTACGTTCACACGGGGCTTGGCTCATTGAAGTCCCTGGAGCAACTGTATCGATGGCCTCGTCGTTACTTGGGGACGGCACCGCTACTCCACTCAGCTTTGAAGTCAACGCTGACACCAGGGGAAGATATGGGTGACCGGACGGCTCGGCGGGAGCCTGCTGAACTAGTTGGTAAGCAGACACCCGATGCTCGGGGGGAGGTAATGCGGTAGGATGTGCTACGCCCACGGAGGTGGTGGCGCTGGAGGTAGGAGCGGCGTCCGAGGGGTGGATGGGGCAAGGGACATAGGAAGGTCTTCACTCCGGATGCAAGTTTGGTGCGGGAATTTGGAAGGAGGGAATCTCGTTTGCAGATAAGGTTCGTAAAGAAACCAGAAAACCAATTTCCAGCTCGATTCTTTTGGAAAAGCTTGGTACTGCCTGCATTTCGGAGCTGGTAACGGAATGCTTACATCTGGGAAGGTTGAAGCTCTTCGCGTGCTGAATGCGGGTCGTGATATGGTATAGGTGTGCATGGTGGACCGAGAGAAGGAGGGAGTCGTTGGATGTCCATCGACGCTGGAGTGGCATGTTGGTAAGACCCTGTTTGTCCTGGACCGCGGCTTCCTCTACCGAACTCTGGCGCTCTTCTTGGACGGAAGTTTCGCCAGTCTTGGTGACTTGGGTGTCATTCCGGTGACCGTTTTGTTTGGCCGTTGGGGTGTGGGATTGAAGAGTGGCAGTTGGAGAGGTCAACTGGAGGCTGAGCCGGTGCAGAAGGGAGTTCAGCGCAACGACAAGGCGCCACGGAAGTAGGAAACCTCTGGAGAGTGAAGAGGGCGTCGAAATAACCCACGGACACCGAAGCCCATCGAAAAGTTGACTGTTCGCAAGGGGACGGATGCATCCCGCTCCCATCCCTTGACCTCGGGCTGAGAAAAGCTTTCCGGTCATGAGCGGTCTGGGTGCTCGAACTTTGATTTTCACCATCGCGTGGCACTGAGTGCTGTTTCGGAATGCTGTTCGAGATCTCCCGGCGGAATCTCGTCCTCCATATGGTCAACGACGGGGGGTGCTATACCCTCTCCCCCCCCACCTGTAGTTGCGGCGAAACAGTACCTCTCGACTCTTCCCTCGGCCTCAGCCCGTGGTCAAACCTCACTTCAGAGGGGATCGTGACGGACGGTATCAAACGGCTCCATCCCTGAACTCGTTGATTCCCATTCACGTACCCTCCCCGGAGACCAAACGGGAAGTTTGCCAGGGCTACCAATACACAAAGCTTCCTCAGAATGGATGGTCCACATCAGGAGCTTCCCGGAGGTGAGAGTATAAAAGTGGGGAGCCACAGACAACGAAGATGACGGGTTTGTTCTGAAGCCCCGGGACGACGACTGGAAGCATCTCCGGGGTAGCATTGGATGCTCCCTTGAGCACCGTGGAGGATGAGCACGCGAAGAAGGACGTGTGATACCCCGAAGGCTAAACATTGAGATATCTTAGACGTAGAGTTCGGAACCTATCAAGTCGATGCAGCTTACACGGGTGACGGGCACGGTGTCTGATGACGATCTCACTTGCGGCGATCCCCTCTGGCCATTGTTGCCTGTGGTCTTATGGAAGGTTGGGTGCTCCTTGACCTCGCCTAACTCGGAGAAGTTTGGCAGCTGTCCATCACGGTTTAAGGAGGGGTACCAGATTGTTCGTGCGCTCCCGCTCACAATAACGCCAGACATATAGATAGAGCGATCCACCTATATCGAGGACGTGTCCGTGGTGACTAGGGCTTTAAAGAAGCGCTATATGGTGATGCAGATGCCTGTAGTAGTACATGAGCACGGGCGTTATTTGTAGACTACGCGGACTCACACTTGGCCCTGTAGCCGTCGAACAGGTGTCTCCAGCCGTCCTTCGGGCACGATCATTGCACACGAGAGAAGAGTTGAGTGCTAGGGCTGCGCCGGACGTTTTGCGGGATGGGGGAGGGGGAAGTTGGCGAGAGCGGTGGTGTACACACCGCTCGGGGGGGGGGGGTGGGGGGGTGGCGACGCGAGATCTGTCGGGAGCGTAGGGTGAATAGCCGGTGGCAATGGACATCGAGCCCAAACGAGAAGGAACGTAAGCAGTGGCTAAAGGGGTGGCAACAGGGGCGGAATCAGGGAGGATTGACAGGAGGGCATGGCTGCTGGGCATCTGGAAAGACCGCACACGTATTAGGGTTCATGTTGCGTGCGAGTTCGTGTGTCGTGTACTCTACCTGACAAATTTTGGAATGCCACACACGCCGAGGTATCTTGGTGGGCAGAGATAGTATGCACCGCACTCCATGTTCGCAACTCCATGCCTCTCCAGGAATCTATGAGGGCTGCACACACCGAGGTGTCTTGGTGTGCGGAGTTTGTGCGCACCGCACTCCATGTTCAAAACTCTATGCCTCTCCAGGAAATCTATGAGGGCTGCACACACCGAGGTGTCTTGGTGTGTGGAGTTTGTGCGCACCGCACTCCATGTTCAAAACTCTATGCCTCTCCAGGAATCTATGGGGGCTGCACACACCGAGGTGTCTTGGTGGGCTTAGGTGGTGGTGGTGGTGGTTGACCGCACCGACCGTCTGTTCGGACGCGTCATGCGACGCGTTGATGTCCGCGGGTTTCTTACGTCATTTTTTCTGTCTCGCGATGTCGAAGGTACACAGTGAGGATGTGACGTAATGATAGAACGATGAGCGGAATTCCAATTTCCATCAGTAAACTTACCGATCACTCGGTAGCTCGATCGTCGTGTTTCAGGGTTTTTGAGGGGCAAAGAACGCTTCGGACACAGTGGTGGATCCGATTCCCTGCTCTTTTGCGGTTTGAGGAATGGAAGCACCATCCTGTCCCGGGAGAACCTGGTCTCTCCAGACATGAGGCATAGCCACTGTGGACCAAGAGGCGTCCTCTGGATCGCATTTGGCGGAACGTCACCCGGCGGGTTGGGATCAACGCTGCGGCTACTAGTGCTGGTAGGTTTCTGCATCCACAACCCCCATGTGCTGATCTGAGGCCGCATTACCTCTACAGTCATGCCATACTCGTGGAATCACCAGCAGATAGGGACCAAACAACGTAAGTAGTGTTTACTCAACTTGAAACACTCGGCAAGTATTAAGCAGGGCTGAACGGTTTAATGATGACTCCCCCCGTCTGTGAATACTGTAGCGGATATATATGATTCTGCTCCAGTCTTATGGGCATTCACCTATTACGCTTGGGTGCCAAATACACCGGGTACTTCCTTACAGTACCAAAGCCATAGGGCATGCAGGTTATATTTTTCCCCACCGCTATCCATCCCCACGAGCCATTCGAACCAATTATGCCTCTCGTCGATAGTAGATTCTGCAGTTCCCAAAAGGAGAGGGCAGCCGAGGTCCGTGCGCATCTTTTCGAAGAAGTCCTTGTCGTGCCATACCCACCAAGCAATACCCATAATAGTATCTGACCATGGGCATTCATTCCAGGGATGGTCTTTTCCGCGTTGCTTTATCGCCGTCTGTGGGAGGGAACAAGAATAGCACCAGTGACCAATATTCGAGTCGTAAGACCACCGATTCTTTCCCTGCACCAGTTTCAGTGACAACGACTCAGAGCCTGAGAGAATAGCCCTCTTACCTCTTTACTGGTGGGTTTATTCCAATCGTAAAATGATGCGAAAATTTTCCGATCAATACCGACACACTTTGACCAACTTTCATGCCGCCTTCCTGTGAGGGTTTTCCCCCTAGACGCAGCATAGCAGATCCCGCAGTTCGGCGAGAACGCCATGAGGAGCTCGATGCACTTCTGGGCGTTGTTAACCCTTTGTTTAGAGCGGTCCAACGCGTTTTTCGAATTCTGCACTACATCCCTTGAGTGCGGCCGGGGTTGGAGTGGAGGGACTGGGATCTGTGGTGTCAGACCGGCTCGAGAGGTGGAAGTAGTTTGGGCGCGGGGGGTGAGGTTGAGCGTGGGTCGCGGTGCTGTCGGTTTTGAGGTACCAAGCATTTCCTTATTGTCTTCCATCGCCTCCGTCGCCTTCTTCCAGATAGGCACGATATCGTGATCCGTCTTGCAGATGTCACAGTGGGCAGCGCGGGGGAGGGCTCTGCACGTTATCTCCACTCCATCCATGCATTTAGAAATACCGGACCTCCTGCATACGGTCAAATTCTCCACCCATTGATACATCTCATCGGTGCAGGTCAAGTCGTTTCTATCCGCTCTTCCATAGTTTAACCATCCATGGCGTTGTAAAACGACGATCGTTGCATTGGCTCCGTTCCTTCCCGCGCGGCCCGCACCTTGCACAAAGTCTATCATGCCATCCGGTGACCCCACGAACAGGACGAGGCGCACGTTATGGTAGTCGATTCCCTGTATGAGAGAGGTAGTTCCTGCGATCCAACCTTCCGAGCGTCCAGCCTCCCAATCGGACATTATCTCTGACCTCACATCCTCGTCCTTAACATCAGAGTTAATGAAACCCATCTTGGGAAAGGCCGAGCAGATTTTCCGTCCAACGTCCTTTTCTCGGACGAAGACGATTGCCCTTTGATCATTGGAGAGGAGGGTAGTTGCTTCGCGAATGAACATGATGGCGTGATCTACCAACTTCTTCGCGTCTGTTCGGAGGAGAACATACTGGTGTTCTGGTCTGTTCGTGGCCATCCTTATCATCTTGTATTTTTCTGGAAGGCGAAGAAGCTGCTTGAATACTGGCTCGAGTCGGGGTGGAAGTGTGGCCGTCAGGAATGTAATCGGAACCTGGACCTCCATGAGTGTGGGAACTTTGGCCATCACGGTCCGATACGACGCATTGCTCATGACTGTGTGGGCCTCGTCGAAGACGATGGAATGTATGGAGGTGTTATTTTTTTTGATCCATCTAATGTGCCCGTGTTAGCAAACGTCTGCTGTCTACGGTACAACAACGTTCACTCACTTTATCGTGCCCTCCTGAACAAGAGTCTCGATGCTCATGACAATCAGCCTCTTGCCCTCGATATTCTTTGGATCACGCGATCTCCAGAACGCAGCGGCCAGTCCACGTTCCTCGCACTTCCGGAGGATCTGGCTTGTGATTGCCTTGAAAGGGGATGCAACGATCGTCACCTGACCGGTGGAGAGAGGCGGTATTTCGTATGCCAATGATTTCCCACCTCCGGTGGGAAGGATGCCAATTGTATGATGTCCTGCCATCACACTCTCGACCAATTCCTTCTGTTCGACCGATTTGAAGGTGGCTCCAAGGTCCCTTTGAAGAATTTGGAGCGCTTTGTGGATCGAGGGACGTAATGTACCCGCATTTTCTTCCACTCGGTGTGGCCCAGGGTTCGTAGGCAAGAGCGCCTCGGTCGTGGGGGTATCCCCCTGGATTCCTGATCCTGCGGTCCCAGATAGTAGGTGATGGTCTTCCTTGCCAAAGTCTGCGAGCGCTTGTGCCATATCAATGTCAGCAAAGTCGGCGTTCATATTGACATCAGCAACACCATCGATCTGCGGCAAGGGTACAGCGGTAGAGGCTGACGGACAATCGGCGCTGTGTCCGATAGCGTCGGTGTGAGTGACCGCTTGTCGCTTTGGGGCCGGTTCGTATTTCTCAGACAACACTCGCTTGGTGACTTTCCGATTTCTAGCGCCTTGCGGTGAGGGCCAGGATGGGTGTGAAGCCTCCGGCGGTTCCAGAGGGAGTGGTGGTTCCAGAGGGAGTGGTGGTTCCAGAGGGAGTGGTGGTTCCAGAGGGAGTGGTGGTTCCAGAGGGAGTGGTGGTTCCATAGGAAGCGGCGGTCCAAGAGGTATATCTCCAGATGGCCCTGGAGTGGATAGGACCATTTTCTCCTCCATTAGGTGCTCCACCGCCTCGCTGATAGCCTTCCTAACCTCGAACGAGAGGTATGGCTTCAGGTCATCGATGACGGACCTATAGATACTCTCCCCATATTCCTGCAGGAGCGTCGTTATTGCATTGTCCACCTTTCCTCCTTCAGACCGGTTACTCAGAGATACGGAGGTTAATTGGTGAGCGAGCTTTCTCTTAAGGCGAAGGGGAATGAGTGGTCCAATATTTTCGCCCAGTCCAACAGCGTTGTGGTAAAGCTCGCACCAGTCGTAGATGTCCAAAAGGTGGGTTTCTGTGGCGCCCTCGAGCATACCCTCCTCTCGGGCATACCTCGTGTTTGCGGTGTTGGAGGTGTGAGAGGAGAGGAGGTCGCCGATATCATCCCCCCTCTGAACCATGAACGGCTCAATGTATGCCCTCTTGAAAGCAATCATTATGTGACGAAAGGGTCGGAGACTGAGGCCAACACCGATGTACATCCCGGTGAGCTTCTTCAACGTGTGGGAGAACTGGTCGGAGGTGAGCCTTTCCCCATGCTTGACATACAGGAAGCGGTTGTATTGTTCAACCTTCTCGCTGTCCTTGTATACATGCTGGGCGACAACACGCTCGAGTGGCCGGATGACCAGAAGGTAGTAGCAAATGGCATCAGTAAGGCTTTTTGGAAAGTAACAGACGTTGAAGGGGTCGATTCCCCTCACGTTGGTGGTCTTTGAGTGTCTTCGTATTGCCATCAGCCGTCCAAAGCAGAGGTAAACCGTCCGGGGCTGAATTCCGTTGGAGATCTGGTCACGGATAAGCTCTTCTCCACGGACAGGCGGGCCAGCGCCGATGTGCACCAAGGTAATGATCAGGTCGACTATTTCGCCCGCTCTGTTCATGAACTCCTCGCAGGCAAGTTTGTTCCACGTTAAACCGCCTTCGCTGTTTACCCAGTTCAGGTTCCAACTCCCCTTTTTCCACATAGCGTGCATGAGGGCGTGCTCCCTCGGCTCGGTGTGGCTGGCCTCCAACCAGGACTTTCCTCGTGCAGTGGTAGAGAGGTCGTCAACGTAGTTGTCTGGGATGGTGCATCTGACGGCCTCGCCACCTGAAAAACCGTGCATCTTGCTATTTAGATCCTGAAGCATCTTCTGCGCGCCGCTAACGAGGTCTGAAATCTTGACCTGGGTTCCCTCGAACGATACTATATCCTGCTGTGGATTCCAGACAGTTGTCGGAGTTGTAATCTGATTGAAGGCGAGGCTGGATGCAAAATGCTGGAGCTGGCGGACGTCATCAAAGACAGAGATGCGCCCCTCTGTGAGGTGAACCTTGCAGTGTTCCTCAAGTACTCTGACCAAAACTGAAGTGAGCCAAGGCCTTGGAGCACGGGAATTTTGGGGACTCACTCCAGAGCTGAGACACTTTCGTTTGCCTTATTTTCGGCAAATGCGTGATAGAGAGCTGTAGATCGTAGTAGGAACTGAAGGCATGCAAGCAGAGATGTTGTCTGGGATGGCGCCTTGAAGGTGTCATCCTCATTATAAGCAAAACAGGCGATGTAAACCTGAACGGGGCATTGGAACTTCCTGTCCCTGGCGTCCTTGACCATATCTGTCACTGCGAGGAAGAAGTACTGCTGGAGTGCCTCGATGGCACTGTCAGGAGGGGTTGTGTCATTTCCGCTTGGGACAAAGTTATGGAGAGCGTTGTTAAGCTCCTCTGCTCTAGCCCGGACATTGTCATTGAGTGGCAGCCGGCAGCTTCCTTCTTCACGTAGGATGCTTCTTATTCCTGCCGCTGCAAACCTGGTCATGGTCCTCGCATAGCCCAGTTCAGTGTTTTGCTTCGCCATCCACTTCCAATAGTTGTTTTCCCTATTTGAAAGATCAGCTATGGTTGCATGTGTCTGTGACCCCCGGGTCAATTACTTACATGGGGAATTGACCTAGCATGCGCTTGATGTAGTCACTTGAACCAAGGAGATTACCATGGACCTTTTTCATCCAAGCGTTGGAAATGTTCGTAAGCCTGCTTAAGACCTTCTCCATCTCCCCACCACGTGATTCTGGGTATGCTACTAGAGCGACAACGTCCTTGGGTTTTGCGCGGTAGGGCTCCATGAATATGTGCCAACGGGTCCCTCGAAGGAAGCTAGGTATCTCGTCGTCCTTGATCCGCTCTGGTGGCCGGACATCAGGGGTTGCCATCCGGTCAATGGTATCGAGGAATACGGAATAGGGGCTGCTGCAATTGACATCTGCGAGCCCAGTCTGAACTCTAAACAGACGCCTGTCAGCTCCAGCGAAAACTGTCTGGTATTCGCAGCCATAGATTCCAAGGCTATCCTTTGGGAGTCGCTTTGGATTATCTCTGTGGTCGTTACAGAGGTGTTGGTAAAGTGTGTCGACCTTTCCTGCCGTATACTGGCATGGGCTACCACCGGGCAACACCACTGGGCAGTAGAACCCCGCCTGAATCTTGATCCCTTGGATGGGGGCCCGACCTGAGGGTTGAGTACAAACATCCTCGGTGGATCCAAAGGAGAATGTTTCCGTTGCCGTCCTGAGAAGGCATTGAAGCTCTGGGCTGATGGCGCCATGTTTTGACTTGATGTGTGCATAAAAGGCATCATAGGTGGGACGCAGTGCGTGCCCACATGATACACATATCAGGATCTTCAGTGTGTCGTCCAACACTAGACCCCATTCCGCAAGTCGTTCAGGCAAGGGGCGACAATCACCAGCACTGAGTTCTGAAACATCTGCAATCAAATCCTGAACACATACATAGGGTCCAGGAGCGTTGTCACCTATGATTTTCGATTCGCTGGGATCCCCTTTGGATTCCTCATCGGTGTCAGAATCCCAACCTAAGAGGGATCGGTCAAACCCCTTCACTGGATCTGGGGGAGGACTTACTCCTTTGTGGTAAAACGTTGCCTTCATCCATTTCGGCAAGTTCTGTATAGTCTTCCTCACATTCACCCTCCAGATCGAGTGGAGTTTCAGTACCCAGAGATCGAAGACCTGTTTAAAGGGTAAGATGCAGCCATCCTAGGACTATTGGTAGCTCACCATGTCCTATACGTTGTTCAGATAACGGGTCTATCTCCGGTCTTCTGGGTGCTGTCGGTGGTGAAACTGTGAGACACGCCGGTCCATCATTCCATTCGACTCACCGCCTGGTCTGTCCTGAGACATCTGTAGCAATTCGCGTTCAGGAGGATGACCGCCAGGCAGCCTATGTCCCGCATGCAGTGCTCCCTCATTGCTTATCCCGACGAGTCTGAGAAACTCTTCTTTTTCAACCAGGGTCGCCTGCTTTGAAGGTGAGATAACAGACCTCCAACATGGGCGTTGTAGACACGGACCTTATGGGATACCTCCATATGTTTGCTCATCGCAGCGATAGTCTTTGCCTTACGGCCAGTGGCACAACACTCGGTCTTGCCATTCCGAACTTCTTCTGTATAATAGTATACTGCGAAGGGAGTGAGTAATGTGTGATACCCCTCGGTACCCCGGCCCAACGCACCTGACTTAACGCCCTCATCTGATGGCCCAACATACGCCCTCACATCTGCTGCGTCCAGGTGGTCGACTAGGTTGTCAAAGCAAGTCTTGCACGCCGGGCAGACTCCAGACATTGTTGTTGTTCGGTGTTGTTGGTTGGGGGGTAAGTTAGTCAACCTCAAGCCATCACAACAATCCGCTGGACCTACGAAACACGTGGTTACGTGTAATACCATTCAGCGGTAGAGAAGCACACACCTGGACCAGATGTGCATAGAAAACGAAAGCATTACTCTTTCAGGCTGGTTTCAGTGAGAGACGTTTCAAACTACCCCTTATCACACCCAAGGCAACAACATTGGTCAAATGCACGAAAATAACACATGGCACAGTTGCGCATGCGTGAACTATGTCACCTCCTTAAGAAGGAAATGCTCCACATAAAACATTTACCCCGGAGGATGGGAAAGGGATATCCTTGCTCGGTGATTGGGCTTATCTAGATATTAATTTTCACGACACTCTAGGTCATTGAGCACTATGTTCCACACCGCGCCTCAACCTGTCAGAAAACCTCGCATTGGTCCCGAGGCGTGTATTCTTCTTCACTTACGTCTGTGATATTGTCTGAGATCAAGTTACAGCCGCTGCAACAAGGGTGTTTTAAAAGGGAGCGCTGTGTCAGTCCCCCTGTCTGGGTGGTGTTTGTTCGCTCGACTTCATTCAGGTGCATATACGCCATCTCACATTATGAGAGAATATGGCAAAGGCAGAGTTCCTCGCAAGAAGGGGAAGTAGTGGATGGCCCTGGAAACGTAAACGAAGGGTCCGCGGAGGCCCAAATCTGGGCCTTCTGCCGGCACACAAGCGCGAAACCTCAGGTTGACACCGCTCACTGTTGCAGCACGACAAGTGACGACAGCTGCCAGCTGGGACTCTGATCCATCCACTCACTACCAGGTCACAACATGCACAGAAAAGCGGCCAAGAAGAATAAGGCAACCCAGGTAGGAGTTCGATTTCCTTGTATCCGAATAGGGTCCCCGTTCACGATGAAGTTGAATAGGAGGCCATTAGCAGGGCGAGCACTATTCGAAAGAACAAACGTGAAGATGTCCAAACCGCGAGCCTAAGGGAGAAATGCGAGTCTGCACTTCTCGGAACAGAGAATATAAACGTCGTGGAAGAGGATACTGGCCTCAAATTCAACACATTCAATCATGGGCGTGAGCTTGATGCTAGGGTCGTCAACGAGATCGTGGCGGCGATTGTGGAAGGAGAGTGTAAAAGTGCTATTAACCCGATCCTCGTGGCCATCGACACCACAGAAGCTGCAGTCACTTCCCGTGATTCTACCGAACAGGTAAAAGGACCCTCATCTGGGACGTTCTACATCCCAGGTACAAGGGTGGAGGTCCTTGCTGGGTTCCATCGGGTTATGGCTGCCAGAAAGGCCGTGCACATCCTGGAAGAGAACCTCAAACGGCTCCGAAGACACATTGGCGATGCCCAGGAGGATTTTGACGACGATGACTTTGATCCAGCTGATGTCAAGACCGGAGAGAATATGCTCGATGACCTGGAAAACAAGGTGTTAGCCATTGAGAGCCTTATTGAAAGGATAAAGATGTGGCCAGCAAAGCTGTACAGCATAGGTATGTCCTTAATTCGTTCCAAGCCGTAGAACCACAACCAAGAGACTCTCACTTTATAGGCCGCCTCAGGGAGCTGGGCCAGGAGACGATTGAAGGCAACAGTGTGGCCGACCCAAACATTCTCCTCCAGTTTTTATCAGAAAATACCCACCTGCCAAGATCAAAGAAATCCAACAACGAACGGCTCCACGATGTCCTCAACAAGTACCTCCGCAGCCAGAACGGCAACCCCGATGATTTCGAACGTTTCACCGGCACCAGCAGGGTTGTACAGGTTACCTGCAACCGCCCATCAAACTGGCGCCTGGCTGCAACTGCGGTTCGATTTTCGGAGTCCATGCGGAGCTGTTGGGTCACAACGGCTGAAGATATCAGCAAGAGTGCATCGCATCCTGGCTTCAGGGTACGATGCCCGTTTGAATTGTGTGCAGGATTGTACATGAATTCTGACACTTTCCCTGAGCAGATCCTAACAACGATTTCAACTCACATGCTTGAAAAAGCCATTGTGCTTTTCTCACCCGTTGAGACATCAAAGGCCTGTGACCTATGGGAGGAGGAAAACATACAAGATTTCGAGGAATTAATGGAAGCAAAGACACGTAGGCTCGCCCAGTGGAATGCAGATCGTTCTGGCTTCAAAAACAATTCAGAAGCACAGTATCTACGGGAGAGGACCGTGCTCCTTGACGACCTCCAACGACTGGGAGATAAGTCACAAAGGTTCTTGGCCGACCTAGAGAGCTCCCTTCAATGGGCGGATGAGTCCAGCATCCATACCAAAGCCAAGGAGGATATACCTCGTGATCCCGTCTCCAAAGCCGTTGTGGACCGCCTCGACAGGCTCTATTGCAACACCTTCAGGGGAAATATGGGTAGGAATGTGCTCATTGACTGCTTCGGTGCCCAGACAGATAGAACAAAGAGGAAGATGTTCATCAAATACCTGGACGATCTCAAAGAATTGCTCTCTGAGTTGCTCAACGATCCTAAGGTCTCTGCCACCTTTGAGGATGGTTGCCTCCAGGCGCGTGGTTTGAAATTCGCAAGGAGACGGATATATCCTCTCTTCTTCCCCCTGGATGGCCGGATCTGTCTTCCTCTGCCGACTGTGTCTATGCTGGAAGATTTGCGCGAGTACATTTTGAAGGACCCCAAGATCATGTTGCTGGTACGAGGGTTTCACACTTGTTGGAATGGTGATGTCACTGAACGACGGTATCACAGATCGGACGATGGATGGATGGGTTGGGGGGTCATATCATTAATGGAGTTAGAGGCCATGAGGCTAGTGAGGTCAACAATTGGTCGGATGTGATCGACCTCAAGCTCCGACACCTGTGCCATTCCCTCACTCTCAGAAAGGGTGAGGAGACAAGGCTTGTCCTATCGGTGAGAGCCTTCAACTGCCGCCCAACCCTCAGGCCTCAAACCATAACAGGTCTTTGGGGAGATAATGTCAAAGGCACGCTACTTTGATATGATCACTGCGGAGATAACTCAAAGCAGATGGGGTCCCCCTACGAAGGATCAAATTGCTGAATTGAAGAAGAACAACGAAGACGTAAAGGGGCTTTCAAAGGAGCTCGCAAAAAAGATCAGAGCAGCGGTGAAGCTGTCTGACATCACTCCACCAAGTCCCCTGACGCCCTTCTGGTCACTCCTTTCGAAAACACCCTGGCCGACAACCACCACAAAAGCCGAGTCGCTAGAGGGCTTGTGCGCTGTAGCCTTCGCAGAGGCAGAAAAGGGTGTGCTTGAGGCGGTGAGAAGAGTTCTAGCCTTGAGATATACAATGGACCTCAGGTTCTCAATCTGGACATCGACGAACCTGTGGCTGAGGTGGAACTCCGATCAAGGTAGGGCCCCAGAGCTGGATTGGTGGGACATGTGCGAGGACCAGGTTGTGGGAGGCGAGATGGTATATCAGGGGGAAATGGCGAAAAAGATCACAAGGCTCTTTGACGAGGACATCAAGTCGCTCAAAGAGCTTGGGGACTGCTTAACCACTTCCAGTGCAGTGGCAAACAACAGGGATGCGTCACCTGCAGACCGAGTCATTTCCCTGGAGAACAGGATTGCAATCGATGAGTTCCTTAAGGTAAGGGGATCCACTGGGAGCTTCATCACTTGCTGAACTTCTTTCACTAGTCCGTTGCGGATGGTATGAACCGGAGACGCCTGATCCAGTGTCCACCCAATGGGGGGACATCCGCTGCAGACAACCCATTTGAGAGGATTCCGCCATATCGATTCCTACAAGCCACATTTAAATCATTTTCTGACGAAGAAATAAGGAACCAGGCCGGGAGGGAATCGCTTCCTAAGGTGTCACGGGAGATCCCAAGTTTGCCACTGGATGGAGGCCCCTCGTTTCAGCACACACCCCACCTTCAGTCGAACAAGGCGACATCAAACCCGCAGGGAACCAACCAGAAACGTGTCAGGGTGGCCTCCCCTTTTGCCGAAAAATGTGAGTCAATGATTTGATGCCAACGAGCCGTGAGGCTAACTAAGTGATATACAGCTGGAGGTTCATTTCACCAGGATGAAGCTGGGAGGGTGAACACAAGTACACAGGATATGTCACCGCCTCGGAAAAAAGGAAAACTCCAGTAAAAAGCCAGCAACGGGTGGATTAGATCGACTGATCCTGATATATACGCGATGTGGTCGTAAACAGTTTTAATGCAAAATATCCCAAGCGAACATGGACGGAATTCTGAAACCTGTAATCAAAAGAGAAGGCGGAAAAATATAAAAGTCCTGAATTGTTCACTACTGGTGCGAGTGAAGGTATTGTAATACGGTATATCTGTCTCCAGTCGGCATCAGCAAAACATGAGAAGTCAGGTCCGGCCTGACGGAAAGTGCCGGACCTGACGACGGCATCTCCGGCCTGCCATTCCCCCGCCCCGCAGACATTCGCTGATATTTGGTGCTAACATTAGAATTTAGTGGCTGGCTCCAAATATTTGTAAGCAAACCAGCCACCACTCGATTTGGACAATCATCGGTGGACGGTGCAAACCAACTGAAATTTAATCTAGCTAGACGGGTTTCGCCGGGCTGGACCAGGTCTACATCCAGAGGTGGAATATCTACGGATATCCCCCCGGCGTGATAAGTTGGGAATATTATATAAGCGTTTACTAATGTTTGTGGCGTAATGATCGTCTTGAAACGATGGCAGAAAAAGCTGGTCCCAGTTGGGACCAAGTTTTCGTTTTGGCGCCCTTTCGTCCACCCGCGCCCAACGTCCCACTCCTGAAGCCAGTACTATCATCTCCTCCTACTTCAAGGCATTCGCCACGTTTGAGCCGAGCGGGACCACGGATATTCCGTGTCAACCTCCTGCGCTTTTCACCTTTGTTAAGGATGGCGACTGTGTCGATCTACGCCGTTTTTGGCGGCCAAGGTACCAACGAGGTCTGTTTCGACAAACTCTTTACTCCCCTCATTTGCTCATCCTTCTCTCATGATCACGGCCTTGATATCTCATCGTGGTACCAAGGCATTTGTTATCGCTGGCCCGTCTCGTGCTCTCCACCAAGTCCATGTCCTCTTGACCAGAGCAAAGTCCCTTTCTCCAAGTGTAAACCCGTCTTCCGCATCTGATTCCTCGTCGGTGTTCCGTTCCATAGTCCTTACCCCACAGATGCTATCGACGTCCTCTTGAATGATGATCTCAAGGGTGAAGAGCTTTGGGAGGCTGACGAGTTGCAGATCCCGGTTTACCACACAACGGACGCATCTGGAAAAATCTTCCCGTCTAAGCGACGCTATGCGAGCTACGCGAGCCCTACGCGAGCTACCCGATCGAAGGGCGCTATAGCTAACTGTAGCACTCCTCCTATAGACGTAGCTATTCGATAATTCCGTGTAGCTCTTTTGTATGTCTATAGCATTCGGATAGCATCTATGTGGTTTCATGATGGACGGTCAATAGATACATTCTGGCATACATGTAGTTGCAACCGTTGCTCTCACGGGTTTCTTAGTGATGTTCAGACGAAAAACTCGCGAAAAACTCATGTATTCAATATCTAAGCTACCCTATACACTGTATCCTAAGTCTGCGTTCTACGCCTCCACCCCATCTGTATCCATCACTGATTCCGTCTCCAGTGCCGAGATAGTGCCGGGGGATCGATGTTCATTGGTTCTGGTCTTTGGGGTTTCCGAGAATTACCAGCCCGGCCACATCGTCCATGGGCCAGAGGGGGACTGTGACTGAGTCCGGGTTCCTTGGACGACTCGGAGTATCAGGCCGTGTCCATTCTGCCGGGATGGTGGACTGGGCGCTCCAAGAAACGATGCTGGTGGCTCGCGGACATGAGAATTCTGATCTTGGGGCGACAGCGATCACAACATCATGCCTAGCTACCTCCTCGCCTTCGTTGTTCCTCACATGTAAGGTTTGTGGGCTCACGCTGCGGGATCGGCAGGATCAGCGCGATTCAGGAGGTTCTTCCGCAGGGACGTACGAGTCGTGACCAGATCGCATTTCTTGATGGCAGGAAGAATTGCAGCCAGAGCAGGGTACCCTAAAAGGTTAATGTGAGGATGATGAAATGCATGGCTACACGCAGAAAGTGGATGAGAGGGGGGAGGGTCTTGCTAAGTTGACAAAAAAGGTAGACGAGCAACGAGTTGCATAATTCCCCACACAGACGATTCCAGTCGCACGAGGGGTGGTATGGCAGTTGCGTGTCACAAGCGAAGCAGACAGGAAGGCGATGGGGTGCAGGGGTATGGATACTAATAACATACCGTTTGCCGAAGGCCTAACGGTATCCCATTTGCCATGCGTTGATGCGAGTACGATTCGTGGATGTGAGACAGGCGAGAACGGGTTCCGTGGGAGGACCGCCCGACACGACTGCCTGAGGCCTCCGATGTTGGTCAATAGTACCTACCGTCAAGTGACGCACCTTCAGGAGATAGGGGCTCCACCCTATTCTTGAGCCCTGAGTGGTGACGTGTCCCTATGACCAGGTCGAAGGGCGGTATGCTGTCAGTGGGGCAAAGCGGTGGACATGGCGTGGGGGTGAGATGTTGAGTGGTGGTGGTCGGTGATGGAACCTATGGAGTAATCTAGCCTACCCTTCGCTTGGAGGACTTGGTGGGATGAAACGACAAGACCGCGTCGTGTTTGCCAAGTCCAAATCCTCCGGTCCCGGAAACTTCCGAAAGGATCCGTTCCAGGAAAGGAAACGACAGGAGAAAGAAAAACAAAACAAAGTCAATACACGATGGGGCGAAAGAAGTCCTGCATATGACATTCAAGGGCAAATCTGCCAACTGACCTGATGCGGCTATAGCAAAGGGTGGCATCGTCTCACAAAGCGCATGTCGCAGTGAACAGCCCTGTCAAAATTCAGATCATTGCGAGTTTTGTCCGTCAAGCAATGTCTGGGTGGCGACTACCCGGTGGGAGCCGCGTTCCCAGAAATGTACCAGAACGTTCATGTAGCATTTACCCGGATTGTGGCGAAGTCCAACTGGCTCGCGGCCACTAATTGCCTGGATCGTCAGCAACGTTGGCCGTCAAGCGATCATCGACATCGATTATCGATCATCAGCGTACTCACAGTTTCGATCCAAACTTAACGAGACCATTTTTGCGGCATCCCCGGAACCAGGAGTAGTCCCACTAGGCTCGAGTAAGCCGGAGCGGTCAAACCAATGCTCATCATGCCAGACCGCGGCCCGGAGGATAAGGTCATCCATGTTCCTCTCCAAAGAGTCTGAAGTCAACCTGCTCTGTTCGCACGTTGAGGGAAGATAGATAGTTCCTCCTTGATGTTTGGATCTTAAGCGAGGTGGACAAAGCCTTGAGGTTAGACGAGAGGAACAATAGAGCAGCCTTTGACACTCCCCACAAGTTGGGGCAAGTCGGACGTGGCCAAGCCACCAAGTTCCATAATAACAGGTAGAGGGATGATCACTGTCCAATGGAGACTCAACGAGGGAAGCAAACATCGAGTCGCGTCGCCAGTCAGTGTGCTTCCGGCAACTCTTCTAATGCCGGCGCCAATCACCGGCTGGGACGGATTGGGCAAGATAGTTGATCGCATATCGCGGTTAGCTCGCATAGCGTCGTGTAGCGTCGCGTAGACGGGAAGATTTTTCCAGATGAAGGAGGGTCGATATCGAGTGCGGCATGTGCTGAACGTTAATGACAGCGTCATCTTCGCCCTCATCATCGAATGGCTCGTTTTATTCATCAATCTGGCCCTTGCTGGCACCGTGTTTCTGTCGTTGAAGAACATATCAACAATGTACCAATCGCTGGCCCCCGTCTCTCTGGTTGCCGTTGTCTCGTGTATTTTCCTCATGGTCCTCGCGATCCCCGTTCTGGTGTGGCTGACCATGCAATCAACTGGAACCCTCGTTCCCGTGATAGGACCATTGATCAAGGACTTCGTAGACACCAAGACAGGACAGAAACCCCCGGTGCAACGTCGTAGTATGGTGCCTCCTAAACAACCGACCGATCCTCTACCCATTTCTCCAAGCTACGAAGCCCCAGTGTGCGGATTCCTACTCAGAGAAACCGAGCGGGAGGGTTACGAGACGGACTCCCAGTGCTTGTCCCGGATGTTTGCCAGAAACCTCGATTCAGACGTCTCCAATGTCATCCTCGGCTTCATCCCAGAATTTTTTTGGCATTCCGGTATCCAGGATACACCTTTGGTCCAAGTCTACGATGTTTTATTGTAATGCTTCAGTCCAAGCACCGAGGACTCAAAACCCGTCCTAATCCCCCATGCGCAACAAGGCCTCCGACGCAGCCAAGGCTTTCGTCCACCTACTCATCAGATAACGGTGCATCAGCAGCGAAGACCAGGAACTCATCGATCAAATGAAGAAGAAGAGCTGGACCCCCTTGAGTTAGCGTAGGTAATGTTCTAGCGTCGAGGCATCCGGGGAGGTTCACAACACCGTTCAGGCCATCATTGAGTCCCGACTTGAGTATGTCCATCACTTTCAATCTGATTCGCCGTCGTTCCTCCTTCGTCTCCTTCTCCACTGTATGCATTTAACTGATGCTGACGTCACCCCCCCCCCCCCCCACATGTTACTCGCTTGCACGGGTGCCAGTCCCCAACATGTATGACAGTGTCCCTATTATAATTTGTCCTCACGTGCATCTCCATCTCCATGTAGGCTCTCCGTGACCAAGCCGCTCTACGACAGCGAAGATGCTCCCTCAGACAGGAATCAAGTCCATTTACAAGACGCAAATTTCCAGGTCCACCTGACTTCGTCACAGAGGTTCTCGCGGGGTTGGGGTCCGAGGAGGTCAAGTTGATCATACCCCTCGATGACTTCACGTGAGACTCGGTGATCGTGTCTACGAACGAAGAAAAGGCGCTTCCGAACGCGTTGGAGGGTTTCAGTGACCTTGATGAAAACACGAACCTCCAGCCATCCATGGGATTAGATGGGATTATTGAGGGCAAATACAATATCCTCGAGATCGGGGATATTGATGGGCTCTCTCCCGAAGATGCTGCAGAACTCACACAGAACCAAGGATCGTGGTGGATGATCCTTGTGGACGGAGCCAGCCGACCCGTTCTGATCTCCATCGCTTGCGCAGCAGCCTTTTTGCTCATCTCCCTGTGCACCATGGACGGTCTTGTATGCGATGGACTTCATCAAGTTCCGCCTTTTCAACAGCCGTGACCTCTACAACGCCTTGCTGGGCATGTAGAAGGGTGGACTGGATGCTCCCCAGGGAATGGGGTAGGAGTCAAGGACAAGGAGCTGATCCTTGACTCACCCAAGGAATAGCAGGAAGTATTTAACGAGAAGCGTGATATCAGGACCGGAAATTATCCTCAACTCCCTCCGCAGAAACTCCTTTACCACCACTCCACCTGGAGCCAGAAATGCAGGAGTTTGAAGATTCCTTCGAAGACGCTTCAGGCCTCGAACACGATGACCCCGACTTCCTTCCCCTTCCGGACCACATCAACCAACAACCTCCTCCCTCAACTCCCTCTCGTCTTTCAATGGACCCCCAGATGCGCGAACAAACATCCACGAACCCCCCCCCCCCCACCCTCCTGGTCTATCCGCACTTCGGAATCCCAACCCCCTTCTATCCCGGGCGCATATGCCTTTGATTCCCTTCCTTTGCCATTCTCTGGAGTAGCAACAGAGACCGGCGAGGTCACCCGCCAACCATATAGTGATCGGAATCCTGAGATCAATATTGTACTTGCGATGCAGCTTCGACCTGGGTTGGGCGAAGGGGCTGATGCATCGATATGTCCATCCCCGCTCCTGTCCCACATTGTTATGAGGTGGGGTTTTGAGACGACACCGTACGGTTTCTCGGCCGTTTATATCTCACTAGAACCTCGTCCGAACGTGCTCACTTCCCCTCCAATCCCTCCCCGGATTCCCTTCGCACACCAGTTCGAGCTTTATCATCCTGCACCCGCTCCTGCACCGAAGACCGCTTGGAAAGGCAAATCGACACAAAGTGGAACGATCGTCCCATCTATCCCAATATCTGCAAACCCGTCATCCCCTACCCTCAATTTTCCGACCACGTCCATCCCTCTTCTTCATGGGCACCATTCGAATACGTACGGGCGGTGGAATCTTCAGCGAGTATGGGTCTCCATCTCGCCCAACTTCCTCAACCTCTTCAACAGCTCCACTCAACTCGAAGAAGACGACGACCCCCGGAAATGAACCTGGGGAAATCGGCAATTGGACTACAACCACAGGGTTGCGATTAGAACCCGGCTCGCATCTGCAGCAACAGTCGGTGACATTGCCTCCGTTAATCCCACCTGAACTCGTTGATAATATCATCGATCACCTCCACGATGATAAAGAGTCACTCATGACTTCCAGAGCGTTCTTGCACGCGACGAGCTATCACCTGTTTGAGACGTTGAGACGGCCAGAGTTTTTTCTGCGCAACGTTGCGTACAGTTCCAAGAACTGATACGTTTCCTCACGGCTCCCCCCCTCAACTTCGACTACCCTGCATTCCTCGTCCCCACCTGCCTCGTATACAGTGCCCCAACAGTCTACCCAAACTTACCCTCACTTTAACCCCATGAATGCAACTTCCCACAAGTACCTGGCACGTGTGTCGGGGTGTGATGTCTCGGCGGCGGGGTAGGACATCTCAAGGTTTGTTCGAAGGATTGAGTTTCACAGCCCTTGAGCTTGAGCTTGAGTGCATGATGGCCTGATTATCAAATCCATCGAGGATGTCGTTTAGGACCCCGGTCAAGTATCTGAAACATATTAAATTGATGGGGTCCGTTATACAAGTTGCCGATTATGCTTGGTGTGCTAGTTCGGAAGAGAGGAGGCCTTCGCATGTTTTTGTGGGCTCAACACGTGCGAGGTCATCGAGAGTGAGAATGCCAATGTTTCGTTCTCAGAGAGATTTGACGCAGCCGAGGCTCTACTACGTGTCCATAAAGAGGATTTTGATGGAGTAGAAGTGACCCCGAGCGAAGTCTTGGCCATTCTCGCATTTGTTGTGGAAGCACCGGGGATAGCGGCGACAGTCCTGGCGATATGTACTGTATACAAATCGAACGACATGCAGAGTAGTCGTGGCCAAGAAAAGCAAGTACCGAACGAGAGTGGGGGTCAAGATCATGCGAGGGCCCGTGGAACAAGGATTGGATACGAAGAATGTAAGGAGTGTAAGGCTTGTTTGATGTAATTGTGAATCTAGGGAGACACGTGTCAATATTTTGCACAGCATGTAGAGATGCGAAGAACACGTACAGGTTATATGGGCGTAAAGAACGGGGGAGAACATGACTCGCAGTAAGTCTAAACAAGGCGTTTACGTACGGTATCAGGAGTTGAGAAGCTCACCATACTGGGTCCATAGTCAATGAGATAGATGCTCGGGCAAGCTCACAACGAAGTGCCTACTACCTCAATGAAGATGATCATTTTACGGTATGCCATGAAAGGGAACAACTGCCAACTCCAGTGATGTTAACGCGAGCTCGAACACGGCACACCTGCAAAAATGCATGTCAGCTACCGGGATAAAGGGTGGAAGCTTATTTTAACATACGGTATCCGTAGTCTCTGATTTTTGGAAATCCACCAGGATGTCACCGCTTGGTCCCCTGGTGATCAAACCAATCTCCCCAAATGCCTAGGATGCAGAAATAAGGGACGCATTTCTCGCGATACAGGAGGGAATTGAAGACCTACTTCACACCAACGCTTTGCCGCTTCATATCGATGATGATGATCCAGAGGGATCCCCCCGATGACAAGCTGCTTTTTTTTGTTTCTCCTCACACCGGCAATTAGGCACTGTGGGAACTTGTGGCCAGAGGGTAGGATCCTGGTGCCAGTACTTTTCGGTGGCTGTGACACCAGCTTGGTGGACCCAGGGGGGTCATTCATGTGCGTGGCAGACAACGGGATGCTCCATAAACTACTCATAGACCCAAAGCTGGATCGGACCAAGCTGTGAATTTCCACAGTATGGCTTGAGCTTTGATGAAGACCGGCTTGGGGAGAACGCGAATCTGTTGAAGTTTAGAACTGGCTTGGCTGTTTCGGATTCAGAGGCAGACGGGAAGTGATTAGTGGCCCGTCGCGCTCAGGCGCTGGAACCTGGCTTTTTCACGGGGAACTGTTAACCGCTTGGTTCTGCCGGCTTTTCGGGGGTATTGGACAATGGTGTGTAAATTCACTACTCGACCAAGACCCATTCAAATTCTACCATTCTACGACGACCAGTACCCTCTGCAATTAAGTGTTACTGCGGTTTGCAAAAACATTGTCCGCCCCCGTTTTTTTTTCTTAGGATTGATCGCGCGGAGTGGAAACCGGAAAGTCGATCGATGGAGCGCGTGCGTTGTTAACCAGAAAAGGGGGAGTCAAACGAGACGCATCCTTGTTGAGGAATGGGGAGGTTTTCTCTAAATATTATTTTGAAACGAGGGCACGAAGTTGCTTTGAACGTTGAGAGACAGAGGGGATGGAAGAGGCGCTGGGAGACTAATATCGAGACCCCTTGGATCAAGCCCTTGGACGTGATCGCCGGGGTACATTTCGTTCCTCAGCTCGCAAAGTCGGCACCAATGTTATCCGAATAGACGTTGAGGTTGCCAGATTGGTCAGGTTTAGTGGTGCCAGCGGGAAGCGGGAAGCATTCGGAAACGTCTGCGGGGGGAAGGGATGGGTCTATGGTAACGGAAGAGGCATTGTCCGAGCTCCCATCATCGGCGGCCAGTTCATCGGCACGACGTTTTTGAGATTGCTGAAGACACCCACTTTGAACTTTTTCATGTTTCGGATGGGGCGGCCGAAAGCCTCTAAGCGGAAGACGAGTGCCCGGACGATATCCGTGCCTGTGATGTGATAAAGACCGCCCCAGAGGACACAGGAGACGTATTCTTGATTTGACAAAAGGAACCGATTGAGCGCAGGGTGTGTAGAGTTTGGGTGAGTCTGTCGAGGTGAGCGAGAAGTTCCTGTTCCCGGTGGGTGAGGGGGCGAGTAAATGTCATGGCAGAAGGCGCGGATGTGACTGGGGCTGATGAGGCTGATGAGGTGGACTGCTGGGGTTGCCGCTTGGGGGATTGGGAACTGCGGCTGCATCCTCGATGGGTGTGCGGTTTGTTCATCCGCATCCTGTTCTTGGCCAACCGAAGTTGTGGGGGTCTGGAGGAAAGAGGTGGGGACCTGGGTCTTCGCTGCGAGCGCTGCTGCTGTGGGGGGTAATGAGACTGAAAACCGAGCGATGTCTGGACTGATAGGCGAAAATGGTCCACCGCAATTGAAAGAGCAGGGAATCGGATCCACCACTGTGTCCGAAGCGTTCTTTGCCCCTCAAAAACCCTGAAACACGACGATCGAGCTACCGAGTGATCGGTAAGTTTACTGATGGAAATTGGAATTCCGCTCAT